>Ga0190319_1000069_pt1 | contig 15091 bp, 17 predicted proteins | sample 48701145_MG_FD_165040 | JGI IMG/M metagenome (GOLD analysis project Ga0190319, IMG submission 165040) | Hydrothermal vent sediment bacterial communities from Southern Trench, Guaymas Basin, Mexico - 4870-11-4-5_MG | ecosystem: Environmental > Aquatic > Marine > Hydrothermal vents > Sediment ...
CTTCAAGGGATTCACCGCACTCTATGAGACGATAACCCCCCTAATCCATATTGTATATCTCAGGCTCGGGGCAAGCCTCGATAAGGCGTCTAAAAAATTGGAAGCATTAATACACAGCATAGCTCCAGGGGCTTCCTACAGGCCATTAAGTTGGAGAAGATTCTCGATGATAGATTGGAGTGAAATCCAATTTGAGATGTAGGTGGAAGACCTTCGTCGGGGAGGCCGTGATGAAGATTTGTCGAGGATCATCGTCTTCCCAACTGCCTATATAATCGATCCTCAGCCTCAGCCAGCCTGCTACTAGTCATGATCTTCCATAGTCTCTGAAGCACTACGCGGCCGAATGCTTGGTCTAGAGACCATTCCCTCGCGAACTCTCCACTCCAGATCTGCGCGGCCTCCTCCCTCACAATCTCCTTAACCATGTTGTAGAATTTCCGTGCTCTAGTGAATTGACCATATTGACTCGTCCTTGAGTGGAGTTTCATCTGCTCGAATAAGCCCAACTCAGCCATCGCCTTCGCGACCTCGGCCAACTCTCCAGAGGCATAAAGCTCTAGGATGGCGGCCTCCGGCGACACCCCATACTCCTCAGTAACCACATCGAAGTAAGCTTGCATCGCTGCAATCAGCAATGGCGCCCAAGAATGCTCGGTGAGTAGATCCAGTAATGTCTCCTCCTCGAAGGAGGATTTTACCGCGACCCCTCCGGGTAGGCCTATCGCACCTATTCCCTTAGCTATTGCCTTGGCGTAATCCCAAGCTTTTCCAGATGAGTCTTGTGCGACGCCTATTAAGACCGGATAACCCCTTCCCTGCTTATGTAGATTCAATATTCCCTTGCCGATCATCCTCGGAGCGACTAGAATTACATCGGTGTTTGGCTGAGGTCTTATAAACCCGTACATGATGTTGTATCCACTCGCGAAGTCGAGCACAAAGTGCTCCCTTCTCTTAATTTCTGGCTCAATCCTCTTATGATATACGTCAGGGGCAACCTCATCGGGAACTAGGAGCAATGCCACCTGAGATCTCCTAATGGCCTCATCTATCTCATAGACCTTGAAGCCATCCTTCAATGCCCGATCCCAATACTCGTCTCTACGGTTCCCTATGATGACATCTACCCCATTCTCCCTTAAGATATGCGCTTGAGCCTGCCCTTGATTTCCATAACCAATCACACTCACAACCTTATCCTTCAATGGGGTGAGATCTGCGTCGAAGATGATTTTCTCACTCATGTAGAAAGAGTGAAACATGACGTTATAATAGCATTTTCCAAGAATTCTCAAGATCTCAATATGATGTGGTGGGCCGGGTGGGACTTGAACCCTATCGGCCAGCTTAGACTGGCTCACGACCTCCGCCGCGTGAGGGCGGCGTCATACCGCTAGACCACCGGCCCATAATTAGATTCTCTCTGAGGGATAATTAAGATTTCGCTATCTCTTGATCTCCCTCTTCTTCCACCTCAGATTATAGCTATGGCATTTTCTACACTTAACGGCTGTGGGAGCGTTCCTGGCCCCACACTCTCTACAGATCTTATAGTAGAGCCTTCGACGCTGAGCTATCTGGAGGAGGGTTGGATCCCTTATCGGCATCTAGGTTTAGGTTATCTTAGCCTCCAATATATACTCTCCGCGCCTCGACCTCGCACTCAGCGCAAATTTTATCGGACTTCTTGGAAACATATTTATGTAAGAGTTTTATGAACTCTTATTAGCCCACGGAGTGTGTTAAGCGATGGCTGAGAAGGAGATTCCGACCGTATTGGTTGGTAAGAAGCCCCTGATGAACTATGTCTTCGCCTGTCTGACAACTCTCCAGGGAGGTGCAAACCAGCTACTGATAAAGGCTAGGGGCAGGGCGATAAGCAGGGCCGTCGACGTGGTTCAAGTCCTTCAACGCAGATTTTACAAGGATCTTAAGGTTGAGGACATAAAGCTTGGAACTGAGGAGATGACTGGGCCGAATAATCAGCCTGTGAGCGTCAGCACGATCGAGATCCTGCTCAAACGCTAAACCCGATAAAAACCATCGACGTAAGCGGCGTCTAACTCCCGTGGGTTCATCCCGGGGCTAGAGGTGAGTACGTGGAGTTCCCATTATGCACCTTCGACCTAAAGACGGGCATATTCTGCTCAAGGTGCCGAGAGAAGATTAGGCAAGGGCTCTACGATGAATTCGATATAAAGGTCATGAGGCTCTTACTGGAGCTTGAGAAGAGGTTTCCAAGGCTCCAGAAGGCTGGATATGTTAAGGCCGTGGACGGTAAGGAGACCATACTCATAGTCCTCAAGGAGGGGAGCTTAAGGGAGATCAGATTCAAGGATTTAGCGTCTCTTAGGAGAATTCTATCTGAGAGGCTTGGAAAGCATGTCAGGATAGTCGAGGACTCCAGCGACGTGGTGAGGTTTATAGAGGGGGTCATAACCCCGGCGAGGATAGTCGCTGTGAATAAGATCTGGCTACCTGACGGAAGCGAGGAGATGAGGGTGATCCTAGATAGTAGGCGGAATCTGAAGGTGGGCGTCAACTCTTTAATAGAGGTCGTCAAAAAGGTGAAAGGAGTTAAGCTAAGCGTCGACTTCGAGCGAGGGTGGAGGAGGGTTGAGGTCAGGAGGCCGAGAAAGGTTAAGGAGAAGTCATCTATCGGCTGAGATAAGACCGGAGCTCGATGGCCAGAGCGTCAGATTACTAGGCTGGGTCCACGAGATAAGGGATCTAGGTGGGATAAAGTTCATCCTCCTAAGAGACATCTCGGGAATATGTCAGGTGACGGTTAAGAAGGATGCTCTTCCAGCCGAGAAGTTGAGGGATTTAGAAGATCTCGGAGCAGAAGACGTGATCTATGTTGAGGGGGTTGTGAAGAGGCAGCCGAAGGCTAGGCTTGGAGTAGAGGTCCTCCTAAGAGATTATAGGATTCTAGCTAGGGCTAAGCGCCCAATACCTTATGATGTAACTGGGAAGGTTCCCGCGAGTATAGATACGAGGCTCGATCACCGGATACTCGACCTCAGAAAGCCTGAGAATAAGGCGATCTTCCTCATAGCCTCAACGGTTCTCCAAGCGGTTAGAGAGTTCTTGACCAATGAGGGGTTTGTGGAGGTTAGGACTCCGAGGATCATAGCGACCGCGACCGAGGGCGGGGCGGCGCTCTTCGAGGTAGATTATTTCGGTAGAAAGGCGTTTCTGGCCCAAAGCCCCCAGCTCTATAAGGAGGAGCTCACAACCGTCTTCGAGAAGGTCTTCGAGATAGGAGCGTTCTTCAGGGCTGAGGAGTCGCATACGAGGAGGCATGTAAGCGAGTTCACGTCGATAGACATCGAGGCAGCCTTCATGGATCTATACGATGTGATGGAGGTCTTGGAGAGGCTCATAGCCCATGTCCATAGAAGGGTCTTGGAGGAGAGGCAGAGGGAGCTTGAGATACTCGGCGTCAAGCTAGATGTCCCGAAGACCCCGTTTAACCGCTACACCTATGATGAGCTTGTTAAGGAGTTGAAGGAGATGGGGGTTGAGATCGAGTGGGGGGAGGACTTCGGAACCCCTCATCTCAGACTCTTGGGCAAGAGACATAAGGGATATTATTTCATAACCCATTTCCCAACCGAGTCAAAGCCCTTCTACATCCAGCCGTGCGAGGATGATCCAAGATTATCCGAGTCATTCGACCTAATGCATGATTGGCTCGAACTCGCCTCGGGTGGAACTAGGATCTCTGATAGATCCCTTCTAGAAAAGAGGCTTAGAGAGCAGGGCTTAAACCCTGAATCATTCAAGGAGCATCTGAAGATCTATGATTATGGGATGCCCATCCACGCTGGGTGGGGACTTGGATTCGAGAGGCTCTTAATGGTCTTAACTGGGAGAAGTAATATCAGAGAGGTAATCCTCTTCCCAAGAGATAAGTTTAGGTTGATCCCTTAATCCCTCCGCCTAACTAGGATGTAGATCAAGTCCTTAATCCAAGGCTTATCAAGTGGGATAATCGTCCAATTTGACATAAGCCTCCTAACAATCTTGGAGAGGTTGGCCGAGGACTTCAACCCCTTTAGGACCGTTACTATCAAGATCCTCCTCGACACCCTGTCAAGCTCCCTTAACGAGTTCTCGATCCTCAAGAGATGGGCCACGGTTATCAGAGCGGTCAAGTCGAATACTCTATCTCTGAAGGGGAGGTGATGGGCATCCGCTAAGATCAGATCAGAGCTGGGATCTCGACTCTTCCTCGCCTCCACAATTCTATCCTCCAAGATGTCTAAGCCTATGTAAAGTCCATCGAATCCAAGTCCGCGGAGATACTCTCTGAGCAATCCGATCCCACAGCCCACATCCAAGATCAGATCAACATCTCCCAACTCTATCATGGGATTCCTGAAGATCAAGTCATATTTTTGTAGCTGTTCCTCTCCATAAAGCTCCCTATATCCCTCAGCGGGAACATCATAGCCTAATACCCGGCCTATCTTCGCCACAATAGATGGGTAACTTAGCCCAGCTATAACCGTGATTAGGAAAGGTCTAAAAGCTGGAGCATCACATAATTATCTGCCGGCGATGAGGATTTTGCCGAGTTCGGATGAGTGAAGTGATCGGGCCCTCACCGAGCCGGCTTCGCCTCGAACTCTTTGATCTCTCCGCTGATCGAGTCTATCTTGGCCGAGATTAGGTAGCCCTCCTTCGAGAATCCCTTCTTTAGGATCGTCTTGAGCCTCACTATCCAGATGTCTCCATCCTTATGTTGTTCAAGCCTTATCGAGTCAACCCAACAGTCCTCAATCCTTCCATCCAATCTCTTCTCCGTCTCACTTAAGACGAGTTTCTTTGCATCTTCCCAAAATGAAATAGCCGCTTCGATCATACGCTTAGATTAAGATTCTCGATAAATATAAGGTTCTTTCACTCGGTTCTAAGGGCTTCAACCGGATCCATTCTCGCCGCCTTTAAGGCTGGGTAGAGGCCTGAGGCCAAGCCTACTATTATCGCGAAGATGAAGCTCATTCCGAGGAGTTCCGGCGTTATAACCGGTGAGTATGAGAACTCAAGTCCTCTCGCAAATCGTATGGATGGGTTTTCGACATGGAACATTCTAGCGAAGACCCCTCCCATAGCTTCTGAGGAGATGACCCCCATCGAGACTCCGAGAATCCCTCCGATTATCCCAACCAGCGCCGCCTCCATCAAGAAGATCGCGGCCACATCCTTTTGGCTGAATCCCAAGGCTCTTAAAACACCTATCTCCCTAGTCCTCTCCATCACCGACATAATCATCGTATTCATTATGCCTATTCCCGCGACCACTAGGGAGACGCTTGCGACTATAAGCATGAATATGGAGAAGTTTGTGAGAATCGCCCTAACATGCCTGACGATCGTGAGAGGGCTTATGATCTCAATATCGTCTCCATAGATCTGCCTCAACATATTGATTATCGGCTCGACATCATCTGGAGACCTCGCGACCAAGACTATCGATGGATAGCTCGTAGACTTGAAGATGTTCCTCGCCGCGTTGATGGTTATGAGGATGCTCTTATCGACATCCAGATATGGGGTTGAACCGAACTCTTTGAAGATCCCTCCAACCATGAACGTGTAGCTCTTCACCGTCGAGCCCTCTCGAATATCGACGGCTATCGATGAGTAGAGGTTAACCCTCTTATTCGGATCCTCGGGTGGGTGAGCTATCTTATATCCCAGCGAGGCCGTTCCGAGATCGTTTGGCTGGAGCATCATCCCCTCCCCGAGCTCTAGATCCGGTAAGATCAGCTTCAACACTCTGGGGTCGACGGCTATGAGGTTTGCATATTCCTGTATCGAACCCGATCTGAAGTAGACTCTCTTGAGATAGAATGGCGAGGCGGCTTTAACTCCGGGAAGCCTCGCAAGCCTCATCACGTCTGTATCGGTCAGCTTTAGAGATCTTTTCGCTGGAACTATCCAGATGTTGTTGGAGCCTATTCTCGATAGAACGTCTGTTAGGAAGTGGTCGAATCCCTGGGTGTTTGAGATCAGCATGACGACCGCCAAGATCCCTATCGTAACCCCGAGAATGGTTAGGGCGCTTCTAGCCCTCCTATCCTTCAAACCCTTAAAGGCGTAGGAGAATAGGTCAAGTGGTTTCACCAGCCCTCGCCCTCCTCCTCACTAGGTAGATTGCTGAGACTATAACCGCTATCGAGATCACCGCTATTATCGAGATCTCCCTAAGTCCGATCAATTGAGGTGATCGATGGGCTTCTGACCCGGCCGCCGGCATCTTCACATATGCCTCTAAGATCGTGCTCCCCTTGTTCCTCAGCGAATCCATATAGGTGACGTTTAACACGATATGGTAGCTTGTGTTCGACTTGGTTGGCGTCACATACTCGATAGGTATGTTGAAGAGGAGTGGGGCGTTTGGATTGAGGTCTCCTAGATAGCTGACCATGCTCGACTTTAGATCTCCTCCAACTATCTTAACCCTAGTATAGGATGCTGTCTCGGTTCCCTCGTTCAGAAGCCTCCCAACCAAGAATAGCTCCTTCCCCAGTCTCTCCAAGGATATATCCTGGAGCTTCACATCTATTATCCCCCTAACATACATCCCAAGCTCATGAACCTCGTTCCTAACTAATCCGGAGGAGTCCTCGAAGCTCGCGTCAACCCTTAGATTGAATGGTTCTCCTATCGTCGACCCCCTCGAGGTCTCAGATGGGACATACATCTTTAACTTCAAGATCTTCTCTTCGCCGTTCTTGATCGAGTCTATATGCCATGTGGTCGGGCCTAGTAGGGTTACCCAGCTCGCCTCTGGAGTTAGGGTTAGGGTTAGATCTCTCAAATCCTCTCCAGCGATATTCTTTACCCCGACCTTAATCTCCTCTATCAAGCCTCCCCTAACATATTCATCGCAATAGATGCTTAGCCTCTTCCTCCTACTCTCCTCCACAACAGTTATAGTAATGAATCTCTTGACGACATGTCTTCCCTCATCATCGGCATAGCTTAAGATCACCGGGATCGTGAAGGATTTTCCAGCCGCGAGCTGATTAACGAACACCTTGAGCTTGAGCTCCTTCTCCTCTCCGGGCTTCAAATCCCCAAGCTTACTCGTCATGGAGCCCTCCACCAAGGTTATCGGCGGATAGGCCGACTCAGGCAAGCTTACAAATATGTCGACGGATTTAGCCAGCTCGGTTCCCCGATTCACGACAGCTACCGTTAAATCCGTTATCTTAGACGGCTTCAGGATAGCGTTCTTCAAGTATGTGTCCAAGACGACTCCAACCCCTCCAAGTGGCGAGACCTTAACAGATAGGATCCTCTCATCCTCAACGATCTGACCATATGAATCCAAGTATCTGACTGAAATCCTCATGCTTCCAAGCTTATCTGCGAGGAATCTCTCAGCCAACACCTTCAAGGAGATTTCTTTGGATTCTCCAGGTTCGAGGTCGCCGACTATGTGGGTTCCCTGACCTGAGATTATCGCCAACCCATTCGTCACGCTGTCAATCCTCAAGACTATCGAGGACGCTCTTGCAGATCCCTTGTTCTCTATCTTTAAGGTGAGATCCTCAACCTCATCGGATCCAATCTCTTCAGGACTTATCGAGAACTTTAGATCGCTTCTACCGGTCACCCTGAACTTGACGTAGAGACACGCATGCTCCACGTTCTCCTCGTCCCAGAAGACGTATCTTATCCAGAGCTTTGCCATGTATTCTCCTATCTCAACATCCTCCCCGACATCCACCAAGAACTTTAGATAAAAGTAGCTTCCAGCCCTAGGAGATTGCACGGCATAGGATCTCGTCACGGATTTCCCCGTCACTGAGTCCTTGAATCCATCAGGGAGATACAGTTTTCCCTCCGCGAATCTGAAGGTCTTGTTCCAAGCATTGATCAACCTGACGACTAGCTGAACCCCATGATCCCCTGGAGCGACCTCAATTCTCCTATCTATCTCTCCAAACCATGCGTCTGAGAAGAGTATCTCAGGTGCTTTGGCTTGAAGCGGTTGGAGCATCGACGTCAACAAAATTCCAATGAGTAGAATTATGATTATGCTAGTTCCCCTCATAGATCACACCATCCCTAATCTTAACCACTCTTTGGGCGGCGGAGGCGACTTCGGGGTCATGGGTCACGACGACCACGGTTATTCCAAGCTCTCTATTCAATCGGCTTAAGACCTTAACGATCTCCTTGGCCGAGACTGAGTCGAGGTTTCCTGTGGGCTCATCCGCCAAGACTATCCTAGGTCTCGTCACTATCGCCCTAGCTATAGCGACCCTCTGTTGCTCTCCACCGCTCAGCTCGGTCGGCCTATGGTTTATCCTATCTCCTAATCCGACTTGCTCGAGCGCCTCGATAGCCCTCCTCCTTCTCTCAGATCCATCCACCCCTCTCACGACGAGCGGTAGCATGACGTTCTCCAGCGCCGTGAGCCTAGGTATTAGGTTGAAGGTCTGGAAGACGAATCCAATATATCTATTCCTAAGCTTACTGAGCTCATCATCATTTAGCTTGCTCGGATCCCTCCCCTCGATCAACACCCTGCCCCTCGTAGGCCTATCTAGGGCTCCGGCTAGGTGGAGGAAGGTGGATTTACCGCTTCCAGAGGGCCCCATCATGGCCAGATGCTCCCCTCGCTTAATCTCTATGCTTAGACCTCGGAGGGCGGCGACCTCAACGGTTCCAAGCTTGTAGATCTTCCAGACATTCTCAAACTTTATCGCTGGAACCTCCATCTCCGCCACCATCGCCTAGCTCTAGGGGCGACCATAAAAGTTTTTTGTAACTGGAGGAGTATTATTCACGAGAAGATGGAATCGGCGAGGATCATAAACTCCCTGAAGAGGCTTGGGTTAACGGAGTATGAGTCCAAGGCGTATATAGCCTTATTAGAGCATGGAGAGGCCGACGCCCTAGAGATCTCTAGGAGATCGGGAGTTCCGAGGACTAGGATCTATGACATCCTATCGAAGCTTGAGTCTAGGGGCTTCATCCAAGGGCTTAAGGGGACTAGGCCGACGATCTACGTAGCCCTCCCGCCAAGCCATACGCTAAGACCCTTGAAAGACTCGATCATCAAGGATCTTGAAGACGCTCTAAACGATCTCGAACAACTCTATCTAAAAAACTCCCCACCGCAGAGATATCATGTTTGGCTCTTCAGAGGGATACGAGCGTATGGAACCGCCTTGAGGCTGATAGATGAGGCCGAAGAGAGCATCTTAGTCAGAATAATATATCTCCCACATGACGTCCTTGAAAACATCTTGAATAAGTTGAGGGAGGTGAAGGCAAACGGTATAGACATCTACTTGATAATCGATGCGAGGATCCTCTCGACGTCCATGTCCAAAGAAAATGTGGCGGAGATCGTAAAGGAATTTAACGCGAGGATCCTCGACTCTCTGATACCGCTTAATGGATTGGTCTTAGACTTTAAGCAAGCCCTCCTACTCTACGTCTCGCCAACCCTCCCCGAAAATCCATTCGCATTCCTCATTCAAGATATTGGAGAACTCGGAGAATTGATCAAGAAGTATATGATGAATTTAATGTGAAGAATAAAGATTAATTATCTGCGAAGAGGAGGGTCGATTTAGGTTGGAAGAGAGGAAGGTCGCAGGATACATAACTCTAATCGAGCCTAGAACTCGGAGAGGGTTAATCGAATATAGGCTGAGAATAGTTACGCTCGGAGGGGAGAGGATAACGGCATACATTAGAGAACTCCCGCCATGGCTTAAGCTTGGAACGCCCGCAGACATCACAGTAGTTAGTGTGGGGGGTAAACTTCTAGTAGATCGCATCTCAAGAAAAAGTGGCCTACATGAGTTGAGAATAGCTCCGACGATAATCGATGAAATTACGAGGGAGACATTTACCGTGATGAGTGGGAGGATAGATGATAAATTCTTCAGCATCCCAATCCTCGATGATTACCTGGTATCGAGGCTCCCCGACAAGGTTCCATCAAAAGTCTATTGCATATTCTCTGAGAGTGAGGGAGGGTTAAGGATACTGGAGTTAATCTCGGAAAGAGAATATAGAATTTTCACAAACGCTAGGAGAATTCTGAATAAGATTATAGGAAATGAGAAGAGGATAAATGAATATGTGAAGGGATTGTTGGAGGATTATGTGAAAGAGTTTGATTGATAAATCTTAAAATATCTCCTGAATTTAGATTAGATGTTAAAATGAGGATTAGATATGTTCAAGCTCCTGACTTAGATGAGAGGGTTAAGCGGATTGTGGAGCTCCTCGACCTCTCACATATAGACCCGAATAGAGTCAAATGTGTTAGAAGCTATGGGACGAATGCCCCGAAAACTATCGCGAGAATTCACGGCATATCTAAAGCATTCTTAACGGGTGTTGGGATGAAGCCACATTATGTCATAGAGTTCATCGCCGAGAAGTTCGATAAGCTTCCAGATGATGAGAAGGATGAGATAATAATCCATGAGCTTCTACATATTCCAAAGACCTTCAGCGGAAGCCTCCTCGATCATGGTAGAATCGACTTCGATGGGGAGGTTAAGGTCTTACATAAGATATTGAAGCGTAGGCTTAGCCGAGAAGCCTCTCAAAATTCCTCTCGATGATCCTCTCTAAAGAGGCTTTATCCACTCCCTTAACATTTGAGATAAACTCCATTAGGTCGCTGATCATCGTCGGCTTCAACCTCAATCCCCTATAGTTGTATGGGCCATCGCTCTCGGTTATGATCATGTCCAACTCAGCATTCTCGAGAACCTTTCTATGCTTCGGCTGAATCCTAACGGCCGGATTTATCGAGATATAGTATCCTGCCTCACCTATATCCTTTAGAAGTTTTATCGGCCCGGTATACCAGTGGAATAAGGCCCTCCTAACATCCATCTTAAGCATGATCTCGAAAACCTGATCCCAAGCATCCAATGCATGGACGTTCATGGGTAGATCCAGTTCCGCCGAAATCTCGCAGAATAGCTTGAAGACCTCAACCTGTCTCTGAATACTTCTCTTAATCCTTCCATCGACTCCAATCTCCCCTATGCCCGTCGCTCTACTCAGCCTAAGAATTTCTAAGACCTCTTTAAGCTCTTTCTCTGATATAGACCCAAGATCCCATGGATGGATTCCCACGAATGGTATTATGTTATTGAATCTCTTTGAGAGGTCGATTGTCCTCCTACTGCTCTCAAGATCCTCTGACACTGCTATGATCCTAATTTTCGAGAACTCCCTTAGCTCTGCATCGGAGAACGCATGGGCATGGCAATGGGCGTCGATTAACATCCCATAGCTTTAACATATTCTTCGAGATTAAACTTTACTCGTTGGGAGAGGTTTTTATCTAGGAAGACCGATCGATTCTCCATGAAGACCTACTTTAAGATCCTAAGCGTTGAGACTAGGTCGAGCGTGGATTTGAGGAATATCACGGGCCATGTTAGGCAGGTCGTCGACGAGAGCGGGGTGAAGAACGGGCTCGCCACCATATTCGTTCCACACACAACCGCTGGAATATATGTGAATGAGGATGAGAGTGGGTTGAAGAGAGACGTGGACAGCGTTTTATCGAAATTGGTTCCTAGGGGAGCTGGATACCTACATGATGAAGTCGATGACAATGCTCACGCCCATCTCCGCTCAATACTGATCTCCCCATCAATAACGATTCCAATCATAGATGGGAGGCTTGCAACCGGAACCTGGCAGAGCATATTCTTCGCGGAGTTCGACGGTCCTAGGAGGAGGAGATTCATAGTTCACGTGATAGGCGACTAAATGTAGTAGTGAATCCTCTTCAACGACGGCTTGAACATGAACGCCATCAATAAACCCGCCACGAATCCTCCTACATGGGCGGCGTAGGCGACTTGAGAGAATGGGTCGAAGAATGCGTAAACCGTTTGGAGGATGGCCATTAAGGTTATGGCTAGTAGGGCTGGGGCAACTATCGGGAAACCCATGAATATCATTATCCTCCTATACGGGAATATCACCGCAAACGCAGCCATCACACCATAGATCGCCCCAGAAGCCCCTATCGCCGGAGTTATCAGTAACCTCTTATATGGGAAGAAGAAGTAGATGAAGTAGGCGTGAGCGAAATCCGCCACTATCCCGCTGAGAAAATAGAGTAACAGGTATCTTATCTTCCCCAAGACCATCTCAATATCAGGCCCGAAGATGAATAACGCGAACATGTTTAAGACTAGGTGTATGAATCCGCTGTGGAGGAACATGGAGGTTATGAGCCTATATGGCTCGATCCAGTTTATCGTTAGGATGGGGATCGCCCCGAACTCGCTGATAACATGCATAAAGAGTGTTGGATAGCTATACTTCAATAGGATGAGAGGAAGGCCTATTAACGCGTTCACCCCGATTATCGTCCAAGTCGCGTTGGCGTTCGGGGTTCGAGCAACATATCCCATGGACCCTCACCCCAACTCCTCAAGACTATCTGAAACCCTCCCAATATAAGCTAATGGATCGGAGGACTTCATTATCTCCCTCAAAACTATCGTCGCATAGCTTCCAGGTGGGAGCGAGAGCTTTAGAAGAAGCTCATCCTCAGTATGGGACAATATCTCGATATCCCATCTAGGGATGATTATCGGCCTGAGAGTCCCCCTAGTGGAGGTCTCTGGAAGGGATCTAACCCTAAACATGTTAAGCTCTATACCAAGCTCCTCCAACGCCTCTCTCAACACCTCCCCCTTCCAGCTCCTCGGAATATTTGAGAGATATCCTGGGACAGGTAGGGCTATCACCAACCTCCTCATCTTGAGAAGCCTCTTAACGGTCTCCAAGTTCTCCGATCTAACCTGAACATATCTATCTTTCTCAGGTCTCCCACCCAGACTTAACGGAATCACATAATCTCCTAGCTCCGGCTCCATCAACTTCCCCTCAGCCAGTATCCTCGATAACGCCTTATTGAACGCTAGGGCGGCGACGGACTCCACCATAAGTCTTCTAAGCCTTAGTGGAAGCGCTCTCAGCGCTCCAGCATAATCTCCAGGTTTCTCCACCAAGTACTTCATGATCTCCCTCTCATACCTCAAGCTCTTTGGAAACGTGTTGAGGGAGTCTTCTAGATCCCAACTCTTCCGGAGATTCATTCTCGCCAATCTATTCTCCTCTCCCTCAAGTGGGGAGTATGCTGATAGGAATGCTTTGACCGCCTCCTCAAGCCTATCCTCCATGATCAATTTCCCAACTATCGCGGTTATCGGCCTCGTTATACCGAATCTTTGATGGCCGTAAAAGTTTGGAACCCCGCGAGCCTTCAACTCCTCAACACATCTCTCAACCTCATCGACATCAATCCTGGCATGCCTAATTCTTATCTCAAACACATTCTTTAGAAGCGATCTAGAGGTAAGCTTGGATCCAGTATCTTCAACCGGCTTAACATCTATGATTTTATCGATCTCTAATCCATCGGGGCTCATGGCTCCCCGAGGTGTGGTTATGAATTGCCATGAGATGCTCATCTTATCCTTTATCCCGCAGAATCCTATCATCTTAGGCTTTACCCCAAGCGCTCTAGAGATTATGGATGAGGCCCTGATGGTGTCTATCCCAATCTTCTTCAAGACGCATAGGGTTAGGTCTCCATAGCCAGCCCTATACTCTCTCCACTCCTCATAAGCCCTCCTAGCATCCAATCCATTAACTAGGATCTCCCAAGTCTTGAAGTCGTCTGGCTTCTCCTTTATCACGCCGCCGACTCCGACGGTGCCCGAGACATATCCTCGTATGCCTATAAACTCTTCAACCATCGATCTATCTAGTCGGCTCAGCGAATCCGTTGATAGATCCATGGCCAACACTCCTCTAGATCCTTAAAGTAGTTTAAGCCTTCCCGTAACTCTATCGACAAGCCCTGAGGGGGCGGGGCCTATCCCCAAGGCTGTAATGGTTCCGGCTGGAACCTCGGTTAAGCCTGCGTCCTCAACCATGGATGTTGGGAGTCCTAGAGACTTGGCCTGCTCGTGAAGCTTCTTAAGCTCTTCAAGCCCTGAAATCCTTAACACAACCTTCTTCTGCCCCTCCTCAAGCCACGCTCTAAACCATTCAGGCTTAATCCTCCTACACTCCTCGGCGGCGGAGACGGCTGCATGCGCTGCTTGAGCCGCTATCTTCCCAACGCTCATCCCCAGATCTACTCGAATCAATATCGCCTGCTTGTATGCGAACATAACCCTGTCAAAAACGTTTAATCAGAATAATTTAGAGATATATTGCGGTGAATGAGTTGAGGGTCTTACTCATGCCCCTAGCATCGAAGCTCAGGAGATTCAAGGAACTCGACGATATCCTTAGGGGGCTGAAGATCCTCGTCGATGGATTATATGACTCCGAGTCTTCTCCATCCTCTAGGGAGGAGGCTCGCCGCGAATCGAGAGAGTTCGACGCCGTGATAGCATTGGCTCTAACCGGCGGTATCGAGGAAATGTTGCTTGGGGTTGGGGAGGCGGGAAAGCCCTTAATCATAGTTGCCCATGATCAGTTGAATAGCCTCGCAGCGTCTATCGAGGCCTCGTCAAAGCTTAGAGAGATGGGTAATCCGAGCTGGATAGTGGGGGCTTGGACTCCTGGGGCGAGAAAGAGGGTAGAGTCTATCTTGAAGGGAATTGAAGCGGCGTTAAGGTTTAGTGGGATGAGGATAGGGTTGATTGGGGGTATAAGTCCTTGGCTAGTCTATAGCAAGCTTGATCCGAACTCCTTGAAGGAGCTCTTCGACATCGAGTTAGTCGAGGTCGGCAGGGATGAGCTTTACTCGAAATTTGAGTCATCGAAGGTCGATCGAGATCTGATGGATAAGGTGTTGAGAGAAGCTAAACGCGTTGAGGTCTCTGAAGATGATTTGGGAGAGGCTTTGAGAGTTTACCGAGCATTGAAGGAGATAGTTGAGGAGCATGGTCTAGATGCTTTAACGATTAGATGTTTTGATCTCATAGAGGATCTTGGGACGACCGCCTGCCTAGCCCTCTCCCTCCTCCAAGACGATGGAATCGTAGCGGGTTGCGAGGGCGATGTCCCAGGCCTGCTCTCGATGATTTTGGGAAGACTTCTCAGC
>Ga0190319_1000070_pt1 | contig 14984 bp, 24 predicted proteins | sample 48701145_MG_FD_165040 | JGI IMG/M metagenome (GOLD analysis project Ga0190319, IMG submission 165040) | Hydrothermal vent sediment bacterial communities from Southern Trench, Guaymas Basin, Mexico - 4870-11-4-5_MG | ecosystem: Environmental > Aquatic > Marine > Hydrothermal vents > Sediment ...
CTCCAGAAGAGGAGAAGAAGCGTGAGACAAGTGAGCAAAGCGAAGGCAGCGGTTCAAGCGGAGGAAGCGGTCATGAAGAAATCGTTGGAGAAGTCGGAGAAGTCAAAGAAGAGAGGAAAGAGGCGGAGCAGAAGGTTGATCCTGAGCGTGCGAGAATTTACACGAACAAGCAGGCGATCAAACACATCATAGCAGTCGAAGACCATCTCAGAGCTGATGATGAGGAGCTGTGCAAAGCATGTCTCTCTGAGCGACATCTCCCTGCGCTTGAGATGTATGTTCAGGAAGGTCGCTCCTTCTGCAAGGACGAGTGCGATGCATACAGCGATCTGAGAGAACTTATAAGGAAGACGGAGCAGCAAATGCAGGGTGATTTCTCGCTCAGAGAGCGTGAAAGACTCGCAGAAGAGTTCAGACGGGTGAGGAAGAGGTTGTTGGGCTATGAGAGGACTGCGAAGGAGCTCGCTGAGGAATTTGGAGACAGAACTGCGAGCATTGCTCAGATGGAGAATGAATAAGATCATTGATGAGAAGTTCCACCCTCAGAACAGGATATTAGAAGACTTTCTCGCTCACTATATTGTCGAGAGGACTTTAGGCTTACCTGATGAGGTTATCGTGAGGAAAGCGCTCAAATATTACCGATGGAGGTGAGAACATGAGCGAAGAGGAAGAGTGCCCCGCATGCTCGCTGATAGATTGCTTTTATAAGGAGCTCGGGCTTAGCCCTGAAGAGAGAAAAGCGGTCGAGAAGCTGCATGACGATCCTCAGAAGGCTATTGCATTCCTGAGAAAAATAAGGACGGAGGATGAGCTGAGGAGAGCGTTCATGAAATGTGAGGAGCGAAACAAAAATTTATATGAGCGAACTTAATTAAGTAAGGAGGTGATGGTGAAAAATGGCTGAGAAGAGCCCAAGGCAGCTCCTTGAAGAGGCACTGGAAAAGGTCTGGAAGACGGATGAGTTTGAGGCGATACGTGCAGCTTACGATAGGGCAGCTGGAGACAAATACACTGCGGGAACTTTCGCAGCATGTCTTGCGAAAAAGATGGAAGAAGGCACTGCTGGTCGTGATGCATACAAGGAGTGCGCTAAGGAGGCGAAGTTAGGCGAGGCATACAGGAAGGCTTGGCCAGCCAGAGAGTAAAGAAGAGGGGCGGAGAGAGGTGATTCAGCATGGCTGAAGTAATAGAGGTATTGCTTCCTGCAGGCGTCGGATTCGGCGACGGTCTCTCAGATATTGCGATCGATTACATTGATGCTGCCACAGGAAAGACGGGAGAAGCCCCTCTCAAGCGACCTTCGACATGGGCGCATCTCGGTGTGTCTGTCGCTTCAGGTCTCTTGTCGTTCCTTGTCTTGAAGGGAAACGCAAGGATAATGGGTGCGGTCGTCGCAGGGCGACATCTGGGCAAAATGGTGGGAGAAATAGTGAAAGGAGTGGGGGCAGCGCCAGCACCAGCGCCAGCAGCAGCTGGAGTGGGCGAGATAAAGCTCGAAGTCCCCTCAGAGCTGAAGGTGGAGAAGGCAGAGGAGATAGAAGGAGAGGAAATAGGAGGAATAACGCTTGAGCCTGTCGAGACTGGAAAGGTTGAGATAACTACTGAAACTGAGAGTGAGAAGGGGTTGGCGAAAGTCTATTGATCTAAGGGGGGTTCAGAATGGTTGACGTGAGAGATTTGTTTCGTGAGGAGTTAGAAGAGGGCATTCCCATATACTTTGGAGATAGAAAGGAAGTCCCGCACACGGAGCTCTCAACTGAAGAAGAGAACGCAGTCAAAACCGTCTTCAATTACGGTGTTGAGCAGCTTCGGAGAGTATCACCGAAAATCGCAGCTGACATCGGGAAGCAGCTGAGTTTGGCCTTGAAGGTCGCAGGCATCTTCAAGGAGATCATCCCAGAGAAGAAGTCGTTGGTCTTTCCTTCGCAAGCTGGCTCTCTCGGCGTCGCTTGGATATTTCCGCAGGCGATTCGCTACGTGGCGACAGCATCTGCGGATAATCCAGCGTATTCCTCATATACGTTGAACTCGTGGAACATTGAAGTCACAGCGGGAACCGCAGCATATTTATTCGGCGATGGAACGCACTACTACAAGGCGTGCAGCGCCACGAACAAGCATGAGATGCTCTTAATTTTCAACAATGGTCTCATCGAGATAGGTTCAACGCCTCGCATTGATCAGTTCCGACTTATATCCGAAGGAGTCACAAAGTATGGAATTTACACTGTTGCGCCGATCGTCGAGGAGCGCATTGAAGAGAATCGTGCGATCTATCAGTATCCAACGCCCTTAGGGGCGACAGTGATTTTCTACGATCGTGGGATCATGTGGGGCTTCATGCCTCGTGTGAGCGGAACAATTACGATAAAGACGCTTGGTCTCGTGTTCTATGAGCATGATCTCTTCAGCAATTTGACGTGGGTCACGTAAACGAAGGGTGAACAGCAATGACGCTCATCGCTCAGACAGCTGACGGAAAGAAGATCGTGAAGAAAGAGGTTTCAGGACCGACGAGCTATTCTTCAGGAGGCTTCACAGTCAGAATAGATGAGCTTGTGAGAATCGACGAGGCGGATGTTCGAGTGAAGACAAATATCAAACTCACTGATAATGTGCATATCATCGATTACGATTACAGCGGAAATGAAGTCACAGTCAAAGTTTACAGAATAAATGTGACTGCTTCATCTCCATCAGCATGGGAAGAAGTCCCAGATGGCACTGACATCAGTGCGCTGAAATTGGAGGTCGTTGCTGTGGGAAGCTGATCTATGTTTGAAAAGAGGCTCATAAAGAGCGGAGACTTAGAGAGCAACACCATCAGTTTCATTCTCCCGCTTCAGCTGATCAAAGATCAGAGCGGATTAGCTGCTGACAGCACTGGCGTGAAATACACATCTGGAAAGTTCAAAATAAGCAAAAACGGCTTGAAATCTGTTGTGATAAGAGCATCTTGGAGCGCCTCGCATACAGATTCAGTGACTGCAATTGAACTCTATGATGAAAACGCAGGAGCTGTGCGAGGCAGTGTCAGTGGCAACACAGGAACAGATGTTGAAGCAAGTGCTGATGTCGCTTCGCTCGTGGATGGAAACCTTCACAGCCTGAGAGTGAACGTCACAACAGCATCTGCGACAGCGGGTGCGACGACAGATGTTGATTATGCGATCTTAGAGCTGACTTACGGTTGGAGCTGATTTTATCGCCCCCCCTCACTCTTCTTTCTCCTTTTCTTTCGTTGTCATTTCTGCTTCGCTTGCGACCACCGCATTTAAATATCAAGAGCTTGAATTATCTTCGAGAGATGAAGGATATGAGGAAGATAACGGTTATCGGGACGAGCCTCCAGCGCTACGTCATCGAGGTGCATTATCTCGGTGATGATGTTCTGCTGATCATCTCAAATCCAGAGAAGAACAAGACTATCGTGAAGATGCTGCTCCGAGAGGAAGAGAGAGAAGCGCTTATCGAGGCGCTGAGGAGCGAGAGTGAGAGGTGAGAGTCGATGGAGCTCGTAGGCTTTCTCTTCCTTTCGGAGAGCGTGTCATGGGACGACGTTCAAAAATTCTCGATCAAGCACGGCTTGTTCATGTTCAGAGATGAGAGCGGTGATACGATCCTTCTGAGCAGGGTTTTTCTGCCGAGGCTGGGAAAGGAGAATCCATCGTAAAATATTTGAGAGCAGAGGTGAGAGAAAATGATGATGAAGGGGTTGGTGCGAGAAGGGGAATATCTGACGGTGTTCATTCCAGCATATGAGAGAGCACTCGTGTTCAGAGTGAGAAGCGTTGTCAATGCTGGAAGAGAACACATTCATTACGGTCCTCTGCCTATTTCAGAGGGCGATGTTCTCTCAACGCTCGATGGAGGCTCAGCAAGCGTTCCTGCGGATGGCGTTCTTCCAGCGAGAGCATACACAGAGGCGCTGACATTTCCGATGGAAGGCGTCTTCGACAGCGACGACATGTGGTATATTCCCGCAGATTACAGAGAGCGAATTTTCCATGTGATTCAGAGCGTCACTCCATCGTTCTTGCGCATCGATGCTCAAATTCCGCCAGCGGTAACGCAGGGAAGATTTCAGCGAGAGAAGAAGATCATAGGCGTTGAGAAGGACTTCGGATTCGCTCGTGGCGAATTCGAGATGATTCATTTTCCTGAGATTCACATCGGCTATCGTTATGCGAACGACACGAATGTTGACCTCAGAACTTCCGTTCAATTCACATACGGCGAGTATGTCGTTGAGATTCCGAGAGATGCAGAAACGCTCTTCAGAATTCTGACGAAGAAGATCGAGAGCCACTGGATAACGCTTCCGATCTCTGTCGCAGATCCATCGATTGAAGATGCTCTGCAGAAAACATACGGCATTCTCGGCTTCGAGCTCTTCCGCTCGGATCAGAGAGATGAGGCGATCGCTGAGTATGAGAGAATTTTAGGGGAGGTGAAGCTGAAATGAGAGAGATACTCATAAGAGGAGAGACAGATGGAACATCAACATCGGGAACCGTCGAACTTGACTCAGATATTTTCCACTCGAAGGTCACATACTTCAGGCTTCCAAAGGGAATGTGCGCAATTATCACGTTCAAGAAGGTGAGCGGGGAAGGCGAGACTTTATTCACGCTTCAATACTGCAACGATGTCACTGCTGCTTCTCCAACGTGGAGAGAAATGGAGAGAGAGAAGCTCGCATCAAAAGGAGAGTTCATCGTGGAAAATGTCGCTGTCGTTCTTCATTCCCTTACAGGAAAAGAAGCCTTTCGAGTCATATACGAGCAGCCGACGGCAGTGAAGGCGTATATCGAGCTTGGAGTTGAGCTGAAGGAGGAATGAGCGGACGTGAGGAGAAAGAAAGGGCGGAGAAAGTAGCGGTTGAGAGTTTTCGCTGTGAGTATGATTCGACCGTCAGCGAAGGAGTTACGCTTCTCTATCGTGGCAAGAAGGTGAGAGAGTTCAAAAAGGGTGGATTGTCATGACGCTGAGATGCGAGGTTCCGATCTCCGTGCATCCTGAGAAAACGGAGCATGAGACTGTGAGCGACATCGAAGAGTGGATTCTGAAGTTTCCAGATTTCAAATCCTTAAACATGGTGATGGAAATAATCAACAACACTTCATATAATCTCGATTATCTCTTCTTCGTGAACGACGACTATGAAATGACAAACTACAAATATTCGTGGTTCGCTGCACATTATCCGAACTATGATTGCGGTGGCGGAGAATATCCAGTGGTTGCGTCGTGCTTCGCAAATGAGCATGCCATTTTCGACATTCATTTCGGCATCATCAACAATCGGCTCAATGTCATCTCAATCGGAGAATTATGCTATGGAGATATTCCTTATGTTGTTGTTCAAGCGATGAGCTATAAAGAGCCTGTTTCGGTCATAGAAAAAATAACGATTAAAGCTTATGATGGCTCTGCGTTCAGACAAATTTCTAAGGGAACGAAAATAATCTTCGAGAGGATGTGGTGATGTCTGAGCGATCAGCGATCAGGTGAGCAGAGATGCCAATAACCTTCGGATTCGGCGAAGCAATGGAACTTCTGCAATACGGGAAATTCACCGTTCTCTCTCTTTACGGTGAGATCGCTAAGGAAGATGCAACAGAAATCACATCGATTCCGATGACTGAACCGCCTGCTGTCGAGGCTGTTTTCACAGTCAAAGAAGGCTGGGTTATTTTGACTGAGCGCTATAACTTCGGTGAGACTTCGAGACCCGATAAAGTCTATTACGAGCTGTGGAACGAGCCGGGGCAGGCTATTCTCAAGAAAATTCCGATGCGTCAAGAGAACATTGGCTTCTACTGCGGCGCAAAAATCAGAGAGGCGAACGTTGAGAATCACTGCACTCATCTGCTCTGCGGTGGAAAGATTCGTGCGAAATTCTGGAACTGCAGCGACCCTCCAGAGGATGTTGTTTATTCCCTGAGCGTCTGGTATTACACATATCGCATCGAATATCACGATGAAGTCATGCGAATAATGCGAAAAACTCCAGCGCTTCTGAGCGAGATTCTCGAGGTCTTGAAGAAGAAGGGCGAGATTGAAATCGGCGAGTTCGGTGAGTTGTAATGGCGCTTTATCACTCACTCTGGGAGAGAGAAAAAGCACTCAAAGATGTCGGTTCGCCAGAACTAATAGCAGAGAAAATCAATGTGAGTGTGAGCGCCGACGCTGACATTTTCGATACGGACTTGAAAGCTCCCGAACGAGGATTCTGGATTTTGAGAGTTTTGACTGATACCGCAGGATATCCGAAGGTGAAAGAGACTGTTGAAGGCACTTCTGTGATCGGAGCCTTGAACGGGGGCTCTGACCTCTCTGCGAACGCATGGTATGAGTTCTGGATGACCGCTAACGAAGGCGATTTGATCAATGTTCAGTTCAGCGTTGCTGCGAAAGTAACAGTGAGGGTTTTCTTCGTGAGAGTGTCATAAGGTGATAAAAGATGGGCTACATACCCCCGCAGGGAATAATAGGAAGAGGAGTCGCAACATTCATAGAGCTCAGAGACACGCCCGACTCATACGCAGGCTACGCCTCGAAATTCGTCATCGTAAATGCTTCAGAAGACGGTCTGACTTTCGGTGATGTTCCTCCGAGCGGTGGATGGACTCTGAAGGAAGTTACTTCCGATTATACAGCATCCTCAAATGAGTTCATCTTAGCAAACGCATCAGCGAATCCGATAACAATCTCGTTGCCTTCACCGAGTGCAAACGCAAGGGTTGCTGTCAAGAAAATTGACTCATCAGCGAATGAAGTTGTTGTAGATGCTGGCACTTCTAAGATTGATGGTGCGACGACAAAAACGCTGAAGACGCAGTATGAGGCTTATGAGTTCTACTGCGACGGCACCGAATGGTTTATATTATGATTTCTCCCGCAACATATCCTCTACTCTCAGCACTTCAGCTCTATACATATCCAGACAATATGCTGCCTTATCATGCGCTTCTCTTAGGACTGAATGTAGTTCCTCAAGCCTCTCTCTCAATGTCTCGTAATCGCCTCTTGCAAGGTCTAACTTTGCGAACTCAATATGTGTTGCAGCCCACCTCGTCATACCTCTCAACTCTTTCAGGTCGGTCTCCAACCCTCCAATTATTGCTTCTTCCTCTTCTTTCATCTCTTCCTCCAGCACACCTTCCTCCGCTATCTTTTTATGTATGGAGGGTAAATAAAAAGAGATGGTGGGTGTGGTCGAAATAAAGGAGCGAGAGTATCACGCAGAATACGGAGACTGCATACTTGCTAACGCAGAGAACGGAAGCATAACGATTGCGCTACCCGCTCCTATAAATCCTATGGATTTCCTTCCGAGTTTAGAGGAGCTTGGTAAGTTGGAAGACTGCATAAAGATTCTAAGAAGCATGTTCGTCTATGTCAAGAAAATCGATAAAACGCCAAATGAAGTTGTCATTGTTGCGCCTCAGTCTTCGATTGATGGCGAGGAGAAAATAGTGCTGAAAAAGTGGCTCGAAGGTGCTCATCTAACTCTCGCTCCTGATGGGAACTGGTATATAATGTGAGGTGATGTGAGAAATGGCATACCATCCAAAGTGGATGACGAAGCCGACCTATGACGCAAACGAAGACAACCTCGTTGATGATGCTGATAAGGTAGATGGCGCAGACGCAGGCACGGCAGCAAACAATGTTTTCAAGATTCCTGCGGACATAGCACAGGGCGACATCTTCTATGTTGATGGCACTGGAAACGTCGCAAGATTGGCAGCAGGCACAGCAGGTCAATTCCTGCAAACGCAAGGCGCAGGTGCAAATCCGCAGTGGGCTACTGCTCCAGGAGGATGGACTGTTAAAAGCGTGAGCGCAAACTATACAGCAGCAGACGGCGAGATTGTGCTTGTTGACGCTTCAGGAGGTGCTGTGACTGTGACGCTTCCGACACCCTCAGCAGGTGCGAGAGTGCGAGTGAAGAAGATTGATGCGAGCACGAACACTGTCACGGTCTCGCCTTCAGGCACTGAGACAATTGACGGTGCGAGCTCGCACACGATTTCACAGCAGTATGAGACTTATGAATACGTTTCAGACGGGACAAACTGGTATGTGTTCTGAGTGTGAGCGACGATGAGCTACGTGCCTGACGTAATGCGGAAGAGAGTATATGATGCGAACGAGAATCAGAGCGTGGATAGCGCAGAAGACGCCGATACAGTGGACGGCATACATGGCACGGAGCTGTTGAAAAGAGATGGTTCAACGCCGATGACAGGCGACTTAGACATGGGCGGATATGGCATCAAAGATGTTCCTGAGATCAGCGGAGTGTCTGGCTCAGGCACTTCACTTTGGGGTTCTCCACTCACAGGACAGTCACATCTCACCATTTTTGCGAAAGATCACTCTACTGACCCGAACAAAATAGTTCTCACTACATACGTAGGTGGCGTTGCCAAAGATGTTCTCGTTGTAGAGCCTGAGACAGACCACCCGAAGTTTCCTCAGGGATTCGAAACGGACACAATAAGCGAGATGACAACTGATGCTGGAGTTACTATCGATGGATGTCTCATCAAGGACGGGAAGGCAGCGATGGCAGAGAAAGCGGTATCTCTCACAGGCATCGTGAAGCAACGCCTCTCAATCAGCGCAGGTGAGTCATTCACCGTTGACAGTAACGAGTGCATGATGGTTATTCTCCCTCCAAATAAGAAGTTCAGCGTTGATGGCTCTCTGAAGATAAACGGAAGCTTTATCTTGTTCTCGCTCTGATGAAATGAGGATGTTGAGAAGATTGCTCGGACTGCTCAGAGGAGAGCTGCATGTTGATAGAATCAAGGCGAAAGAGGCTGAAGTTCAGAAGCTAAAGGCAGGAAAGCACACCGTTGACATCGAGAACACATACATACACATAAGCGGGGCGACGCCTTACATTCGCTTTGAAGGCACAGAGACAGGCGCAGCGGACAAGGGCATCAAGGAAGATGCAGGTTCGCTCAAAATCTACGACTTCGCTGCTGCGAGCGATGTGATGGACTTAGAGGCTCATGCATCTCGGCACGTTGAAGGTGGTGCTGACCCAATCAGCGGACTCACAGCATCTCAGCTCGCAGCGAACACGATTCTGTTCAAGATTCCCGTTCTGATTCCTGACTCACCGCAGACAGGCTTAGCTGCGGACTCGACGGGGCTTAAGTGGGCTTCGAAGTTCAACTTCCGCATTCCGAAGCAGAACGTGAAGGATGTCGTGATAAGAGCAACTTGGTCTGCTTCAAATACAGACTCTGTGACAGAAATCGCATTAAAAGATATGGGGACAGGAAACATAGTCTGCTCTGTGTCTGGAAACTCTGGAACAGATGTGGAAAGCACTAACTACACCGAAGCAAACCTCAGCGATGATGGCTTAGTATATGCACAAGCGAGCGTTACGACTGCTTCTGCAACGACAGGTGCGACGTTTGACATTGACTATGTGGCTGTCGAGATTAAAGTGGCAGTGTCGTAAATATGATTGACATAAAATCGCAGATCATAAAGCCTGCTCTTGACCTTGAAGACTTAAAGGTTGTGGCGTCAGCGGAAGGATGGAAGCTCACCGACTTGCACTCATTACACTTTTTCCTCAGGCGCAACTTCAAATACAGACGAAAAATCACGATTACGGAGCAATCAGGCTCAGATTTGACTGATTATCAAGTCCTCATAGAACTCAACAGCACAAATTTCAACTTTGAGCATGTGCAAACAAACGGCGAAGACATAAGATTCATTGATGCTGATGGTAATCTTCTTCCGTATTGGATAGAAGAGTGGGATTCTGTCAATAAGAAGGCGAAAGTATGGGTGAAAGTGCCTTCAATTCCTGCAAATGGCTCAACTGAGATTTGGATGTATTACGGTAATCCCACAGTAAGCTCAGCAGAAGACCCTTACACCACTTTTGATTTCTTTAATAAGCATGGTGAAGACGGTGTTTATTCTTATAAAAAATTGAAGAAAATTGCGAATGCTGCGGCGTGCCAAGGTTATGAGTGGTGTGATCATTTCAGTGTGGCGGTTCACGGAATGTTGCATCACCCTCACGCTATTTATGTCCCCTCGCAAAACAAAATCTTCTTTGCCTGGCAGGGTGCTGATGAAAATTGGAATTACGAGGGTGACCCTTTCATTTCATACTTTAACCTCAGCACGAAGACATGGGCGACACCAGTTAGAATCGGAACCAATCCTACGTGGACTCGCACAAGCCCGCCAGACGAGCATGGTCGTCCTGTGATGTGGATTGATCAAGATGGCTATATTCATGTATTATGTGGCGGTCATGGCGTGGATATTAAGCACTTTAAATCTCAATCACCTTACGATATTTCTTCATGGTCAGAGGGCACGTTCTGCTCAGGCGCCTGCGGAACTTATCCTAAAGTATTCTGGGAAGGCAACACAATATATGTATTTCGTCGAGGCGGCATAGAAGGGTGCTCGCTTACGCTGCGAAAATCAACTGATGGTGGCAATACATGGGGCTCAGATACGTGTATTGTTAGCAACGCAGATAATATGGGTACGTATTGGTGGGGTTTCAAGAAAAACGGAAAGATACATTTTTTTGCCTCCGATACAAACACCTGGAGGAGGGTTTATTACTTCTATTTTGACTTGGCAACCGAGAAGTGTTATCGGGTAGATGGCTCAGAGTTAAGTGTGCCTTTCACAGCCACAGATTTAGGATATATTTATGAGAAAGACACAGGTAGAGTAAATATCATGGCCGGAGGCGGAGACGTCGATGAAAATGGTAATCCCTATGCTATTGTTGAAGTTACGGATGATACAAGCACCGAGAAACGAGTTCCATGCTGGCATATAGCTCTGAAGTGGAACGGAAGCGCTTGGCAAGTTAAAGATATACCAAATTCGACATCATATCGGCTTACGGCTTTTAGGCTGCTGAATGTGAAATCTGCAAATGATATTGATGCGTATATTGTGCTGTATGATACTGAAGATCGAGGGAGACTGTGTAAGTTCCATAGCAACGACGGTTTAAATTACACTTTAACGGAAATAATAACCGATTATTTTTCAGAGACCTGCATGATTTCGCCTGTCGTAAATATGAATTCGGAATGTGATTGGAATGCTCCTTTAATAATTGTGGCGGGTTGCGGGATTGATGAGCCGTATACCTACGCTTCTGCTTTCGGGAAAGATTTCTCTACTGAAACCGTAATTTTAAAGTGGAGCGGTGATACAGCTCAATTGGAATCAAATTATACGTTTGAGGGAAAAGACTGTCTGCGCCTAAGAGATGAGAGCGATACAGAAGTTTACGATATAATAATCAAGGCATCTTTCCCCAGAGAATTTGTATTGGAATATGAGTTGGCAGGAGATACAATAGGTTGGCAAGGCTGCGGTGGAGGAGATGCGCCAGACTCCTGGCAGTGCGTTGTCACCTTCGCTACCACTTCGTATATGCGATATTATTATACAAGAGATGATCGTACAACATTTGAACACACTAACGAAGCCAATCGGTGGTATTCTATCGCAATAGTTGTAAAAGGATGGTCGGGAAATGTCGTTGATGTATATGTGGATGGAACAAAATATCTATCAGATCAACCGTTAAATACGAGACCAAAAAGCATTCTTGTGCATTCTGTTGGAGCTGATTTGGTGGGAAATACATTTGTGCGAAATATACGCATACGCAAATACACAGAGCCAGAGCCTTCCGTGAGTTTAGGAGAGGAAGAAACCGCATGATGAGAGATGAAAGAGCTCTTAGCGCTCCTTCCTGAAACGAGAAGAAAGCTCCTGCTGTTCTTATGCAAGCATAGAGATGAGTTCAGACTGCGAAGCGATGATTTCAGACTTCGGACAATCTTTGGCATCTCTGAAGAAACAGGCATGGCATATATCACCGTGAGGGAAGCAGTGAGAGAGTTTGAGTCCTTAGGGTTGGTGAAAGTCTATAAGGCAGGGAGGGCGAGAGTCGTAGTGCCGACGGAAAAATTGAAAGAAGTGTGCGAGATGCTCTCTCGTTAGATTTTTATTGTGAGAGAGAAAATAAAATAAGATGTTCTCGCAACCGCAGGGCTGGTTCGGATTGAGAAAGCCTTCGCCACCTTATTCAGCGATTGTCTGCAAGGATGGCTCGACAGTCTGGGCTGAAGACACTTCAGGAAAAACCATAGCGTCGGGAGAAGCTGGAGTGGATGATGCGAGTGTGATTCAGAGTGCTTTGGATGAAATCGGCAGCAAAGGCGGCGGAAAAATAGTCATTAAGAGCGGAAATTACAGAATTACCGAGACAATCTTCATAAATTACTCGAACATTGAGCTGTGTGGCGAAGGCATAGACAAAACTGTTTTAGTCAGCGAAATATGGGAAGCAAATTCTTTGAATACTTATAGCATTATTCACTCGAAAGATACAGAAAAGCTCACAGGCATTTTCATTCATGATTTGACTATTGACTCTGTATATGATTATACTACAGATATAACGAAAGTATGGGTGACAGGTATTGAGCTTACAAATGTTGATGACTCGGTAATATATAGATGTAAAGCTCGGAATCATTTTGGTTCTGTTTTTCATGTCGGAGCGTGGGAGCGAGGAGCCAATCAAAGGCATGACGACTATCTTGGCACAAAAGCAGTAATGTATTGCATAGCCGAGAGATGCACAGGAGAGATTTTCTCCGTTAGTCTAAGCACCAATTGCATGCTCATAGGCAATATGACGAGAGATTTGGTTTTACAACCTGCTGGTCAATCTCCAGATAAAAGATGGCTTCATGTTTTGAATGTCGAGGAATGTTATAATGCGCTGGTTGCTAATAACTTCATATATGGAATTCCGCCAGACGAGCCACTCACATTTACAGGAGGCGTAAGCGCCGTCGGCGCATTGAAGATCAGAGTCGTGAACAATTACTTTGAGGCGTCTTCAATTCCAGAGCGTTTGGACATAACAAATGCAATTTATTTTTATCAGAGCGGCGCTGGGAAAGACCATGAAATTGAGTTCTCACACAATTTTGTTAGAAATCTGTCATGTGTTTTTAGACAGGATGGAAATGGCTCTCACGGTAGAGGTATAAAAGTTCACGGCAACGAGATAATAAACGGATATATCAGCATCTATCAAGACGCCGGGAGCGGGTGGGATAGCACCTTGTCGGATGTCAGCGTTTGCGAGAATAGAATATATTGTCCTGATGTTGATGTTCAGCCGATATTTGTTAGAGCGAGTGCTGATGCATCAGTATCACGAGGGGAAAATATAAAGGTGAATGATAACATAATCGATACGCCAGTTAATGAGACTTCGTGGAAAAGAGGAATCACTATTTCAGGAGCTGTGTCTGCAGAAGCTAACAACAATTTGATAAAAGAGTCACCACATATTGGTATTGCAATAGCCGATTCTACTTACGGCATAGCAAAGAATAATATGATTTTCAATTCAGGAAGATACGCTTCGCTGACACATGGTGCGTGCATGCAACATGAAAGATGTGACTACTTAATTATTGAGGGAAATGTTTGCGTAAATCCGTACAACTACGCCATCAGAATCGAGCCCAAAAGCGGTGGAGGGGGTAAAGTATTCATAGCGAGAAACATCACGAAAGACTGTCCTTATGATGTTTGTCAGTTAAACACTACTGACGCTTTCGACTATGTTGAGCTCATAGAAAATGAGTTCAGAGATGCAGGAGCATCAATAAGTTTCGGAGTCGCTCCGAGCACGCTTAGGATTCGAAGAAACAAAAATTATGCGACCGAAAACTCAGGCACCGCAACCTTCAGCGGCGACGGCACAACAACACAATTCTCAATCGCTCACGGCTTAGTCAAAGCACCGGCAAAAGTTTTAGTTACACCAATGACAGCAGATGCAGCGTCGGACTTCTATGTGACTGCTGACGACACTTACATCTACATAAACTATCTGACGGCTCCTGCTTCCGGCACAGATAATTTGAAGTTCAGCTGGTATGCTGAAGTTTGAAGGGGTGAGAAAATGAGTGAGCTAAGATACAAAATTGGCAAATTCATCGTCGTGAACGTGCATAAAATACTGATTAGGTTGAGGTTGATTTCGTGATGGTGTGTGTTGCGATCAGTAGCCATCTAAGATGCTCCTCGCTCGCTTTATCAGCTCTTCTGGAGACTCTTCTGAAGGTTCTGAGTCGGATTTAGGACCGGAGTTGGGTTTAGAACCGTCTCTCCGGTCCTGAAGTCCTCGAGCGTGTTCCTCAAGCAGCCATCTCAGCACTTCTTTAAAGACTCGTACGAACACAAACGGCGCTCGTATCTCATACATGAGCCAAGCGTAGATTTCCTCCTCAGAGATACCACGACGCAGGTATTCTATGATGGAAGCAGCGACAGCGGGGCGCTTGCGGAGCCACAGCTTTAATCTCTCCGCTTGACGCTTCTCTTCCCTGCGATGCTTCGCATCTCTTTCGGCTTCTATCTTCGCAGCGACTTCAGCAGCACGCTTTCGGCGCTCCTCTTCTTCGGTCTCAGCTTCTTCTATCTCTCGTTGAAACTCCTCACAGACGACTTCTGCGAGTTCGGCGTTGTGAAGCACATCTCTCGAAGAGACGCTCCTCGATTTCGCTGCGAGCGCTATGTCCAACGCCCTACGAACGACCTCAGAGATGTTGATACCTGCTCGCTTCGCAGCCTCGAGCTTCCACTTCTCGACACGCACTGAAGTCACGACATACTCATCCGACGCACGACCCCTCACACCGCTCATATACACCACCCCCCTCTATAATAGTAGCATATATAAGCAATTATATAACGCTTTAAAAGTGAAGCTTAGCTGAAGTCTAAGCCTAAGCTTCCTCTCAGTCATATCTCTTCTCTTCTCTCTTCTCTTCATTATATATAATATAATACACGCCCCCTAAATATAGAGAGAAGTTCCAGTGGAAGCAGTGGAAATAAAGGTTATTTAAAGCTTA
>Ga0190319_1000071_pt1 | contig 14964 bp, 15 predicted proteins | sample 48701145_MG_FD_165040 | JGI IMG/M metagenome (GOLD analysis project Ga0190319, IMG submission 165040) | Hydrothermal vent sediment bacterial communities from Southern Trench, Guaymas Basin, Mexico - 4870-11-4-5_MG | ecosystem: Environmental > Aquatic > Marine > Hydrothermal vents > Sediment ...
ATACCCGAGCCCACGATAAGGATCGAGAATGTCGTGGCCTCCGTGACCATAAACCAAACCCTAGACCTAACCCAGATCCAGAGAGCATTCCCCGAGACCGAGTATAAGCCAGCCCAATTCCCAGGACTCGTATTCAGGCTCGCAAAACCCAAAACAGCAACCCTAATCTTCTCATCCGGAAAAATGGTCTGTACTGGCGCTAAGAGCGAGCAAGAGTCGATAAAGGCCGTTCAGACGGTCGTCAAGCTCTTGAAGAGGGAGGGGTTCCTGATAAAACATGAGCCTGAGATCGAGATCCAAAACATAGTAGCATCCGTAGACCTACACGCTAAGATAGACTTGGAGACGGCTGCGGAGAAACTAGAAAACACAATGTATGAGCCTGAGCAGTTTCCAGGCCTCATCTATAGGATGATGGAGCCCAAGGTCGTTATCCTCATGTTCGCGAGCGGGAAGCTCGTCTGCACTGGGGCGAAGACCGAGCGAGAGGTCTATGAGGCGGTCTATAAGCTGAAGAAGATACTCGAAGAAAACCAGCTGATCACCTATATTCCCACATAAATGAGAAATAAATAAAATTCTATCAACTTTAAGACGATTGCTCAACCAGCGTTAGAGTATGCTCATATCTGGCAGGAAACTTGCACAAATGTTAAAATAAAAAATGGGGGTTTAAGCGCCTCCCGTCTTCTCTATCTGCTTCATCACCATAGATATAGTATCCTTCGTTATCACCATGGGCCCTGTCCTAACGTGTAGAGGCACGTTACCGACTGGCACTTGGACTCCATATTCTAGGTAGAGATATGCGGCCACGACCGGCAAGAAGCCTTGAGCGAATGGCTGCTGGCTTATCGCGCATAGCATTATATCCTTCTTTATTCCGTCAATTATCTTAGCGTCTACGTCGACGGTTGCTACGAAGACCTTGCCCTTAAGACCCTCCTCCTCGATGAGCTTCATCGCTGGGTGGGCGCCTAGGGGCCCTAGCGTCAATATGAGCTCCGTGTCTGGATGCTTCTTTAGATAGGCCCTCATTATTTCGATCGCCTTAGTTGGATCCGTCGTTATGTCTAGCTTTTCTATTGGAGGAAGTCCAAGCGCCTCGCCCACTTCTTTAGCTCCCTTAGCTCTCATCTCGAGCCCAACGTGGCCGACTTCGTGAATGCCTACAACCGCCCTCTTAGGAAGCCTGCCAACCTTCTCCTTAAATAATCTTATAGCAGCCTCCGCCAATACCTTGCCAGCCTCATAATCATCTTGGCCCAAATATCCTAGATATGGTATCCTCTCTTCTTCAGACCTGGGATCGTAGACGTTTACGGCGAAGACGGGTATACCCATCTTAATAGCTCTCCTTAAGGGTTCATCTAATGCCTCATAGGAGGTTATTGTGACTATTATGGCATCCGGCTTCTTAGCTATGGCCCCTTCGAGTAAGTCTACAAGAGCTTTAATCGAGAATTTCTCCGGACCCAGATATACAACTTTAACTCCCAATATGTCACCAGCTATCTTTGCCCCCTTTATGACGGGAGCCCACCATGGATCCGCAGGACCCCCGTGCGATATGTAGTATATCGTGTATTTCGGGGGCTTAGCCGCCGGAGTAGCTGTTACAGTCTTTGTTATGGATGTGGTTACGGTAACAGGAGCACCTGTCACAGTCGTGGCCACGGTCTTAGCGGGCGCAGCAAGATAAGCTCCTATCCCCCCTATCACCAACCCTACAATGAGAGCTATAATCACTATTGTTGCTGAATACTTCTTTACTTCGGCCAAACCAAGCACCTCAACTAATTGTTATCCAGACTAAGATTTAAGATTTCCTTAGTGAAAATTAAATTCAACACGATTCTGCTCATTCTCTTCACCAAGGGCTTAAGTAGCCGAGTTCTCTCATACGCTAATTTTTAATAGAACGAGTGATTGAAGGTAATGCGATGAAAAGCTTAAGGCGGGAAGTCTTGCCTAATTTAATGGCGAAATTTCGTTCTTTGACTAGGATGGGCGAATTTGGTGTATTCATAAGCTTGTTGTGCGTCGCCAGCATATTCGCCTTACTCTCTGAGGAGTTCCTCACTCCATCTACATGGGCAGGAATTCTGACCGTAGCCTCTGAAATAGGGATAATTTCGGTGGGCGTCTCTTTTCTCATGATCTCGGGAGAGTTTGACCTATCTGTGAGCTCCGTGTTTGCTGTGTCAGGTATGACGATGGCTCTCTTGTCAGACTTGGGCGTTAGCCCATCACTAGCTTTCCTTGTAGCAATATTGTTGTCAGCTTGTATAGGAGCTGCGAATGGGGTGATCACACTCAAATTCTCTATACCATCCTTCATATCGACCCTAGGCATGATGATGTTTCTTAGAGGTGTATTACTTGCGATTACTGGAGGATTCCCCATAGAGATGACCGGGGAGCCGACGATACTCTATGTACTGTCGGGAAGAATGCTCGGCGGCTTCAGATCTAGTGCGCTATGGTTTCTAATCCTTGTGCTGATCTTCCAGATAATCTTAGGATTAACCCCTTATGGTAACTGGACATATGCAACGGGAAATAACGCCGTATTCGCAAGGGCATCAGGCGTTAATGCCAGAAAAGTAAAGTTCATTAACTTCATATTGTCGGCGACTCTTGCTGGCTACTCCGGTTGTATAGCGCTGGCTAGATTTAGAATAGTCGAACCTCTAGCAGGCACAGGACTCGAACTTGAAGCTATCGCGGCGAGCGTTATAGGCGGCTGTTCTCTAAGCGGCGGGGTCGGCAGCATTATAGGCGCCGGCTTGGGGGCTCTATTGGTCGGCATGATAAGGATAGGGCTGGTTCTAGCAGGAGCGCCTCCATACTGGTATAGGGGGTTCATTGGAGTGATCTTGGTGGCCGCCGCTATAATCTATAAGTTGACGAGAAGGAGGTGAAAGCTATGGTGGACGAGGAGCCATTAATGAAGTTGGTTGGAGTAACCAAGAGATTCGGCCACGTGATCGCTCTGAAGGATGTGGACTTCGAGGTTCGTGCAGGTGAGTGCGTGGGGCTCGTGGGAGATAATGGAGCTGGCAAGTCCACGCTGGCAAAGATAATGATAGGCTTTTACCAGCCGGACAGCGGCGAAATATACTTCGAGGGCAAAAAGGTTGTCTTCAACTCGCCGAGTGATGCGCGGAGGCTAGGCATCGAAATGGTTTACCAAGATCTAGCTCTCTTAGATGCGATGAGCATTTGGCGAAACTTCTTCTTAGGTAAGGAGTTGACGAAGACCATCGGCCCGATCAAGCTCTTAGATAAGAAGAGTATGAAGACGATATGTAAGAACTTCTTGACGAGCATAGGGATACGCGTCCGATCCGTTGATGAGCCGGTGGGCGTGTTATCGGGAGGTGAGAGGCAGTCTGTGGCCATCGCTAGAACGGTTCACTTCGGTGCCAAGCTACTGATCCTAGACGAGCCCACGACCGCCCTTTCATTCAAAGAAGCGGAGAAGGTGTTAGAATACATAAACGAGCTCAAGAAGAGGGGATTGGGTATAGTAGTGATCTCACATAATATCTACCACGTCTATGAGGTTGCGGACAGGTTCACGATACTGGACAAGGGGGTCAAGATAGCAGATTACCTGTATAGGAAGGATGTAACGCCTCAAGACATCGTGGACATAATAACTAAGAAGAAGGCCTTATAGTCTCGCAGATGGTTTCGAGAAAGGTGCATGGCCGTGGTCCGTGGTCGATAAAGCTTACCCCTGAAGTAAACTGCTTAAGGTTGTCCAAAACTTGCGTGGAAGGCTATGATTTAAAGCTAGGCTAACGGGTCTCTACTCGTGGGCAGTGTTGAGGATTTGAGGGATAGGTTGGCGAGGATCCACATAACCTTGAAGATAAGCGGCGAGGAGATTGAGAGCTTGTTGAAGGAGGTATTGGATGCTGCGAGATCGGTTGGATTAAATCCTGAGAGTAGGGTTGAGGGACTCGCCCTAACCCCATCCCATGAGGCGGCTGTGATAGGTCTTCCACACCTCAGGGTTGCTAGGGTAAGTGACCTCCTGATGGTTTGGGTTAGAGCTCCATACTCCTTGGATAGAGAGAAATGTAGATACGTTGGACTCGACGCCGACGAATTATATGAGATGCTCCTAGCAGGAGCAAGGAGGATCGCGGAGATCTTCAGAAGATATTCTAAGAGTGCTGAATATCTTGAGATCTCCCTTCCATGAAAAAATGCTCTAAAGCGGGCTCTCTGCAAAATTAATTAAATCTCATGCTTTATCCGGGATGGATATGTGCAGAATGCTTGGGGTAATCGGCGTTAATCCCATCACTCCCCTCAAGCATTTAATCGACGCTGAGTGCTCGCTTCTAAGGCAAGCTGAGCTTGGGAGGCAGGGGGATGGATGGGGGATAGGCTATTATTTAGATGGAGCTCCAAGGTTGTTTAGGAGTGAGAAGCCCGTCTACTCTGAACCCGATCTCTTTAGGAGGATTGCTGCCTCGATCTCATCGAGGATCATAATAGCCCATGTTAGGAAGGCGAGTAACCCGAGGGGCTTGCCTAGGGATGAGTTGATAGGGGTTGAGAACTCCCAGCCCTTCAAATACCATGACAGATTGTTTGCGCATAATGGGGTGATCAGGGCGGTGGATGAGGTGATGGAGTTCTTGGGAGAGTACAGGTCTATAATCATGGGAAATAATGATAGTGAGGTTTATTTCGCACTCCTAATGAAGGGGTGGGATCTGGAGGGAGATGTATATAGGGCGTTGAAGTGGATTGAAGAGATCTTCTCGAAGGTTATGGAGTCATCCTATAGAGATGGGAATCCGTTCACGAGCCTAAATGCGATATTCTCGGATGGGGAGAAGCTTTACGCATACAATAGGTATCTTGAGGGAAATGACCTAAAATCTGTATGCTACAAAGACTCGCCATACTACACCCTAACATTTCTAGATCAGGGAGATGTGCTCATCGTAGCCTCTGAAAAACTCTGGAGAGATGAGGGCTGGACGAATCTGGGGAATGGGGATCTATTAACTGCTTGGATCGACGGAGAGGAGGTCAGGTATGATGTTGAACATGTTCTAGGCTAGAATCCATTGTAGTGCACTATCTCCTCAAGCCTCTTCTTGCTCGGCATCTCAGGTTCTTCATCTGGATAACCTAGGGTGATCATGGCGACAACCTTTAGATGATCCGGTATGTTCAGCAATCTTCTTACCTTCCCTTCATCGAAGTCTCCTATCCAGCACGATCCAACCCCTTGGGCCGCCGCTGCTATGACCATGTTCTCCAAGGCTATCGCGACATCCACCGTAGACCACTCATCCCTCTTATCCCCGCATCCGACGATGACCACGGGAGCATCCTTGATGAACCTATTCCACGTCCCCCTTATCAGCCCCTCCTTGAGCTTTTGATCCGTTACGACTATAAAGTGCCATGGCTGGAGATTATTCGCGGATGGGGCTAGTCTCCCGGCCTCCAGAATATTTCTCAAGACATCTTCTGGAATTGGCTGCCTCTTATATCTGCGTATGCTCCTACGCTTAAAGATTACATCTAAAAGCGACATGGCATCATTTCCTATGAGTTCGATGGATTAAAAGTTTATGCTCAAAATCTCCGTGGAGAGGATTCCAATCATCTAAAGAACAGTCATTCGGAGAACATGTAATTTTCCTGCGTGAGCATGTCGAGAGATGGAAAGGTATATGCTTAGGGCTGATCCCCACCCACTTGGAGGGGGAGAGGGGTTGAGGAAGAAGATACCCTTCGTTCCCTCTCCACATGACGTGGTCAAGAAGATGCTCTCGATAGCCGACCCAAAGCCCGATGAGCTTCTAATAGACCTTGGATCCGGCGATGGGAGGATAGTGATCTCGGCGGCAAGAGATTATGGGTGTAGATCTCTTGGAGTTGAGATAGATGATGTGCTGATAGATCATTCTAGGAGGAGGATTCAAAGCCTTGGGCTTAAGAACGCTGAGATCGTTAAGGCGGATCTACATAAATTCGATCTATCGGATGCCGACATCGTCACCCTATATCTACTCCCCGAAACCCTTAAGGTCTTGAAGCCGAGGCTCCTCAACCTCAAAAGAGGTGCGAGGATAGTCTCTCATGATTACAGGATACCTGGATTAGAGCCCGATGAGGTCTATATCGTTAGATCTGGGAAGACTGGGAGGGATCACCTAATCTACCTCTATGAGATCGACTAATAATATGCTAACCTCTTGATCCTCGACCAGCTCAAAGCATACTTCAATAGAGATGGATCCATCCTGAGCACCTTTAGGACCGTCTTCCCGATTCCTGAGCCTGAGCGGTACTCTGCCGCGATGCATTTGACGATCTTTTGGCCCTTCTCGGATTCGAGTAGATTCCTGATCTCCATGGCGAGCATGTAATCTTTTCCTACAAGGTTCCACCACTTCTCCTCATATTCCCTTAACTGATTGGCTGATGTATCGCCGTCCCTCAAAGCCTTTGCCGCGACCTTCCCAGCGATTCTCCCACATGCGATAGATGATAGACACCCCATCCCAAATAACGGGTTCACTTGTCCAGCGGCCTCTCCAACGGCCATATATCCATCCGTATAGCTCGGAGTCATCGGCCCTCCAACCGACACGATTCCAGCCATCTTCCGAACGATCCTATACTCCCGAAACCTCTCTTTAAGCAGTTTTTCAAGATAATATCTTGGCGAAGCCCCAGATCTCCTAACCCCGAGCCCCACTCTCAGCATTCTTTTATCTATTGGGACTATCCAAGCATATCCTCCAGGAGCTATATCGGATCCGAAGATGACTTCTATGACTTCTTGATCTATTGGATGCGGGACCTCGATCTCATATTGTAGGCAGACAGCATCATCTCTCGGCCTTTTTAAGCCCACCCACTCAACGCTTAAGACCTTAAATCCCTCAGCTCCTATGACCAGCTTAGATCCATGTTCGCCTCCGCCCGAGACCGAGACGATCCATCCACCCTCTTTTCTCCTAATCCCCTTAACCCTGGAGCTTGTCTTTAGGATCGCCCCCGCCTCAACCGCCTTCTCAGCCAGATACCTGTCAAACCTACTCCTGTCCACGACATAGATCTTAAAGGGAAGCTTGAAGCAGGAGTTCCTATAGGATATCTTCACAGCTTGAGGTCTTGCTTGAATAACGTGGTCGGGGACCTCGACCTCCAGCAATTGGCAGCCCTTGACGGTTAGCATTCCAGTGCAGTGCTGGGGGAGTCCAACCGCTTCATGTTCCTCAAATAATCCAACCTTGAATCCGGCTGACGCTATTTCCCTCGCGGCTGAGGAGCCTGCTGGCCCCGCTCCAATCACTATCGCGTCGAAATCCATGGCTAAGTCTTTTTCCGGGGATTCGTATATATGTTTAAAAGCCTGTATCGGTTTTGGCCTCGTTGAGATGGGAGTTGAGAAGGCTGTTATCTTGGCTAGGGGCTTGGGGACTAGGATGCAGAGACCTTCTAAGAACTTGAGGCTGAGACCTGATGTTATGAGGTTTGCTGAGAGGGGGTGGAAGGCATTCATACCAATTCATGGAAAACCCTTACTCGATTACACGATAAACTCTCTGAGAAGTGTCGGGGTTAAGGAGATATGCCTCGTGATAGGGCCGGAGCATCTGGAGATGAGGAGATACTATGAGGAGCTGGACAAAAGCCTAGATGACATATCTATTCAATTCGCGATCCAAGAGAAGCCCCTTGGAACCGCCGATGCCGTCTATGCCGCAAGAAGGTTCGTGGGAGATGATTCGTTCATGGTCATGAATGGAGATAACCTGTATCAAGTCGACGCCATCAAGATCCTCAAGGAGCAGGTTGATGAGATCTGCTATGGGATAGGATTTGAGATGAATCATCTGATAGCTAAAGGAAATTTCAGCGCTGAGAGGATAAGGTCGTTCGCGGTGATGGAGGTCGATGATGAGCTGAACTTGATTAGGATAGTTGAGAAGCCGCCCAATCCCGAGAGATATAGGACGAGGCATGGGATCTTAGTGAACATGAATCTCTGGAGATTCACGCCCCACATCTTCCAAGCATGTGAGAGGATAGAGCCGCATCCCATCCGAGGAGAGTATGAGATCACATCTGCGATCCAACTTCTAGTAGATGAGAGGATCGTTCCGGTCAAGGTGATACCCCTCGAGGCGGGAGTCCTAGACCTAACCTATAAGAGCGACATACCCTCCATCGAGGAGAAGCTCGAGAAGTTCATCGCAAGTTCTAAATCCGAGACTTAAACGGTTTTGACTCAAAGACCTAAAAAGAGGTCTTTACGCTTAAATATTTCTGGTGTTACATATAGATTGCTATGGTGTCACTTTACGGGCTCAAGAAGCTACTCCCAGCCCTTCTAACCCTCCTACTATTGGCCTCGATGATCGGATCTGTATCGGCTGAAGAGAAGCCTGTGGTCGTCGCAACAACCTCCGTGATCGGGAGCGTGGTTAAAGATCTCGCGGGAGATAGGGTTGATCTCTACGTGATCGCGAGCCCAGCCATATGCCCAGCCCATCACGACATCAAGCCCAGCGACGTATACACCTTCTCGAAGGCGAGCCTCATACTCTATCATGGATTTGAGCCATGGGTTAAAGACCTGTATGAGGCATCTGGATCTAAGGCCAAGCTCGTCAAGGTCTCTGGGCCATGGAACACGCCTGACGGAATCAAATCATATTACAAGAGGGTCGCATCCGTGCTTAGGGACGAGCTTGGAATAGATGTTTCGGGTAGATTGAATGAGGTTCTGCCGAAGATAGATTCTCTCGCCGAGGAGATTAAATCCAAGGCGGAGGAGGCTGGAATATCGAAGGTTAAGGTTATAGCGATGAGATGGCAAAAGGGGTTCGTGAAGTGGCTTGGATTTAATGTCGTCGCAGACTTCGGCCCACCAGAGAAGCTCTCATCCGCGGACGTGGAAAAGCTCGTCGAGACAGGGAAGAGGGAGAAGGTTATGCTCGTGATAAGCAACCTCCAGAGCGGAATCAAGTTTGGGGAGTCCCTCGCAAGCGAGATAGGCGCTAATCATATAGTCTTGACAAACTTCCCGTGGACCGATCCAGACCTGAAGACGTTAATGGACGTGTTGGAGAGGAATGCGGAGAGATTGATCAAAGGAGCCGAACTATATCGGGTGAGGTCTATCACGAGCGAGCTGGAGAGCGAGTTAAACCTATACAAGGTTCTCAGCTACTGTTTAATAGCCGTCGCCGTGGTCGAGGCGGTATTCCTAGCCTACACCCTTAGAGGTAGAGTTAAGCATTGAACCGCGAAGGACAATTCCTTAAGCTTGAGCAACGTGAGGCATATGCTGTCGAACTCATAGATGTCTCTACGTATTATTATGGTGAGAAGAGACCTGCGATAATGGACATTAACTTGAAGATTCCCGTGAATACTCTCTCATTGGTCGTCGGGCCTAATGGTGCTGGGAAGACGACGCTGCTTGAGACGATTCTAGGACTCCTGAAGCCGAGGCGTGGAAGGGTTAAGGTCTTCGGGCATGACATGGCTAAGAGGGCGCAGCTCGTCAGAAAGATGTGTAGCTATCTACCACAGGATTTCATGAAGGACTCGGATGAGCCTTTCTTGGTCAAGGATGTCGTGGCCATGGGAATAGCCTCGAACAGAGATCTCGGAAGGCTCGGCGAAGAGGATTGGAGAAGAGTCTATGAGACCTTAGAGCTCGTCGGAATGTTGGAGTTCTCGGAGAGACCCATTGGAAAGCTTAGCGGGGGGCAGCAACAGAGAGTGATGCTTGCTAGAGCGTTGGTTAGGAGGCCGAGGCTGCTCTTGCTCGATGAGCCGTTCAGCTCACTCGATAGAGAGTCTCGGAGATCGATCTCTGAAAAACTCCTACCGGATCTCGTGGAGAATGGGTGCACGGTGATCATGGTCAGCCACGACCTGACGTTTAGACCAACTATATGCGACCTAGTGGTTAGGATGGAGTCGGGGAGGATAGTCGAGGTGGCGGAGGCTTGATCTCAACCCTACTCCTAAACTCCATCATAGCGGGCTTCATCGCCGGATCTCTATGCGGATGTACTGGAACGATTTGCGGGAGGATGAGGCTGAGCACCATAGCCTTCACCATGGCCCATGCGGCTCTAGCGGGTTCAGCTTTATCGCTGCTCCTAGGATGGAATTATCTGATTACTGGGATGTTGTTCGCGGTCTTCACGGCGATAATCTTAGGACCACTCTCAGACATCTTGAGAATATCGCTCGACACGGCCTCCATGACCCTATTCTCCATCTATAACGCCCTAACCTTCATCTTCCTAATAATGTCGCCCGGCCCAACCCTCTCAAGCGAGAAGGTCGGCGGAATCCTCTGGGGAAGCATCTTGGCGATAACCCCAGCCTATCTGATAATTTTGATAACGATCTCGATAATCTACGTCATGATCCTTCAGATATTCTGGGGTAGAATCTCATCGATACTCTTCGATCCGAGGCTCGCCGAGGCCGAGGGAGTGAACGTCAAATTTTACACATACACGCTGTTAATCTTGGCGGGAATGATAGTAGTCTTCACCCTAAAGATCACAGGCGGATTCCTCGTATTCTCCCTCCTCTTCATCCCATCAGCCACGTCGATCCAAATATCGAGAAGCCTGAAGGGGATGATCCTCACATCATCCATCATAGGAGGGCTCTCATCGACTATCGGGATCTTGATGAGCTTCATCCTCAACCTACCCGTCGGGTCATGCATCGTCATAGGGGCTGCCACGATATTCGCGGCCACATCGATAGCATCGTCGATAATTAGGAGTAGGGTTATCGAGGGTGAGAGGGTTGAGGTTGGAAGCTAAGGGAGATCCTCCAGGGATAGGGGATGAGATGCTGAGCTGGGCGATAAGGTTTCATGGACACCTCGGCCCATTCCTAGTTCTCGGCCTAAGGGCGGGGCTGAGAGCCGTGGAACTGTTTGGGCATAATCCCTTCAAGCTCAAGGCAATAGTAACCCTCAAAAGAGCCATACCCTATACATGCTTTCTAGACGGGATTCAGTTCTCAACCGGATGCACGCTGGGAAAAGGGAATATAGAGGTCTTAGAGGGCGATGGAATAAGGGTTAGATTCATCCATGAGCGCGGAGAATTGACTCTAACAGTTAGGGATGAGATCCTAGAGGAGGCGTTGAACGCTGAGGATATGGAGGGGGAGGCGTTGAAGCTCTTAAAGCTGCCGCTGGAAAAGCTGTTTGTGGAAAGACATTAAGCCAGCCGACACCAATATTCTCCTGATGGGGAAGATAATTAGAGCCGGGGTATCATTTCCAGAGGAACTCCTAAAATCGTTCGATGAGATAGTTGAGGAGCTAAATCTGGGGTCGAGGTCTAGGGGGATCCAGGAGGCCATGAGAACCTTCATATCCCTAAACGCTTGGAGGCTTCCGGAAAACCAAGAAGTTGCTGGGGCGATATTAATCCACTACTCGCATGAGGAGCGTGGATTGGATGAAAAGCTGATAGACATTCAACATGAATTTCTAGACATAATCCCATCGATGATGCATATACATCTAAGCGAGGACTCCTGCCTCCAGATAATCGTGGTTAGGGGAAGGGCATCTAAGGTGAGGGAGCTGATCAAGGAGCTTAGACGAGTCGGCAGACTCAAGCAACTAAACCATCTACTGATCCCAACATATTGATCAACAGCTCTATGATGCGCTTATCGCCGAGTTCAAGAACCTCATCAAGATGTCTGGATAGATTCCAAGCATTAGCGAGATTATAGCCAAGATTAGTAGAGGTATAGTCATTATATACGGAGCTTTCCTGACATTCCTCAACTCGTCTGGTAGTGGGCCGAAGAATATCCTCTTAACGGGCCAGAACGTGTAGATCAGCGTCAGAAATGTTGCGAAGATCCCCATCAAGGCTATTAGGAGACCCGTTATAGAGCCGTGGAATCCCTGTCTGAATATCCCGACGAACATTATCCATTCAGCCTGAAATCCGCTTAACGGAGGTATCGCCGAAAGTACCATGGCGCCGATCACGAAGAGCGCGGCCGTCAAGGGCATCCTGCTCGCGAGACCGCCCATCCTCCTCATATCTCTCAGTCCTGTCCGATGGACCAATATTCCAGCCACGGAGAAGAGTATGCACTTCCCGATTAAGTGGTTTATAGAGTAAAATATCCCGCCAGCTACTCCGAGGGTTGCGCAACTTGCGATACCTAATAACGAGTAAGCATTTTGACTAATGCTTGAACATGCGCATAATCGTTTTACATCATCTTGAGCGAGGGTTAGAAATGCTCCATAAATCATGGTTATGACGGCCCAGACCATTAACGGTATGCTGAAAACCTTGAAGATCTCGATCATATGCTGGATGAGAAGCCTAACCATCACATAGCTACCTAATCCGGCGGTTATAGCCACGACCGGCGCGGCACATGTCGGGAATTCTGCGTAGACCCATGGAGCCCATACATGGAATCCGAATACCGCCGTCTTAACCAGCCAGCCGATGAGTATGAAGAAGCATACCAGGAATGCGTAGGTCCCTGTTAGGGATGAGAGGGTTGAAACCTCGAAGCTTCCCGTCTTCACATACGCCAGCACGACACCTATCAAGAAGAGCGCGGCGCCTATATGGCTCCATATGAAGCACATGATCGCAACTCTATGCCTATCACTGTATCCGAATAGATCTAATAGGAAGTAGGATGGTATCAGGACGAGTTCGATGAAGAGATATAGTTCGATTAGGTTTGTGGATAGGGATATACCTATGAAGCCTACCGCGAAGAGCGTGTAAAGCGCGAAGTAGAGTCTGTAAAGCCCCCAATCATCACCTCCATAGATCATCTTCACCCTATGCTTCATGTAAGGGATTGAATACGCCGCGCATGCGATGCAGATGAGGTCGGCAATTAAAGCTACTGGTAAGCTGAGCCCATCAGCCAGTAGACCAAACTTGAGCTTGGCGAGCTTGCTCCACACATATTCTTCGTAAAATGGAGCCGGGTTAATCCAAATCTTTAATCCAACCAGTATCAGCATTATAGTCGAGTAGACTAGGGAAGCGCATGAAATCCAGCCTGCGGCTTCCTTAACCCTCTTACCGATGATCGCTATCACTATTGCGGCGATCAGGGGTATAAGTATTGATTGGAGGAGGGGTTTTGGGACGAGCACTTCAGATCACCGCCAAAATTATTATCACCATCGATGTGAGGAATATTAAGATGTAAAGTATGTTTATGGATGCCACGCCCGTCTGAACCCTCCTAAGCCCGCCATACATGGCCGCGAAGAGCTTGGGAACGCCTATGTTGAAGGACGAGTCTATTAAGTCCTCGACATATCTTTGAACGATCGGCCTTGATAGGTGAAGCCCCCTCACGAAAGTCATCCCATAGAATTTATCGATATACCATCTATTCCAGAGAATCTTATGAAGCAGTCTTAAAGCCGTGTTCGCGCTAACGATCTTCCACGAATTAGCTTTATGGCTTATGTAGAAGGTGTATGCTGGGACTCCGGCTATAAGGAGCATGATTATCGATGATGAGGGGACTATCAGTTGGGTGAGAGATGTGGATGTGTGAGCCGAGGCCGTTAAGGGGATTCTCAACACGTGTGTGAAATATTTACTAAAGATGTCATGGAGAACTTCTCCAAGCCAATATCCCATCAGCCCGATGATCAACGTCAGCGACGACAATACTCCGAATGGAATCCACATGAGCTTCGGCTCCCCATGGACTTCCTCAACTTCACGGGATCTCGAGTAGAAGATGTATCCCATCATCCTTATCGAATAGAAGCACGTTATCCCAGCCGTTAAGAGGGCGGCTAAGAACAATCCATACTGTCCAGCATTTACGCACGCTATCAGGATTTCATCCTTGCTCCAGAATCCGGAGAACGGTGGAACGCCAGCGAGAGATAATGCGGAGAACCACATGAAGGTCCAAGTCATCGGCAGATACTTTCTACTCAAGCCTTTCTCGTGAATGTAGATCGACCCGGTTACATGTATCACAAGTCCCGCGCATAGGAATAGGGCTGCCTTAAACAATGCGTGGCTCAATAGATGATATAATCCTCCAACATATCCAGTTATTGTTGCGTTGATGCTCATTCCAGCCGCTCCTAGGGCCAGCATCATATACCCTATCTGGCTCATGGTTGAGTATGCTAGGATCTTCTTCAGCTCTAGGGAGACCATGGCATCCGCCGCCGTGATGAAGGCTGTCAAAGCTCCCAAGACTGCTATGATTGGGAAGAAGTTGAATGTTTCAGAGAAGTGGTTGATCCAATATCCATTGAAGAATATCGGGAAAAGTCTGGCAACTATGTAAACTCCTGCTTTAACCATTGTGGCGGCGTGGATCAGCGCTGAGACTGGGGCTGGGCCTGCCATGGCTTCTGGAAGCCAGACGTGGAGGGGGAATTGAGCCGATTTCGCTATTGGCCCGCCTAGGAGCAGGATGGTTGTTAGGGTGATTATTCCAGGATTCGCCGCCATCTTAGCCATCCAGATCTTCGTCGTCGAGAATAGAGTTAGGAAGTTGAAGGTTCCAGCGTATAGGTAGATTATCAGGATTCCGGCGAGCATCGCGACATCTCCGAAGGTCGTTACGATCAAGGCCTTGAGACCGCATGTCGACGGCTCCTCGAATGGATATGGCGGCGGACCCCCAATCCAATACTTCTTCTCATCTCTATAGTAGTGGCCTATCAGGGCATAGCTACAGAATCCAACTATCTTCCAACCTATGAAGAAGAGGATGAAGTTGTCCGCTAAGACTAGGAGGAGCATCCCGCCGACGAAGAGAGACATTAGACACCAGTATCTCGCCTGCCCATACTCGCCCTCCATATACTTTATCGAGTAGATTAGGACTAGGAGGCTTATGAAGGAGACTATGTTTACGAGGATTATGCTCAAGGGATCTATG
>Ga0190319_1000072_pt1 | contig 14876 bp, 15 predicted proteins | sample 48701145_MG_FD_165040 | JGI IMG/M metagenome (GOLD analysis project Ga0190319, IMG submission 165040) | Hydrothermal vent sediment bacterial communities from Southern Trench, Guaymas Basin, Mexico - 4870-11-4-5_MG | ecosystem: Environmental > Aquatic > Marine > Hydrothermal vents > Sediment ...
AATAGAAAAATTTAAAAATAGGTTAATATCTTCTCTTTTCATGATTCCGAGGAGAGTGGTGGAGAAAATCAACAGTGGAGAGATGACAGAAGACGAATTCTGGGTTGTAGCTTTAGAATTTGCTAAAGTCGTATCAGAAAAGGCAAGAGGGATGTTCAAAACAAAAGAGAAGTATGACGACTACATCATAGAATATTATATTGTTGAGACAATTAGGTTCTTCTTTGGATTCCCTCCGATTCTCTTTTACGCATTTCTGAGAGATCACAAGAAGTTGAGAGATTTTAAACTTAAAAGTGCTCAAAAACTTTGCAAACTACGAAGATTTCAAGAAGAAGCTCCATAAGTTAAAAGTTAGGATAAACAATATAATAAAGAGAAATGTTGCAGAAAAGATGGATGAAATCTACGGATTAGACACTACAGTGGTAACAGTCGATTTAAACAGGCTTAGACAGGGAAAGAAGATAAAAAATGGTATTTTCGATGCAGAATTCTGCTTTGATTCTGTCAGAGGTGTTGAAGTCGGCTATATTGTCTGCACTCTCATCAATCTGACAAATTTCAGCGTTGTTGACGTCAGAATTTATCCTAAGAATAAAGCGAAGGAGATCTGGGATGAGATGGTAATATCAAATCTGGGAACTGAAAATGGCAAAATAAAGGTTGTTATAGCTGACGCATCTTTCTTCGCCTACGACAACATTCTTTTACCTCTGAACTACAGAATAATCCCGGTAATAAAGGTGAAGAAGAACATAGACGGGGAAGAGCTGAAGAAGATGGTTGAAAGAACTCTGCCAAACGTCAGATGGTTTGACAGCAGGTACAATAAGATTCTATCTTGTTTGCTTGAAGATTTCAGTTACGTAATAAAAAAGACGATAGAGGGGATTGACAGATACGAGGAATTTGCAGAGATAAGGAGCAGGATAGAGCTCTTCTTCAAAGTAGCAAAGGCGATGTTCGGGTTAAAGGATTTGCACGTCTACTACCGCAAATATGCGATTACAGAGATAAGAATGATTTTCTATGCCACACAGCTCTTCTGCCAGTTCTGCTTGAAGAACGGGATAAACATAGAGAGCTTCGTTGAGAGAGTGAGGAGGAGAAGAGTCTGATAACGATTACACTTTGCTGAGATCTTTTAATTTCTATGATGAGTTGTCTTAGTGGTTATTTAATTTTATAGAGGAGCTGGAAGAAAGAGACCCTATATTTAGTTTTATAGAGGAAATGGAAAAAAGTGACCCTAAATATTATTTGAATGAAGTTAAAAAGAACACCCTAAAATACTTTAACAGCGTCATCACAAGTAAAGAAGTTAAGCTTTGGATAGCTTAAAAAATTCGATTAACGTGTAAGACTTTTACTTATTTCACTGAAATTTCAATGAGTTTAATTTATTTATTATAAATTTATTAAGATCAAACAAAAAACATTGAAAAAGGTCGCATAACAAATAAAAAACAGAGGTTACGCTTGCTCTTGCAAGGCTCTTCTCTTCACGTTCTCAAAGTATATTGCGAACGGTCTGTATGCCAAATGAGACCACTTTGCAAATGGAACCTCTAAACCCAATAGCGGAACCACGAGTGCAAGATGGATTGCGAAGGTGTAGTATGTCGGGATTGGCCAGTCAAGCTCCATGAATATCCTAACCAAGAGACCTGTGAACGTAGTTAACCAGAGTAATATCAAAAACATCCAGTCTGTTGAATGGGAGTACTGATGGTAGGGTTGATTTTTCTTAATCCTGCCGACCATCGCAACCGTAGTCCCGTACAGGATCGCAATTGAAGAGTACGTCCAAAAGAGCTTTGCAGGATGCCATGCCGGAGGTGGTGTATTCGTTATGGACCACTTGGTAAACAGATCGACTTGAACAAGTATGAATGCTACTGTGTATCCTGTCATGATCAATATGTGATTCCTCCACTGTGGCTTTATACCTGGCTTCTGACCACAAACCCTAAGCCTGATCTGTGTTAGGAAGTGAACTGCCAGAGATTTCAGCTCCTTGATGTAAAGGGAAAACGGAGCCTTCACGTCCCTCATTGTAAACCTGTACATCCTGTATATATTTGCAAGTAGTATCACAGCCAAAATCAAACCAAAGACGTAACCAGCCGGATGAACTATGTGAGACGGTGCGAACGTTTCAAGTTCTGTGTGAGTTGTCACGATCGGACCGTGAAATACGTATATTATCCCCAAAGTTATGAAGAAAAGAACCAAAGCAGCTATTATCTCGTTTACCTTCGATCTGTACAACCACCTTGAAAATCCAGTCCAATCGTAGGCTGTTATCAGATACCTCCTGATAGCCATCATCGTCTCTCCAGGATCTGCCTGCCTGGGACATGTACTTGAGCATTCACCACAGTAGTAGCATAGCCATGGTTCCAACGATGACTTTATCTTATCTATCAAACCCAACTGTATGAACCTTATAATTCTCCTTGGAAACCTCTCCTCGTTGAGGGTTGTTAGAGGGCATATAGCTGTACAGTTACCACAGTTGAAGCATTCTGTAACCTTACTTGCACCAAACTCTCTCAAATCTTCTACAAAATCGGGATTAACTCTCATTCCTCACCCTCCTTTTCTTCCTCCTTCACGGCCAACTCATATTTGTAATATCCATCAACCTCTTCACCCGCAACTATCTGCCCATACTTCCAAAGCGTCATGACATACCACGTAACAACACCCGTAGGCATGTTCAGTTCGGAAGCTATTTCGGGAATCGTCTTTGGCCCAGATTTTAAACATTCTGTTATCTGTTTTATTATCTTCCTCTGTTCCTTCGATCTCTCAATAGCTTCTTTTCTTGGCTTTACCCCCTTATCTCTAAGCATTTTAACCGTGAGCTCCTTCTTCTTTTTCTCTTTTTCTTCAGCCATTCAATCACCACCCACGATCTCTATCATCTTCTCAAGCTGATCGTAGTAGTATCCTCTCAGATTTATCGCCTTGTTTGGACATACACCTCCACAAGCTCCACATCCCTTACACAGAGCCTCATTCACAACAGCTTTACCATCCTTTATGCTTATAGCACCAGATGGACACTCATCAACACATTCGCCACATCCGTCGCACTTCTCAGGATCTATCTCGGCTATGAAGGGTTCAAGTTCTGCGTAACCCTTTATCAGATATGTGTTTGCCTTTGCGGCAGCTGCTGATGCAGAAGCTGTCGCCTCAACCGTATCTTTCGGACCTTGGCATGTTCCGGCCAACAGAACGCCTCCAATTGCTGTTTCAACTGGTCTTAGTTTTGGATGTACCTCTTGTAAGAAACCGTCTCTGCTGAATGGAACCCTCAGCATTGTGAATATCTCGCTCATCTCTGGCTCCATTCCAACAGAAAGGACTACGAGATCTGCAGGTATCTCTATTAGTTCACCACCCGTTAAGAGATCTTTCACCTTCACAATCAACTTGTCACCAAACTTCTCAACAACTGGTGGCTCTTCTGGATCGAACCTCAAGAAAAGAACCCTGTTCCTACCAGCCTCTTCATAGTAACTCTCGTACTTTCCATAAGCTCTTATGTCTCTGTAAACGTGATATATTCTTACATCTTTAAACTTCTCCAGAGCTGCAAGTGATGCGTTGAGGGTTGCAACGCAACAGTACCTTGAACAGTATTCGTGCTCTTCACTCCTACTACCAACGCAGTATATAAAGACGATGTCCCTAATCTTCTTACCGTTGTAAACCAACTCATCCTCGGAAAGTGCAAGCAATCTCTCGAAAACGGGTAAAGTTATCACGTTATCGTAAACCTTGTATCCATACTCACCCTCCTTAGGTTCGTATGGCTTGAATCCGGTTGCAAGTATTATCAAGCTACCGCTGAGTTCTACCTCTTGGGGTTTCTGATTGAAATCTGGATTGCACTCTCCGCACTTTGTGCATGCATTGATGTCTATGACAGGAATGTCTGGATAGCTGAAATCCCTCTTGTATATGGCCTTCCTCTTTGTCAAACCGTAGTTGAACTCATCTGGAACTTCAACGGGGCATTTATCCATCAAATCGGCACTCTTGTCTGTGACGAACCTCGGATTTATCCTAATCTTGACCTTAAAATCTCCTATGGCACCCTCGGCTGACACGACCTCGGCGTTCGTATAGATCTTTATATTTGGATACTTCTTTATCTCATCAACCAACTCCTTAACTATCTCAAATCCGCTCTTCCTTGATGGGTAGAGCTTGTATATCTGAGCAGCTCTACCTCCCAAAAAAGGTGATCTCTCAATTAGATGAACTGTCGAGCCAGCTCTCGCAAGATCTATGGCACATCTCATTCCAGCAATCCCGCCACCTATAACTATAGCCTCTCTTTTCATATCGAGCCTTATGGAATGTAGCTCTCTCGCGAGGCTAACCTTTGCTATGGCAGTTTTAACTATCCATATAGCCTTCTGCGTAGCACCTTCTGGATCGTCGGAATGAACCCAAGAGCTATGTTCTCTTATGCAAACGTGTTCAACAAGGTAGGGATTCAACCCAGCCGAACTTGCTGCATCTCTGAATGTCTTCTCATGAAGGTGGGGAGAACAGGATGCAACAACAACCCCATCCAAATTTAAGTTCTTTATATCCTCCTTTATGAGATCCTGTCCAGCTTCTGAACACATGAAGACGAAGTCTCTTGCAATCGCAACACCCGGCAAATCCTTAACAGCCTCAACAACCTTCTTAACATCGACGTAATCTGATATGTTTCCACCACAGTGACAGATATAAACACCGATTCTTTCCCTCAACCTTTCACCTCCTTAATGTAAGCCATACACTGAGCAGCAGCGGCTGAAGCTTCTGCAATCGTATCTGGGATGTCCTTTGGGCAAGCTGCAGTTCCTGCAACAAATATACCTTCAACGTTCGTTAGAGCTGGATTTGAGTTCTCTTCAATTTGCTTTACAAATCCATAGTCGTCAACCTCAACTCCAAGTATCCTTGCACACTCTGGATTTGATAGTAAACCAATTGACAAAACAACCATGTCATACTCCTCCTCCATTATATCTCCAGTCTCAGTATCCTCAACTATAACGACTGGATTTCCATTCCTACTCTCTATCCTTGCAACCTTACCCCTAACGAAGTTAACACCAAGCTCCCTTACCATGTTGAAGAACTCTTCAAACCCCTTTCCAAAAGCCCTGATATCCATGTAGTATATTGTTGCCTCACCAAATGGAACAGCAGATGAATAGAGCAAAGCCTGCTTTATCGAATACATACAGCAAACTCTTGAACACATCGGATTTCCTAGTGACTTATCTCTGGAACCCGTGCACAAAACCCAAGCAACCCTCTCTGGAACCTTGCCATCCCCAGGTCTAAGAAATGCGTGGTATGGTCTTGAAGGTGCCAAGAGTCTTTCCATCTGCATTGCATGTATGATGTTTGGATTTCCATCAATATCTATAGCCTTCAAAGTCCCTGAGTAGCTGTATTCAGCTTTCCTTTCAGGTGAGAAGAGTTGGAATCCAGTTGCAAGTATTATTGCATAGGTCTCAATCTCAATCTCCTTTGGCTCTTGAAGGAAGTTTATGGCATCCTTCGGGCAAGCTCTCTCACACCTTCCACACATTATGCAGTTCTCAAGATCAATCAGAGCCTTCTTTGGTGTAGCCATCTCAAATGGGATGTAAGCAGCCTTCCTTCCAATCAAACCGTATTCAAACTCCTTTGGAACCAAAACTGGACAGACTTGCTCACATCTACCGCATCCTATGCATGCATCTTCCTCAACGTATCTTGGCTTCTTGAGAATTCTAACCTTAAACTTCCTCCCAACCTTCTCAATCCCCCTAACCTCACAGTATGTCATCAAATCAATGTTTGGATGGGCTGCAGTTGCAGCCATCTTTGGAGTTGTTATGCATCCAGCACAGTCTGTTGTTGGAAAGACCTTACTGAGTTGAATCATATGACCTCCAATACTTGGCTCCCTCTCAACCAACACAACCCTAAAGCCAGCATCTCCCAATGTTAGAGATGCTTCCATTCCAGCGATACCACCACCAATTACAACAACGTCACACTCCATAATCATCCCTCAACGAACTCCTCCAACCTCTTGACAGATTCTAATATCGTTTCAACACATGTAGAACAGACACCCGATAACAGAAGTCTGTTCCTATCTATTCCATGTTCATCCAAAAGTTCGTAAGCCATCTCAATCCTTCTAGCTGTCTTACTCACACACTCCTCACCCATAAATGGACAATCTGGACCACTTGATGCAACAAAAACGGCATCAAATCCTGACTTGAATGCGTGCAGGATTAGATCGGGTCTTATCATGCTCGCACATGGAATTCTAACTATAACAGTCTTCGGTGAATAGTGAACGTGTAGCAATCCAGCCTGATCCAAAGCCCTGTAAGCCATCTCAGCTGCAAAAATTAAAATTTTTTTTGTCATACCTATCACTTATGCTTCTTCACGAAGTGCCTGTCGTATCCACCAGCATCAAAGAATCCTAAATACTCCCACTTCCCCTTAGATCTCTCACACATCGTTGCCAAATCATGCCTTGTTCCATGATCGCTTGAAAGAAGCTCAAGGATCTGACCTGGCTTAACCTTTGAACCTAAGGCCTTCTTTGCCTCAAGCATAGGTCCAGGACAAGACTGACCCCTTGCATCTACAACAACATCCGCCTTAATCTTTTCAACCTCCTCCTTTGTTAACTGCTTCATAATCCCACCTCCGAAATGATTAGGGAAAAAATGTTTATTAAATTTACGCAAATTACTTTGTCGATTGATAAGGATGGATCTTTACCTTATAATCGCATGACCTATTAAGCTCATCCATGTCAACTTCATCGAATTCGGCGTAACCCTGCTCTCTAACATAATCCAAGACACTCTTGGCAATCTCTGTCCTAACTATGACCGTTGAGAAGCCATCTTTACTTCCAGAACTTCCAACGCTCACATCGCTCTCAATGGATGTGAAGTCCTGACAAACCTTGCAACCCGATGGGACTATTTCATCGAGCTCCTTAACAGAAAAGCTGACTTCGCCGTCCACCATCTTAACCTTGAACTCTTCACCCTTCACGTCAAACTTCAAAACGTTCTTCAGTTCTATCCCCTTACCCTTAAGAAATTCCTTGAGTTGATGGTAATAGAAGTTTTCAGTGCAGAAAAGTCCGATCAAGAGCTTAACCCTATTGAACTTCTTGAAGTATCTCTGCATCCTTCTAACAGCTGAAACCATGCAAGGAGTACCAACGACCGCAAGTGAATCCGTCTTCATTATGGAACGTTTCAAAACAGGTAAAACGTCTGCGAAGCTGTACTTCGATCCGGTCAACCTCTCATCGTACAGCTGATCGACAGTTCTAACTGTGACGACAACAGGTCTCCACTCTCCATCTCTTCCAACTACGAGCGCTGATTTTATCAAACCCATCTCCAAAGCTGAAGCTATGATTTCTGTAACCATGGCACCGTCCTGCCCGACAAACCTCTTAGATTTAGCTGAGAACATCTCTATGTAGTCTCCAATGCCACTCTTAGGTTCATACTCCCATCTTGGACAAACCTTAGCACATGCACTGCAATCTAAACACTCCTTAACCCATCCCGGAAAGTCTATCGGCCTGTCTCCAGATGTTATGCCCTCAACTGGACATATAGCCGAACAGGCTGAACAGTGAGAACATATACCCTGATCTATCACGACAGCCTTTATGTTCCCAAAGAACTTCTTCTTAACCTTCTTCTCCAAAAAAACAACCTTCCACTCCGTAGCCATCACATCACCTTCAGATCGAGTATCTCCATCGGGCAGTGTCTAACACAAAATCCACATCCTACACACTTCTCAATGTCTATACTCATGATACGCTTCTTCCTATCGTATTTGATCGCATTTCTTGGACAAACTGAGGCGCATATCCTACATCCAAGACAGCTCTCAGGATCCTTGCAGTACGCTCTCTTCCTTACGGGTATCGGCGGAGGAACTTCAAGACTGCTCAGCTCCTTCTTCAAGATCAACCTTCTCCTCTCGTAATCTACCTCAAGCTTTTCAACAACTTCCCTACGAAGCTTCAACTTTCCATCCTCTATCTCGTACTCGACCTCTATCTCCTCCTCCCTAACGATCTCTGGAATGCTCATCATGGAGTTCGTGTGTATGTACATATCATCGAGTGATTTGAATGCAACGTCGTGAACTTTGCTACTCCTTAAAGCTCCAGTTGGACAGCTCTCAACACAGAAGTGACAGAATATGCATTTGGCATAATCTACACTCGGATAGTAGTTATCGTAAAACTCCATCTTTATAGCGTTCGCCGGGCATATTTGTGCGCATCTGAAGCAGCTTACGCATCTATCTTTATCAAAGATCAGGATGCCTCTGAAGTTATCTGGATACCTCCTCCTCTCCCTCGGATACTCAACCGTTATCCTGTCAGGCTTTAAGGCTTGGACGAAGGCTGTAGTTATAGCATTTAAGTGACCCTTTATCCTATCGGACACACTCGGTTCAACCTTACTAATCTTGATCATACGAACCACCCCACACCGACACCCAAAACCAATCCAACCAAAGATAAGCCAAGCATAGAAGACCAACCTAACTTCAAAGCTTGATCGAGCCTGTATCTCGCATAGATGGATCTTACGATCACGATTATTGAGATCGTTACCACGGTCTTCAGAAGTAGCCATAGGACATGTGAGAGGTCACCGATTATCCATATGTAAGGTCCGCTCCATCCACCCAAAAACAGTATCGTGAAGAGAAGAGCCATTATGTACAACTTTTCGTATGCAAGCGTCATGACCAATCCAAATAAGATTCCAGAGTATTCAACGAATGGACCAAAAGCTATCTCCTGATCCGCCTCTGGAATCTCGAATGGAAGTCTTGAAGTTGCCATGAGCATTGCTATCAGATAAACTATGAATGCGATTGGATTCAAAAAGACACCGGGTATTGTCTGCTTCTCAACCGCAACGTAGGGATTTCCACTCCCATACAGAAATATCATGGATATGACAGCTATGACAAAGGGAACCTCATATGCGAAGTACATGAAAGCCTCCCTAACGCTCCCAACGAATGCAAATCTGCTGTTCGATGCCCAACCTATAACGACGATCGTTATTGAGATCAAAGCAAGGAAGGCTACTATGAGTTGGATGGCATAATCGCTCTTTATTCCAACTACGTTTCCTGCTGGTATGAACATGATTGGAATTAAGACTGGTATGAACGCGAGGATGGGTAGTTGAACGTAATACGGTCTGTGTGCTTCTCTGTGGACTATGACCTCTTGGAAGAAGAACCTTATACCATCAGCCAAAGCCTGAATCAAACCCCTTATCGGTCTGCAAACCTCCAAGGGTCCAACTCTCCATTGAACCCTCGCCGTTAGCTTCCTCTCAAAGTAAACTATCCAAAGTAGATACAAACCCAATGCACCCAAGCCCGGTGCGATTGCAATTGCAAAGAAGGGTCTCCACAGAATCAAAGCGACGATAAATCTAATAACTGGAACACCCATGAGGTAATCTATCAGAGGTTTTATAATTGGTATGTTCATCATGTTGCTCACAAATATCTCAAAGAGGCTCATGGGTATCACCTATCCGCTTCCGGAGGGAAGTATCCAAAACTACCGTATATAGCCTGAAGATCCGCAAGTCTCTCACCCTTCAAAGACTCCATGAATCCTCTAAGATACAACCATCCAGGAGTAACCATCCTGAATCTGTAAGGGACGTTCGATTCACCGTCACTAACGATCGTAAAGACAACCGTTCCCCTTGCACACTCCGTTAGTGTCGTGTATTCACCAGCTGGAAGGACTATGTTTGCAAGAGAATCAAAGAAGTGTCCTCTTATACTTCTCCCGTCTTCGCAAATCTGATCACTTATCACCCTTCCTCCAGGTATCCTCCTTACGCACTGTCTTATGATGTTTATACTTTGTGATATCTCGTTAACTCTCACCAGGAACCTTGAATATCCATCTCCATCATCTGAAACTGGTATGTCCCAATCCAGTTCATCGTAAACCTCGTAAGGCTCAACCTTCCTGACATCGTATTCAACTCCAGAAGCCCTCAAGAAAGGTCCAACTACACCGAACTTTATCGCTTCCTCTTTTGTCAACACACCAACGTCCTTCAACCTTGCGATCACAGTAGGGTTCTTTATGAATATCTTTTCAAAAGTTTTCAGTCTCTTCTCCATCTCGAACGTCATATCGTAGATGAATCTCAACACATCGCTCCCAACGTTCCTTCTTACTCCACCTGGTATTATGAAGGAACACGTGAACCTTGCACCGGTCATCCTAACCAAAGCTTCGCATATCAACTCTCTAACTCCAAACGCGTACATGAAACCAGTTGTGTGACCCATGAAGACCGAAAGTATTGCAGCATCGTAAAGATGAGTCCCAATCCTACATAATTCGGCCAGTATAGTTCTTATGTATCTAGCCCTCTCTGGAACCTCTATATCCAAAGCTTCCTCAATAACTCTAACGTATCCCAAGTTGAGGTTTGCAGAGTCCATTATCGAAGGTCTTTCGACAAGTGGTATGTTTTGAATGTACAATCTGTTCTCCGCAACCTTCTCAACACACCTGTGAACGTAACCGGGATCGGGTATAACTTCTCTGATTATGTCTCCGTGAACCCTCACGATCAACCTCATGTGCCCGCTTCCTGGATGCTGAGGACCAACCAAAACCAAGAAGTCATCACTTCTATAAGTTTCTTCAACGTATTCGGGTGGAATGGGTATGAAGTAACTCTTCAGCTCAGTTGGAGGCTCAACGGGAACCTTAATCTCATACTCCATATCAATCACCCACGTAAACCTCCTCCTCAATAACAAAATCTTTCCTGAGTGGATTCTCTGGCGAATCTGGAGCCAAGAGGAACCTCTTACCCATCCAAGGGTTGCCTTCGAATATCACACCAAAGAGATCGTGCATCTCCCTCTCAAGGTAGTCTGCAGATGGAAACACATCACAAAGACTCTCAACCTTTGGATCTTCCCTTGGAACTTCTGTAAACAGATTTACCAAGACAGGCATGAGCTCCTTCACGCTGTAACTTGAAAGTAAGTATTCGACTATGAACTTACCTTCATCTATCACGTCTATCACGTTTACAGACTTCACATGATCAAAACCCATGGATTTAAGCACCTTCGCAGACCTAACAAGATCCTCTTTATCCACCTTTACAGCGATCCTGTTCTTAGCCGTTATCGTCACAGACTTCGGATTCAAACTCCTCTTTATATCCTCACATAACCTCCTACCAAAATCCCAATCTACGTGCTTTGGAACGTTGACAACTATCGTAGCTTTAGATTTGAACTTTATCGGCTTAGGAATCGTGACCTTTTTCTTCTCAACCTTTGGAAGCTCAACCTCCTTAAACTCAGCAGAGTTGCTTGCCGTACCAGTTCTTATCTTCTCCTGAAGCTGCCTTATGGCCCTTAACAGTGCTTCAGGTGTCGGAGGGCATCCTGGAATGAAGAAGTCGACTGGAACGATCTCTGAAGGTCTAACGAGGTTGTATCCGTTCCAAAAGACTCCTCCCTTCAATCCGCATGCACCCATGACTATCACGAACTTCGGATCTGGCATCTGTTCCCATGTCATCCTAAGTATCCTTGCCATCTTCCTCGTGATTGCACCTTCAACGATTATGAGATTTGTCTGTCTTGCAATTCCGTAGTTCAAAGCTCCCAACCTTTCACCGTCATAACCACATGCAAACGCATGCGCAAGCTCGGCACCGCAACATGCAGTTACGAGATGAACAGGCCAAAGGCTCCATCTCGTTCCCCATTTCTTTATTGGAGCCAAAATTCCAGAATGCAAAAACCTTACGAACTCCTCCATAATCATCACCTAAGCCTTGCAATCTCCTCACTGTATTTATAAGCTACGTATATTGTTGGGAGTAAAAGTATGAATGCTATGAGAGTTAAAACGTAAGTTTCAAGCATTGAAATTGCAGAAATCAGCAGTATTATTACAAGTATTGGTTCGGCTGCCATGAACATGAGCATGAATCCTAGATACTGCATCGGCAAAGTCCACTTCTGCAGACCCACCGGAGGATTTCCCGCTTCAAATCTCTGAACCTTTTCAATCGTCGGCCTGTATCTTGGAAATATCCTTGCAAGTATCAGTATTGCAACATCGGTTATCAGACAGATAACAATTAAAATTATCACGACCAGGGCGTTCTCTATCATTTAACCACCTCCATGATGCTCATTGCATTCACAAACCAATCGGGTGGAACTATCGTTATGAGCATTGCCAGAGATGCGAACAGAGAAACGAAGTTTGCGACACCGACCTTCCAACCACCTCCAAGATCCCTCGCAAGTCTAATGTAATATGGAACGGATATTGCCGAGTTTATAACCAAGATAACTGCAAGCCACAAGAATCCAGAGAATATCAGCGAGTATATTATGAAAAGCTTTGACCAGAATCCCATGAGCGGTGGGAGACCTATGAAGGATAGACCCAAAAGGTAGGAAACCCAAGAAGCAGTTCCTTCACTCTTTATGGACGTAAAGAATCCAACCTTACCAAAGGAGTTTACAGTTAACTGTAGCAAGCCACCGGCTATTGCAAAAGCTACGTATTTTGGATTCGTTATCGCCGCGAACGCAGCTAAGACGTAACCCATGTTTGCAACCGTCGAATAAGCCAAAACTCTACTCAACTCTTTAGCCGTCAATGCACCTATGTTTCCAACGAACATCGAAATAGCCGATATAACTGCCAGTATCATTAAAAGATTAACTTGATCGAACGTTGCGAGCAGGACCTTGTAGGCTATTATAAAGGGTACAAACTTTGCAATTGAAGCCAATATGGAAACCGGAATCGGATCGGCCTTCGAAAAAACATCTGGAACCCATTCGTGAACGGGAGCGATTCCAACTTCTATACCCAATCCCAAGAGCATCGCGATGAATCCAAGTGTGTACAGCTCTGTTCCCCTGAAGTAGATCATAGTTACGATTCCGATTATGAACAGGACTGTTGCTATGACCATGAAAGTCACGTACTTTATTCCAATGTCCACGTTCATCTCCCTGTCACCCACCATGACAAGTAGGTATGTCGGGACTGAAACCACAACAAACAAAGTCAACAACATTGCAACGTCTGTAACAAAGAATACGTATATCGTTGCGATCGCCATGATTGCTACCATCGCATAATCGACACCCACGATCTGACTATCCTTCATCGCGAGGAGTGAGAAAACGTTTAGAATCGCTATCGAAAATATCAGTATCGTGTAAGCGTTTATGCCAGATGTTAATCCCAAGATGATCGCTAAGATGCTGAGAACGAAAGATGTCCATCTACTCTTCATCGAAACCGCAGCTGAAATCGTTAAGATTATTAGAGCCAAAATCAGCCAAACCATCCTATCACCCCGTAACCGCAGACTACTACTATCAATATGAATCCAACAGCTATCTTAACGTATCTTTCAAGCCTTCCATCCTGAATCTTCCTAACACCGATTGAATATATCTCAAACATCCTTGGAACGGCTTTATGGCAAAGGAAGTCTATTCCTCTGTTACAGCAGTCAACTAAGAACGCAATTGCCCAACCGATCTTAGGAACTATGAAGTCGTTCAAGTACGGCATGTACATTCTGTCGCCAAGGAAAGTTCCAACTGGAGAGAGTGCCCTTATCCTCGGCTTAAAAACTGCAAAACCGTAGGAAACTGTCACAGCCAAACCGACCATGAGTGAGCTCTTTACAAATCCAGCCTCGAAGAAGTGCTTGAATGGTTCTATATGCTTGGTTACGTATATCCAAAGTATCAGGAAGAGCATGAGGTACATAACGGTGTAAGCAGATCCCATAATCCTTCCGCCGTGTATGTGGAGGTGTGCCTTTTCGCCCTTGTAGAAGTTCAGGCTCAGGAACTTCGCCAAGAATGCTGAGTAAACGATGGATGTTAGTATCAGAAGTGTCAGGGGTAGGGTCATGTGATGATGAATTAGGTGGTGCATGACCTCATCCATCGCTGACTTAACCCAGTAGGCTGTGAATGGTGGAATACCAGAAAGACAGAGTGTTGCAAATATGGTTGCAATGAATGCAACCTTTATCTTCTTTGCAACTTCCGTGTCACCTACACAGAACCTGTCGTGGGTGAAGTGTATGAGATGACCAGCTACAAGGAACAACGTAGCCTTTGCAAAGGCGTGAGTGACGAGGTACCAGAATCCAACCAGAACCGCAATCTTTCCAACCCAGTAGCTTGCAGCCGAAGATGCGAACATCAAACCCAAGCTCGACATCGTAGATGCTGCAAGAAGTACCTTCCTCTCCAAGCATCCCAAAGCAACGAGGGCACCATAAAGAGCAGATATCAATCCAACGAAGAGAACTATCAGATAAATGTACTCTAAGCTGTGGATGTGATGAGCCCATGGTTCTATGTACCAACTAAGACGCATGAACATGTAAGTTCCGGCTGCAACCATTGTCGCTGAGTGAAGCAGGGCTGAAACCGTCGTTGGACCTGTCATCGCTGTCATAAGCCATTCGCTGAAGGGTAACTGAGCAGACTTAGTGAACGGACCCATCATGAAAGCCAACATCAGTAAGATCGTTCCAAAGACTCCGATGTGATGGAAGAGTGAATTCCAATCGATCTCGGATATGTTGAGGGTTCCGGTTAAGAAGTATATAGCTCCAATTGCAAAGAACATCGGCATGTCCCCTATTCTGATTGTTGATATAGCCCTCCATCCACCAAAGCTCGGGCTCCAGAAGTAATCGAGTTTCCAAACCCTT
>Ga0190319_1000073_pt1 | contig 14814 bp, 12 predicted proteins | sample 48701145_MG_FD_165040 | JGI IMG/M metagenome (GOLD analysis project Ga0190319, IMG submission 165040) | Hydrothermal vent sediment bacterial communities from Southern Trench, Guaymas Basin, Mexico - 4870-11-4-5_MG | ecosystem: Environmental > Aquatic > Marine > Hydrothermal vents > Sediment ...
CCGCTATCCCTATCGTGACACCTATGGATATGGGTAGGAGGTATTCTAACATGAACCTTATCTCCGACGTAGTTTCCTCCATGATATCCTTAAAGTACTGCTCCACCTTCCAGAAACCCCTGAGGTATTCTGAGATTATCAGCAGAGAGTAGGACGTCCGCTCCATGCCTTTCTTCAGGGATTCGCAGACGAGCTTGAATATGTTCTTGATAAGCTTCGAGGGGAACAGCTTGAGCACTCCGTAGTCTTTGTCGAAGAACGCCCTCTCGAAGGTGTAACCCAGGCTCACCATTAGGTTGAGGGCGCCGCCGAAGAGCCCGGAGATTTTCAACCTTTTCGTCTTGTCCACGAGCTTCCTCATGCAAGATTCTACGGAATAACCCCTCTTCAGTATCTCCCCGAAGGTATAGAACGCTTCGCTCGCTTCCTCCTCCACGGTCCTGATGCTCCGCTCGATCCTGAGGTTTTTAAAGTAAGAGAAGAAAGAAAAGACCAACAACGCGAGTACGACGCCGAAGACTACCAGAAGGCTGTATAGGATGTGCTCGAGTAAGACGGTGTCGGCCGGCAGCGCCATTAAGTTCTTCCAGCCGAGGTACGCGACCGGGAGCCCGAGCAACAGCGACGGTATCGCGAGCGGGACCTCCACCCTCCTGTCCTTCACCTTCAGCAGGAAGTACCCTACCCTGGTCGCTTCGGGGTGCTCCCTTATGTCGATGCTGCCGAAAGTCAGCGGCCTCTTCTGTAGGCTGTAGAAGATGAACAAAGAAAGTACGATCGGGAGCGTGACGTCGTAGACGAAGATTAGCGAGTAGGGGTCTATACTCTTCGCCAAGAAAATCGTAAGTATCGGTAGCAGGCTGGTAGTTAGCATCGGGAGCAAGATTCCCAGGTAGGTTATCAGCATCGACGAAGACTTGAGCTCGCTTCCGTAAGACTTGAGCCTTTCCTCGTTCCTCTCTATCAGCAGGCGCAGCGCTTCGTCGTACATCTTCTTCCTCTCGTGGGAAGGCGCTATCAACGAGGACTTTATCAGCTCTATCGCCTCCACGAACTCCTTGTTTTCCCTTTCCCACTTCCTGGAAAAATCTTCCAAGAGTTCCTCGACGTCCCTGTAAACCCCAGCCTCAAGCCTCCACAGCCTTATCTGCAGGTCTCTCCCTATGGGACCTCCTAAAGAGGCCGCGGCGAAGCTCACGGCCCTTTCAAGGTTCGGAGAGAATTGCAGGGAGATTATCATGTAAAGGATGCAGAGCAGCAGGTCCGTGTTCGCCCTGATCCTTATGTACTTCTCGTAGAAGTTGGGGAAGTTGAAGAGGAAAAAGACCACGACTCCGCCTATGAGTGCTACGGAGAGGACGACCATCAGGTTCAGCTTAAGGTAGAGGAGGGCCCCCACCAGAGTCAGGACGAGGAAGGATACGAAGAGCGAAACGTTCACCACGTCGTAGGGCTCTACCATCAGTCCGCAGAAATCGATCTTCGCCCTCAGGTTTTTCTCGAACTCTTCAGGAAGCTTCTTCTTAGGAAAGAACTTCCTCAACAGGAACGCGAGCCTCTCGTACAGGGTCAGCTCCAGCTTCCTTTCACCCATACTTCAACCTCTGCTTGAACCAGTTCAGCCACCTCTCGAAAATAAGCTTGGAATCTAACTCACCGACCTCTTCCTTTACCTGCTCGCAGATTAAGTGGAACATCTCGTTAGCCTCCACGCACCAGTCGGCTTCGAGTATCTCCGGCCTGCCGAGCTTTTTTGAAAACTCGACCATGGTTTCCTTCACCTTAGCTCTCAGCAGAATGTTCTCCCACACGAGGTCCCAAGCACCGTGCCATTCTCTTACTCTCTTCGCTATCTCGTTAATGACCCAAGATTCCCCATCCAGCAGCACGTCGGTCGGCTTGAGCCTATCCTCCTTAGCGGAGTACCTGAGCAAGGGTACGAATCCACCCTCAGCTTCCGGGTCTTCCTTCCAACCTTTCCTTACCTCCGTAACCTCTATAACCCTTCTATACCTGTGCAACCCATCCGGAGACCTGAGCATGGAGCATATCACTATTATGTCGCAAGCCTTGAAGCTCGTGGGAGGAACGCCTAGGTCGTGGACTATCCTGTCGAAAACTCCGTATGGAGATTCCGCGTGGATCGTTCCGGCTACCATGTTCGATAACGCCCCTATCCTCATCGCCTCGAAAAGCGTTAGCGCTTCCTTCCCCCTCACCTCCCCTATTATGAGCACAGATTCGCCCAACCTCAGGCCGGTACGTAAAGCTTCTTCTGGAGGCACCTCAGCTTCGACTTTCGTGATTACAGACCTGGTCTTCATCCTTTCTACGTTGTACCCCAGCTTTCTCATCGTATCGACGCTTATCTCGAGAGTATCTTCGATGACTATTATCCTGTGCTTCCTCATCAGCTCTAGCATGAGGGCGTTGAGGAAAGATGTTTTTCCGGCCCCGCGAGAACCGGCTACGAGGATCGTCCTCCCTCCCTGAACCAAGAAGTTCATGAGGCCCGCGCAGAACGAATCTATCATACCAACTTTCACGAAGAGCGGTAGGGTCCAAGGCCTTTCCCTGTGCCTCCTGAAAGCAAAAGCTAGCCCGGTCGGCGATAGGGGCCTGGTTATCACGCAGACCCTTGCCCTACCTCCTGGAACGGTAAGCTCCGTGTCTAACACTGGGTTGGCTTCGTCGAGAGGCCTTCCTGAGTAGAGCCTAAACCTCGTCGCCCAACCCTCGGCATCCTCTTTACTGGGTATAAGGTTTGTTTCACACTCTTCGAAATCCGAGTGAACAACATAAATCGGCGATAGACCTACTGGAGAGTTTATGTAAACGTCCTGAACCCTTTCGTCAGCCAAAACGAGTTCTAAAACACCGAACCCAGCTGTATACCTCACCAGGATTTTCGCCAACTCCTCGATTTCACTCTTACGTAACACGATTCCTATGGCTTCGGAAATTTCTCTTATCCTCTCCATCCCCATGCTGAAAAAGATTTCTCTCGCTCTTTCGAGTTCCGTCACCTCCTCGGGCGGCTTGGCAGCGACCATGCTCCTGTAAGCGGCATCGAGTATCCTGTATTTTTCAGGGGTGAGCTTGAATTCCGGAGAGAAAATGTAATAATAATCTCTAACGGCTCCAGGAACCCTCCAAACCTCGACCCTCATACCACCGTTTATACTATACTTCTCTATCAGGTAAGCTCCTTTTGGAGGGGTTAGCTTAAAGCTCGTGAACATGAAGGGAAGCCTTATGGTGGGGTGGAAGAGCTCCCTGTAAATCTTTCTGTCCCCAACCCTGTAGTCCTTGAGCCTCGGGATGGCGTAAGCTATTATCTGCGAGGTAGATAAAATTCTCTGCAGGGGTAGCAGGACGTTGTTCAGGTAGATAGAAGCACACTCCATAAACTTTTCGTTTTCGCAGCTTTTCATCCTGAACTTTATCTCCCTAACCCTCCTCGAGACGAGTAGGTAAGCCCTTATAGGGTCTTTCCTGAGAGCTTCCCTTACTATGAAGTTTAGCTCGTTAACCCTTCCCGGGAAGAACTTCTCGCACTCGGCCGGTCCTAGCCTCTCGAAGCTTATTAACCTCTTCTCCTCCAAGATTTTCCTTTGAATCCTTACGAGCTCCTCGATGAGCTTTACTTGCGGGTAATCGTACTCCCTGTCTATCACCTCTGAAATGACGATTTTTTCCACGCCTTTGAGTTCTTTGAGGAGGTTGAACACGAGTCCCATGCAAGCTTCCGAGTCCTCGATACTAGGTTCTATCACCCACCTTTTCGCATCTATCTTAAGAACGCCGTCCCGAAATTCATAATCCACCATACACTAAATTTTTGGTGGGCAAAAACTAATCTTTAACCTCCTTGAGCTTTTCCAAGAACTCTTCCAGCTTCCTTTCCAAGACTTTGGCAGACTGAAGGACAACTTCCTCTGGCTTGAGGCCGCAGACGCTTTCCACGGTGAAGACGAACGAATCTTCCTTAACACCCTCACCACCCTCCTTCGGGAGATTCCTGTAGCCTACTACTGCGCCCTGCCACTTGGCGTGCTCTCTACCCGTGCCTAGCTGCGCCGTAGCTTCGAGCTTCAACTCCTCGCCCTCGAACAACTCAACGATAGGAATCTTCTCGAACCTGGGCTTGACGTCTTCGGCCTCGCTCTTCAAGTCCCCAGAGTACACCATGCAAGGTCCTTTCTTTTCCAAGGTGAGCTTTACCTGGCATCTGCTGCAACCCTTCCCTCCGCACTCACACTCTTTCGGTAACCTGTAGGAATCCGGCTTGAAAGTCAACGGTACTAACCCGAGCCTGTGCGCGATGATTTCGTCGGGAAGTACGGAGTCGTTCTTGATGAAATCCACCCACTCTATCGCCATCGTAGGAATTTCCGAGAGCATAACCCTCCTCAACGCGTTCGCGAACGCCGGGGATACGCCCTCTAAGAGAAACTCGACCTCCAAGTCGTCTTTCCTCACAACCTTCACTTCCATAGAATTCTTTTTGTCGACGTTCCCTTAAATCTTTTTTGATTCCTTAAGTCTCCTCAAGTCGTTGTAAATCGACTCGACAATCTCGTAAACTTCTCTAAGGTTGTTCTTTACGGATGACGGAACTTTATTTCGCTCTCTTAAAAATTCGGATGTAACGGTATATTCTATGCCTACTTTGCGAAAGTCTTCAAGAAGTTTAGAAGCTAACACGACGATTGATTCTTTGCGATTTCTATCCTTTTCTTGTACGTACCCAAAAGATTTTCCTGTAAAGTATAAAAGGATGTTCGCTTTCGACGGCTATGCTTCGGGTTGAAGGTGTATTGAAAGTAAAAATTTCAAGTTTACTTAAACCTTTGAAAGTACTAAATTTCAAGTGCTGTGGAAAGAATTCAACGCATACGGTTGTTTTTGGGTAAGGTTGTTCTCTAAAACTTGACCTCGAAAGAGACGCTTTCGAAGCTCTTTATCCAAGTTTTTATCAAGCTGGCTATCCTCGCTTTCGTCGTCGGTGGCACGTCCAACCTTTCCGTGAGTATCCTCACGCGCTTTTCTCCGAACTCGAGCTTAAACTTACCTTCTCCCAGGCCCGTGAGCTCCTCGACCAACGCTTTCACCTTTTCTTTATCGTCCTCGACCACGCCTTCAATTTCGATTTCGTATACGACTTCCTTTCCCGCGAGGGGGTGGTTGAAGTCCACGCTCACCCTTCCTCCGGAGACGCTCAACACCCTAGCGGGAACTCCGTTGAAATAAACGACGTCACCGGGCTTTGGCTTTACGTTCCTTTCCCTGAATTCGGAAAGGGGGAGAAGCTTTACCAAATCTTCCCTCCTTTCCCCGAAAGCCTCCTCTGGTTTGAGTTCGACGAGTCTCTTCTCGCCTACTTCCATTTTTTCAAGTTCCTCTTCCAGCCTTTTGAGTAGCATTCCTTCGCCGACTATGACAAGCCTCGGCTTGTACTTCACGCCCTCCCTGTAAATTCCGCTAGCCTTCGCAACTTCTTCCTTAGTGGTTTCGAAGACCTCTCCGGTAGACTTAACCTTTCCCGTAAGTTCCACGTAGACGAAGCTGCCCCTTTCCATAAATATAACTCTCAACAACCTTGCTTAAAGTTTTTTAAGCATTCTCATGGCGTCTTCGGCATCGACTAAAGGTATCTCGAACCTCGCTAGATCGTCGATGGCAAGCCTCGGGCAGGCGAGGGAAACTAGAGCATCGAGCTTCAACCCCACCAACTTCTCAGGAGAAACTTCGTCCATCGCGCACATGTAAACTTCCTTCCCAGCTTTCTCGAGCCTCTTAACAAGCTCCTCCACACCCTTCCTCATCTGACCGAGCTTCCAGCTTATCAAAATCCCGACTTTTTTCGCTTCCTCCAGCTTGGAAAGGTTCCAAGCTTTTATTTTCATGACGCTAAGCCTATCGTTTTCCATACTGGTTATCCTACCCCTTTCCAAGTCCAGCCAGAACGTCGGCTTGTGCGTGGAGAGAGCAAGACCAAGAGGATGAAACTTTCCGGCCGAAATACAAAGGAAGCAATCCACCAAGCTCTCCACGCTTTTCGCAGCGCTGAGGTTACAGCCGGTGATCTCGCCGTCGTAGCGCAAGCCCCTTCCTACGAAAACTTTCTTGCCTTTCTCTTCGAGAAACTCTTTTACGTGCTCTATGAGTTTGACGAACTGGAGCGTGGAAACCAAGCCGACGCGCTCGAATCCCGAGAGTTTCGAGAACTCCATACTCAGGATTTCTCTCACCCTGCTCTCTTCGACGTCGATGAAGTACTCCCAGTAAACTACGGGAATTTTTTTAGTTTCAACGAACTTCGAGTGCCCTATCTGCAGGATAGCGTCGCATCCTAGCCTGAGAGCGTCATCTTCCCTAACGTCGCACCCACCGAAAGTTTCCTCGCAGCAGATTATCGGGAAAAAACCCTTCTTCTTAAGATGCTCGGCTATCTCCTGAACTTTCGGCTTAATTCCCTCGCCGAACTGAACGAAGACCTTTTTTGCCTCAAGTTTCTTCAACTCTTCTATAACGCTTTCGACGTTCATGGTAAACATTAAAGCCTTCCGCGATGAAATTGTTTTGTATGCAGACCCTTTCGGATTTTCTCTACGAGAAGGGTAAGAAGTTGTTGAGGGAGGGAAGGGTAACGAAAGAGGTCGAGACGAGCAGCAGGATTCACTTCACGGTAGCGAGCAGCGAGCCTCATTCGGTAATATTCGACAAGGAAGCGAACCGATGGTCGTGCGACTGTCAGTTCTTTACTCTCAGGCAGCGTGTTTGCAGCCACATTCTGGCGTGCATGCTGTACCTTGAGAAGGAGAAGGAAGAAAACGCCAGCTAGGAGAATTCGGAGAGCTTCCTCTGCTCGACCTCCTTCTTCAGGAGCTCGGCTGTCACCCAAGACTTTCTCACGTAGGGCGGAAGTTTTCCCCTATTTTCCCTCAGCCACCTTTTCACGAACTCTATGGTTCTTGGGTCGTGAGGGTAGCCTGTTCCGAAGTCGAAGTTAACCTCCTTCTTTATCCCCTCTATCGCCGCATCCCTCTCGACCTTCGCAACTATGGAGGCCGCGCTCACTACTGGCACGCTCTCGTCCAAGTAATTCTTCACCACGAGCTCGACGTCGTTTTCGAAGGTTTCCGGAAGGTTTTGAAGGATCAGTCGCTTGAACTTCTCTGGATTCGCCTCCAGAGAATCGACGTAAACCTTCTTTGCCTTGCACATTTCGATCGCCCTAGCGATTTTCATCGCCTCTATCATGTCCAAGTTTATTCCGCTTGCTCTGTAGGAATCGATCTTGCACGGCTGGACCCTGAAGACCACTACCGACTCGGAAAGCGACTCTATTATCTCGTAGAGTTCAGACCTTCTTCTGGGGGAGAGTTGCTTCGAATCCTTGACGCCAACGAGCCTGAGGTTTTCTTCCTTGCTTTCCTCTATGGTAACGCAAGCTATCACCAACGGTCCTATCAACGCTCCCCTTCCAGCTTCATCTACACCTGCGATTAACATCATATCGCCTCCTTGAACCCGAGCTTACAGGCTACTAGGTTGGTTGCCACGTGTAAAAGAGAAAGTGTAAAAAATAAAAAGATGATTTCGAGCGGCGAAAAGAGGTAGTAAGTGAAAGCGAGAGCTCCCACTATCCAGTCTACCTGGTCAAAAGGCACCCAGCTTTCGCTTTCTTTCAAGCCTTTCCTCCTTTTGAAATAACTCTTCACCAAATCTCCGAGCAACGCTCCCAAGCTCATCAGGAACCCGTCCAAAACGCTTATCCTTCCTATGGGAGAAAAACTCAAGAAGTATCCAGTTAGAGTGCCGAAAGCAACTCCGCCTACGAAACCCCTCCAGGTTTTGTTCTTCCCGAAGAGTTCTCGGTTGATAGGAGCGTTCAAAGAGGGTAAGAGTTTGGCCAGTATTACTGGAAACCCGTTCGCTACCATAGCTGGGAAGATCTTTACCAGCGCTACGTATAACATCGATTAAATTTTTCTGTCCCGAAGAAAATTTAACTTATGGACTTGGTCTCGCACATAGTTTTTGCGTGCCTGCTGAATTTTGGAAGGGTGGACTTTTGGTTAATCTTGAGTTCCATCCTTCCAGACTTCGACAAGGTCTTCACTTACCCAAAGAGAAAATTCAGGGGTTGTGAATCAAGGACGTTTTTTACAGAGCTTCCGATGGCAGCAATTTTAATCCCTGTATCGTTTTTCTTTCCTCATACATTCACCATAGGATTGGTATCTCACTACCTCCTTGATTTCCTTACAGGCGAGACAAGACCCTTCAACCCTTTTGTCAGGACGGTGGTCGATTTCGAACTTCCGCTAAGGTACAAAGCGTTGTTAGGGTGTATAATGTGGGTGATTGGAGGTGTGTTGGTAGGAAGATGGTTAGGGGTGTTGTAGAACCACTTTCCAACATTCCGCTATCTCCGAACATGGTATCGTGGTTATCCGTATACGTTTCTTTACTTGCCTACTTTCTTTTAAAGCTCGAGCTCTACGCCCTCGCTTGCATCGTAATTTTACTCGTCCTCCTCTTCGATGCTCTCGATGGGTTGATAGCGAGGAAGAGAAAGCTTGCAAGTTTTAGAGGTCTTGTCGTCGACGTTTCCTGCGACCGAATTTCAGAGTTTATCATCTTCCTTCCCTACAAGCTTTGGCTGCTGCTCGCTTGCTTCAACGTTTACCTTACCGTCCTCAGGCTTAAGGATAAGAGAGTCTACATACTTCCCCTGAGACACGTTTTTCTGGCAATCCTGGCATTGCTTGCGCTTGGGGTGGGGGAGGTAAAATTTTTATTGGTGTGAAATAAATAATGTAACTTCTGGTTTGGGAACGGTGGTCGGATGGAGGGAGTGAAGTTTAGGATAAAAGTAGAAAACATGGTAGCCTCCACGACTTTCGACGTCGACATACCACTAGAAAAGCTTGTGAAGAAGTACAAGGAGATGGAGTACGAGCCGGAGCAGTTTCCAGGAATCGTTTATAGGATGGACAAGCCCAAGGCTGCCGCCCTCATCTTTGGCTCTGGCAAGATAGTTTGTACGGGAGCCAGGAACCTCAACGACGTCAAGGAAGTCTTCAGGAAGGTGGCCAGGGTCTTGAGGAGCAACGGGGTAAAGGTTCCCAGGAAGTACGAGGTCGTGGTCGAGAACATAGTCGCTGCCATCAAGTTCAACGTTAGGTTTAACCTAGATAGGATAGCGTACGGAATAGAGACGGCGGAGTACGAGCCGGAGCAGTTTCCTGGGCTGGTTTATAGGATGGATTCCCCGCGAGTGGCGTTTTTGCTCTTCACTTCCGGAAAGGTTATCTGCACCGGTGCTAGGAAGCTGAAGGACGTTAGGAAAGCCGTCGAAATGTTGGCGGAGAAGCTCGAAAGGATAGGAGCTTTCGTGAGCGAGTAAGCTTTTTTCTCCGAGCTTTTCCCCGTTTTTTACTTTTTTACTGGAATTTAGTGGAAAGTCGCTCCGTAGGGGTGAGCCTTTAAGTTTTAGGGTAAAAGTTTCAAGTGAGAACGTTCAAACTCCGGTGGGAAAGTTCCTAAAAAACCGTTGGAAGACGCGCGAAATTTACATACCTATAAAACACCGTCGCTGAGGTTAATATTATGGAACCCCGGGAGGTCGCGGAAAAGTTTTCGGAATTCTTCCAAGAAAACTACTACGAGGAAATCCTGAAAGCCCTCGAGGAGGGTAAGAGTTCCGTTTCCGTCGATTTTTCGCTCTTGGAAAAGTTTGACGTGGAGCTGGCCGACTACCTGCTCGAAAATCCGGAGGAAGTCATCCCCTTGGCCGAAGAAGGCGTGAAGAAGGTCTTGGACGTGGAAAGGGACGTCAGGGTTAGGTTTTTCAACCTTCCAGAGGAGAGGAACATAAGGATCAGGAACTTGCGTTCCGAGCACATAGGGAAGCTCGTAGTCGTGGACGGGATAGTTAAGAGGGCCAGCGAGGTAAGGCCAGAAGTTAAGGAAGCTGTTTTCATGTGTCCGGTTTGCGGGACGCACATAGTAGTCGAGCAGACGGAAAGGACGTTGAAACCTCCCGCGCAGTGCGATTGCGGGAACAGGAAGGGCTTTCAGCTGGTTGAGCAAAAGCTGCTCGACACAAGATGGGTGGTCATAGAGGAGCCCTACGAGGTCGTCAGCGGAGAAAGGCCGTCGGAAATAATGGTTTACCTCAAGGAGGATTTGACCTCCCCCCGGATGCAGAGCAAGACGGACCCGGGAAACAGGATAAAGGTCGCGGGAATCTTGAAGAGCATGCCGAGGAAAGCGAAGGGCAGCAAGTCGAGGCAGATGGAGATCTACATCGAGGCAAACTACGTCGAGCCCGTGGAGATAGAGTGGGAGGAGCTGGAGATAACGCCGGAGGACGAGGAGAAAATCTTGGAGCTCGCGAGAGACCCAGGGATCTACGAGAAGCTGGTTGCGTCTATAGCGCCCTCGATCTACGGACTGGAAGACATTAAGCTTGCCATCGCCCTTCAACTCTTCGGTGGTGTTCCCCACGTCCAGAAGGATAAGTCCAGGGTAAGGGGGGACATCCACATCCTTTTGGTGGGGGACCCGTCGACTGCGAAGAGCGCCCTGATGAAAGTGGTCTCCACGCTCATCCCTAGGGGAAGGTACGTCTCAGGAAAGGGCGTTACCATGGCCGGGCTCACCGCTGCTGTCGTGAGGGACGAGGAGTTCTTGGGTGGTTGGGTGCTGGAGGCCGGTGCCTTGGTGCTGAGCAACAAGAGCCTCGTCGCGATCGACGAGTTCGAAAAAATAGAAAAGACGGACCAGGTCGCCCTCCACGAGGCGATGGAAAGCCAGACGATAAGCATAGCCAAAGCCAGCATAGTTGCTACGCTTCCTGCACAAACCTCCGTCCTGGCTGGGGGCAACCCGAAGCTCGGAAGGTTCGACCCCTACATGCCGGTGAGGGATCAGCTCTCCGTCCCAGAAACTTTGCTGAGCAGGTTCGACCTTAAGTTCGCGCTCTACGACAAACCCAACCCGGAGGTCGACGAAAAGATTTGCGACCACATCTTCAACGCGAGGCACGGAGACGGTGGAGAGGTCAAGCCGGCGATAGAGCCGGAGCTGCTGAGAAAGTACATAGCTTACGCCAGGAAGAACTGCTTCCCCCGCATGACGAAGGAAGCGTTCGAGGAGATAAAAAAGTTTTACCTCGACCTGAGGAGCAAGGCGGAGGAAGGACCCATACCCATAACTACGAGGCAGCTGGAAGCTATGATAAGGCTCGCGGAGGCTTCCGCGAGGGTCAGGCTTAGCGACGTCGTCACCGTCGAGGACGCCCAGCGCGCCATTTACCTGATGAAAGTTTCCCTCAGGCAGTTCGGCTTCGACCCTGACTTGGGGAAGCTAGACATAGATAGGGCCGAGGGGCAGAAGGTTACGGCAGCTCAGAGGGGGAAGATAAGGACGGTGTGTGAGATTATAGACGAGTTGACCCAAACGCTTGGAAAACAAATCCCTGAGGAAGAGGTCGTCAAGAGGGCCAAGGAAAGGGGCGTGGAGAACGCAGAAGAGATTCTGAGGAAGATGTTGAACGAGGGGATTTGTTTCTCCCCAAAGCCGGGAGTGATAGAAAAGCTATAAGTTTTCCCGCCCTAAAAATTGCTTATGGTTGAGAGGTTCCCCCGTGCTTTTTTTGCCTTGGTGAGCGTCTTCCTCCTGTGCTGCGCAGGATTCCCGACCGCCTCACTTTCGGACAGGGGAACGATCGTCCTGCATGGTGGCATCGTTCTCGAGCAACCCGGGCAGAACGCGATAGTCGCCTGGAACGGCGAAAGGGAAATCATCGTCCTCTCGACGAACTTGAGGGCTTCTGAGAAAACTTCGGTCCTGGAAATCCTACCGTTACCGTCGAAGCCCTCCTCGGTAGAGAAGTGCGACTTCAGAGTTTTCCAAGAACTCTCCTCGCTCTACGACCAAAAGCTTTTGTCAAAACTTCGCGAGAGGATGAAGAGGGAAAAAGCCGGAGCCCTACCTCCTCCAGTAGGCGGAGAAATAGTTCTCAGGACGAAGATAGGAGCTCACGACATCTCGGTAGCGAAGGTCCTGAACGAAGAGCACTTTTCCTCCTGGGTGGAAGCTTACGTTAAAGGCCTCGTGAAGAACCCCTCGCTAAAACTATCACCAGAATTCAAGCGCGTCGTTCAAGAATACGTGGACAGGGGCTTCGGATACTTCGTCGTCGACGTCGTCGAAGTAAGCGAGGATGAAAAAAGCGTGGAGCCAATCCTCTATGAGTTTCCGTCGCGAGAGCTGTTCTACCCCATGAAGATCACGGCTGTTTCGGATGTAGGGAATTCCAAGGGCAGCGTGAGGTTGTTCTTGATATTGCCGGGTGAAATCGACGTAGATTCTCTAGGAAGGTTTCGCTTGTACTCTCCGCTGAGTCGTTCGTTTGGTTACCCCGGTGGCTCAGGAATAGTTAAGTTTGAGGGACAAGAATTAAGGCGGGTCCACGAAAAGCTGTTCGAGATGTTCCCCGACGGAGCTTACGTGGTATTCGTTTCATCGCCCTACACGTCCTTAAGGACCTTAAACGAAGACCTCGTGCTGAAGAAGGAAGACGTCAAAGGTCTCACCGCCGCTCTCCCCCACCCTTCCCTTTACCAAATCCTTATCTTTCTCGAAAACTTCCGGGCGCTTTTCTCCAAACTCTTCTACTACCTTTTCCTTTCACCGAGAGCTTTGCAACTGCCCACGATGCTTCAGGGACACGCTCCCCAACCGCAAACGCAGGATTCCCAAAAGTTCTGCGGAATCTCTACTCAAGGACCTTGCTATTCCGATTCCGATTGCGTTATCGATGGTTGCTCCTTACAAGTATGCAGGTCTAGGTTTGAGGAAAGCGTGGCAACGACTTGCGAGTGGAGGGAATGCTACGATTGGAAGCGATTAGGTTACGCGTGCAAGTGTATCGATGGCAGATGCATGTGGAGTAAAGAATAAGCTTTTCCTTTAAGGTTCGGTAAGGAAAAAATTTAAACGATGGAAAGGAAGTTCTTGGTTTTGGACGTCGATTACGTTAGCGACGAAGCGAAAAGAGTTCCGATAATCAGAATCTTTTGCTTAGATGAGAAAGGAAACGTCCACGTGCTCCTGGACAAGGATTACGAACCCTACTTCTACGTTCAAACAAAACCCGGGAAAGAAAAGGAGGTTAAGGAAAAAATCCTCAAGCTGAGGAGGAAGGAGGTGAAGAGGGTCGAAATCGTCGAGAAAAAGCTCTTCGGGAAGGAGGGAAAGTTTATAAAGGTTGTCTGCGACCTGCCTCCGAGCCTCTCGAAGGTAAGGGACGTAATAAAACAGTGGGAAGAAGGAGACGGCGACGTGGTAGAGGAGTATGAATACCAGCTTTCCTTCTACCGAAAGTACCTGATAGAGAAAGGCATCTCCGGTATGCAGTGGATTCTGGCCAAGGGTAAAGAAATTCGCGACGACGAATTCCTAGCAAAGAGCGTCATGGAAGTCGAGGAGCTCAAGCCGCTCGAAGACGTTAGCGGCTACCCTCCGATAAAGGTGTTGGCCTTCGACATAGAGACTTTCGAGGAGAACGGGGAGCAAAAGATAGTGATGGTTTCCCTTTTCGGGAAAAACTTGAGGAAGGTCTTCACCTACTATCCGTTCGAAGGTTATCCTGAATTTGTCGAGGTCGTGGCCAACGAGAAAGAGCTTCTACAGAAATTCGTAGAAACGATTCGGCGAGAAGACCCCGATTTTCTCGTGGGTTACAACAGCGACATGTTTGACTTCCAAATCATCGGCAAGAGGGCTGAGAAGCTCGGAGTCGAGCTAACGCTTTCGAGGGAAAAGTCTCGCCTGAAGTTCGCGAGGAGAGCAAGAGTTTCTGCCGCAAAACTAGCTGGTAGGGTTCACGTGGACGTATTCAACTTCGTCAACAACATCCTCTCACCCACCCTGCAAACGGAAGTGTTAACTCTTGATGCCGTCTCGGCAGAGCTTCTGGGGGATAAAAAGATAGAGATGGAGTTCGAGGAAATACTGAAAGCTTGGAGGGAGAAGAAGGACCTAGCAAAGCTCGCGGAATATTGCCTGAAGGATTCCGAGCTTACTTTCAAGCTGGCCGAGCTTTTATTCCCGCAAATCTTCGAGATTTGCAGGGTAGTGGGTCAGCTACCGTTCGACGTTTCCAGGATGACGTACGGGCAACTCGTGGAGTGGTACCTCAGCAAAGAAGCGTTCTCGCGAGGGGAGATAATACCCAACCAGCCGAAGTGGGAGGAAATCCAGAGGAGGAGGTCCGTCACTTACCTAGGGGGGTTCGTGAAAGAGCCAATCCCAGGGATCCACGAGAACATAGCCGTATTGGATTTCAGGTCCTTGTACCCATCGATAATAGCCACCTTCAACATAAGTCCGGAAACCTTGAACTGCGAGTGTTGCAAAGGCAACGGGCATAAAGTTCCAGAGCTCGGTCACTGGTTTTGCAAGAAAAGGGAAGGCTTCGTTTCCTCCGTGGTCAAGGAGCTGATCGAGAGGAGGATTGAGGTCAAGAAAAAGTTGAAGGAAGTTAAGAAGGGTACAGAAGCTTGGAGACAGCTTTACAACCATCAGTACGTGCTGAAGATAATAGCGAACGCCTCCTACGGTTACTACGGGTTTCCGGGGGCGAAGTGGTACTCGAAGGAGTGCGCCGAAAGTTGCACGGCTTTCGGGAGGTATTTCATAAAGAAAGCGATGGAGTTCGCGGAGAAAGAGGGCTTCACCGTGGTTTACGGGGATACTGACTCGATGTTCATAAAGCTTAAGGGCGCTGGAAAA
>Ga0190319_1000075_pt1 | contig 14706 bp, 11 predicted proteins | sample 48701145_MG_FD_165040 | JGI IMG/M metagenome (GOLD analysis project Ga0190319, IMG submission 165040) | Hydrothermal vent sediment bacterial communities from Southern Trench, Guaymas Basin, Mexico - 4870-11-4-5_MG | ecosystem: Environmental > Aquatic > Marine > Hydrothermal vents > Sediment ...
TTAATATGATATTCCATTTATTCAAGATCACGAGATCTAGCTTCTTGAAGTTCGCGAAGTCCATGCTGAGAGCTACAAACCTCGTCCCCCCAAACATCCCGCTTAAGATGTTTATGACATATTCAGGTCTTAACTCATAGCTCTCCATTATGTAAAGTCTTCCAAGATAATTTAGATCGTATCCGTATAGGATGGTGCAGGATGACGCGAGCCAAAGGACTGCGGAGGAGATTAAAAATATGAAATTTCTCTTAAGATGTTTTTCAGCCCAAAAACTCTTTGAGAGCAGGAGGAGAGGGATTAGGGTCAAAGTATACTGTATGTTTACTTTCGGGGACGTGGCCAAGAAGACCGCAACGGTCGCGGCACATGCATCAATATACCTATCATTATTCAACCCAACCCCGATCTTCCTATAAATGTAAAAGGTGGCTATGAGGAATGCCGTGAATGGTATAAACCAGAAATTTGATAGGTTTACGAACGTGGAGACAGCTATCCAATAGGTGAATCCTCCGACGCTCTTTGTGTGATGGAATAACGCGTTGAAGTATTCGATTGGAGTTGTTAGAAATGGTGTTGATATTGAGAGGAAGACCGCGGCCACGGGTAAAGCGATTTTTAGGATAAAGTTTCTGAGATCAAGTCTTCCAGACTTCAATAGGTGGGCTAGGGTTGGGAGGAGGATTAAGGCTGGAAGGATCTTTACAGCTATTCCTATTCCCGCCGCTATCGCTGATCGGATATATTTCTCATCTAAGATGTATTTTATCGAGATCAGCATAAACAGCACTGCTATCGAGTCGAACATCCCCCAGATGGTTGAGATGAAGTAGGTTATTGGATTGAAGAGCCAGATCCCCATTATGAGTAGCGACCTCTTCTCATCAAATCCCAGCTTGGCCGCGATCCTATAAACCAGTATTCCCGCCAATATATCGGAGATTATTATCGGCAATTTAATCATGAGCACGTGGAGGTTTAGGTTGGGATATAGCTTATTTATCATGGTAGTTAGGATGAGCCAGTAAAGCCATGCGGGAGGGTATGCGTAGAAGCCCCATGGATAGTCGACCGGGTCTCCGAGCAAGTATATGTTAACCTGATTGAGTCCAAGCTCCCCGGATTTCAGCCAAATATACATGTCCCATGGATGGCCGAAGAATGGGGCTGGGATGAGGCGCGCAACCAATGCCGCGATGATCATGAGTCTAAACCATCGTCCTCTCCCAGCCATATGCATGTCTGATAATGGATTCAAGATTAATATTTATTTCATTCATGTATAAGGGCATGAAGGACGATTGGATCAAACTATATCTCTGTAGAAAGCCTTCATTTATGAGTTCGGAGAGAGGCTATGAGGAGAGCGAATTTATAGTGTTTGGAGTTCCATTCGACGCCACCGCGAGCTTTAGGCCTGGAGCTAGATTCGCGCCGATGGAGATTAGGAGGGCCTCGGAGAACATCGAGTTCTCGGATTTAGGTGGGATAAGGCTCGCGGATCTCGGAGACCTGATTCCGACGAATAGCGTTACGTGGATGTTGAGGAGGGTTTCTAGGGTTGTTGGAGAGATCTTGGGCGATGGAAAGACGCCGATAATCTTAGGAGGAGAGCATACCCTAACCCTAGCCTCAGCCCTTAAGGTCTGTAAGCGTGGAGGGGGGCTTATAGTTTTGGATGCACACCTAGATCTGAGAGACGAGTTCATGGATACGAGGCTGAATCACACGACATGGCTTAGAAGGCTCTTCGAGAGATCTAAGGGCTTGAAGACCATGATCATAGGTGTGAGGAAGGCTCCCTCCAATCTCATCGAATATGCGGAGAAAAATGGGATCGAGATCCTTGAGGCGGATAGGATCATGAAGGAGTATGTGAAGTCGATTAAAGTCGTGAAAGACTACGTATCGACCTTAAGTGAGGTCTATCTAAGCATAGACATGGATGTATTAGATCCAGCTTATGCTCCCGGAGTGAGCAACCCTGAACCATGCGGCCTGTCTCCGACCATGGTTAGGGGGATTCTTGAGGAGATATGTTCAGTTAAGCTTGTGGGACTCGATGTCGTCGAGGTGAATCCCTTATTCGATTTTGGCCAAGCATCATACTACGCTGCATACATGATCTACACGGCGTTGGCGAGAAGTGCTAAGATCTCTTAACGAGCTTTGCGAGGAAGAATCCATTACATCTATCTCTATGGGGATATAATCTCCTCGCCTCACCCAATCCCCTAAGCCCTCGATCTCCGAGTTCGGGATATACTTCCTCCAAATCGAATTCCGGATGAACTTTAAGAAAATCTTCTAAGATGAGTTCGTTCTCTTCGATCGTGAGGCTACAGGTCGAGTATAGGAGCATCCCGTTAGGCTTAACGTGCTTTGATGAGTTCTCTAAGATCTTTGCTTGAAGCCTCGCGAACATCCTTACATGTCTTGGCTTTATGGTCCACCTATATATCGGCTCCCTCCAGAATAGGCCGGTCGAGCTGCATGGAGGATCTACCAAAACTATGTCGGCTTTGAGGTTTAGGGGGAGAGGCTTGGTTGCATCCGCTAAAATATCGTTGACGATTAACGCTCCAGCCCTCCTAACTCTCCTAAGATGGGTTCTAAGCCTCGTTGGAGACGAGTCTATCGATATGATCTCACCCCTATTTCTCATGGCGATGGACATGAGGATCGTCTTTGTGCCGGGAGCCGCGCAGACATCTAGGATTGTGTCGCCGGGCTTGGGGTTCATCGCTTTGATCGCATAATAGCTTGAGAGATCGTGGATCATGATCAACCCTTTTCTCGCAAGCTCCAAAATCCTCCTACTCCTCTTCATGCTCTTAATGATGTAAATCCCCTTAAGCCTCTCATCCTCCGAGAACTCCACGCCAGCATCTTCAAGCGATCTCAAGACCTCATCTTCCCTTGACAGAAGCTTGTTTACCGTGAAGTAGGTCGGCGGCCTAGCCATATCCTGAAACTTCATCAGATTCTCGGCCTCCTCCTTGCCAAGAATCCTCATCAATACATTGATGAACCATCTGGGATAATTTTCTCCCTCTGGAAGTTTGATAACCCCCTCCTTAATACTCCTAATTATCCCGAGCCAAGGCTCAACCTCCTCGATCAGATCCTTGGAGAGCACCCTTCTCAGATTTAATGCGAGCTTCTCCGGTCTCCCTAGATGTAGGTTGCTTACCAGCGATGAGGCTAAGAGTTCTAGGAGCACCCTACCGTCCTCTGATAGCTCCTCTCCTAGAAGTTCTCCTAAAAACCTCCTCACCCTCCCTCTATTGATCGCATATAGGTGGAGCATCCTCCTAGCGAGCTTAAGAGCGTTTAAGCTGGGCTTGACTTCTCTCGCGGCCCGGTATAATCTAGATTTAAGGGATGATCCGAGATCGGGCTCAATCTTAATGGCTCTCAGCGCCAAAGCTATGGCTTCCGCGGAATCCTCCTCGACTCCCACATATCGGTCACCTGAATATCCCCTTATTAGGATCTCATCGAAAATCTAAATTATCATGCTGTATCAGTCTTTGACGGAGATGGGGCAGACGATTCTCGACGACCATCTAAGGAGAGACATATACTTCCTACTTGGATGTAGCTATGATGGGAAGGCTGGGAAAGCGTATCTGAAGCTCCTAGATCCAGACTCTCAAGAGGTGAAGATAGTCTACGATGAATCAGGCCACCGACCATATTGCTATGCAAAGATGCCGATAGAGGAGGTTAAGGCCATGAATCTCCCGGGAGTCGTGGATCTCGTCGAGGAGAGGAAATATGATTTACTAAGGGATAGAGAGGTCGTTTTGACCAAGATCGTGGCTAGCGATCCTCTGGCGATAGGCGGGGGCGCGAATTCCATTAGGGAGAAGATTAAGGCTTGGGAGGCCGACATACCATACCATCTATGCTATCTCTATGACATGAACCTCATACCCTCTGCGCCATACTATCTAGAGGATGGGAGGCTCGTGGAGGTTAAGCCAGATGAGGCCAGAATAAGGAAAATCCTCGACACGGTTTTCGCGGATTTCCCGGCTGAGGAGAAGAAGTTGCTGTATAGATGGGTGAGCCTACTTGAGGCGGATCAGCCTAGATTCAAGCACCTATCCCTGGACATCGAGGTCTCATCCCCCGTTGCGACTAGAGTTCCATCGCCTAGCAAGGCCAGGGACAAGGTCATAGCGGTCTCGATGGTTGGGAGCGATGGTCGGAGGGAGGTTCACCTACTTAAGACGAAGAACTTTGAGGAGTCTAAGAGGGATGAAGACTTCGAGATAATCGTCTATGACGATGAGGCTGAGATGCTTAGAAAGGTGTATGAGATCATGTGGAGTTATCCGGTCATAGCGACCTTCAATGGAGATGACTTCGACATGCCCTACCTGAGGCATCGAGGAGAGGTTTTAAGGATTCCAAAGGAGCAGATACCGATAACCCTTGGGAGAGAGGGAGCATCACTTAGACACGGAATCCACATAGACCTCTACAGACTATTCATGAATAGGAGCATACAGGTCTACGCATTCGATAATAGGTATAGGGAGCATACCTTGGAGGCGGTCGCCCAAGCGATTCTGGGAAAGGGTAAAGTGGTTATAGAGAAGCCTATCAGTGAGCTGTCAAGCACCGAGCTCGCGAGATACTGTTTCCAAGACGCATTGTTGGTTCATGAGTTATTGACCTTTGAAGACGAGCTCCTACTGAAGTTATTGGTGGTGTTATCTAGGATAAGTATGATGCCGATAGAGGATGTTTGTAGGCATGGGGTGTCGGGTTGGATAAAGAGCCTCCTCTACTACGAGCATAGGAGGAGGGGATGCCTAATCCCCAGACATGATGAGCTCATCGAGGAGAAGGGGGTCACATCTACTAAGGCTGTGATCGAGGGGAAGAAGTATAGGGGTGCGATAGTGGTCGAGCCGAAGCCCGGAGTACACTTCGACGTAACGGTTCTAGACTTCGCATCCCTCTACCCATCCGTCTTAAAGGAGTGGAATCTAAGCTATGAGACCGTTAGATGCCCGCATGAGGAGTGCATGGATAACATCGTCCCCGAGACCGATCACTGGATATGCAAGAAGAGGAGGGGGATTCAGAGCGAGGTTATAGGATGCTTAAGGGATATTAGGGTTAGATGGTATAAGCCCATGAGCGGGAGAAGCGATCTAGCAGAGTCCCAGAGAAGATGGTATGGAGTGGTTCAAAGAGCGTTGAAAGTCTTCCTAAACGCGGCCTACGGAGTCTTCGGATTCAGCGAATTCTCACTCTATTGTCCACCCGTCGCGGAAAGCACCGCAGCCATAGCCAGATACGCCCTAAAGAAGACGATCGAGAAGGTCAAATCCCTTGGAATAGAAGTGATTTATGGAGATACTGATAGCGTCTTCTTAAGGACCTCGGATCGAGCGGCGATAGATGAGGTCGTTAGATGGGCTAAGGAGGTGTTGAGGCTCGACTTGGAACTTGACAAGAAATATAGGTACATAGTCTTCTCGACTAGGAAGAAGAATTATCTTGGGGTGACGGATAAGGGGGTTGTGGATGTTAAGGGGTTGACTGGGAAGAAGAGGCATATACCTAAGTTCATTAAGGAGGCTTTCGAGGAGATGCTTAAGGTACTCCAAGAGGTTCACGATGAGCAGAGCTTCGAGCAGGCGAGGGAGAGAATCGAGGAGATCATCAAGACTTGGTACTATAAGTTGAAGAGGGGAGAGTTCGAGCTTGAGGATCTATCGTTCAAGGTGATGCTGTCGAAGAGCGTGGACAGATACGTTAAGACGACCCCACCTCACGTGAAGGCGGCTAAGAAGCTACTCAACCGCGGGATCTCGGTGACGGCAGGCGACATAATCTCATACGTCAAGACGAAGGATAGGGATGGGGTCGAGCCCCTCGAATTCGCGAGGAAGGATCAGGTAGACATAGACAAGTACGTTGAATACTTGATCTCGACCTTTGGCCAGGTCTTGGACGCCCTCGGGATAGATTTCGATAAGATCATAGGCGTGACAAGCCTAGAATACTTTATGTAATCGCCATCCACAGCATCCTAGGATTGTGATATGGGCGTCATGGTAATCGATCAAGTCGCCGTCGGAGTTCTTCAAAGCAACTCATACATAGTCTTCGACCGAGAATCCCGTGAAGGATTAATTATAGATGCTGGAGGAGAGCCTCAAAAGATAATTCATAGAGTTGAGGAGAGAGGTGTTGAGATTAAGGGAATCTATGCAACCCACTGCCACTTTGATCACATCCTAGCGGTTGGGGAGTTGAGGAAGATGCTTGGATGCAAATTCTATATTCATAGAGCCGATGAGGTGGTTCTTGAGAGGAGCGTGGAGGACGCGGAGACCTATCTGGGGTTAAGTAGCTTCGATCCACCTAAACCAGACGGATACATAGATGATGGGGATGAGATAGAGGTCGGGGAGAACGTGTTAAAGGTTCTACATACACCCGGCCACACCCCTGGAAGCGTGTCCTATGTCTTCGATGGAGGAGTCTTTACGGGAGATCTCCTCTTCGCTGGATCGATTGGGAGGACGGATATGTTCGGCGGAGACATCAAGCTACTCATGGAATCAATCGTCGAGAAGCTCTTCAAGCTCCCAGACCATTACACGATTTATCCAGGCCATGGCCCAACCTCAACCATAGGGATTGAGAAGAGGTTCAATCCATATGTCGGCGTCGAAGGCATCTTAAGGGGCAGATTTCCCTGAATGCCCCTCATACCTCCTTGAACATACAGACAGGCCCTCCATTCTCGACGAATCTATCGAAGACCTCCTCGACGAGCCTCTCACACTCCAACATGATTCCTCTAAGCGAGCATAGAATTCTCTCGACGAGACGCGCCCGCTCTGGATCGCGAATCTTTAAGAATTCTCCACTTGAGAGTTGATGATCGATGATGTTGGAGATCTGATTCAGGATCTTTATCGTGAGCTGTGGGTCTGTGTTTATGAAGGCGTTGATCGAGTCTTCGAAGATCATCGAGACCATGCCTATAAGCTCCCTGAGGAGGTTCAGAAGCTCCTCACTCCCCCATATCCTCTTCCTAAACCTCAGAAGCTCCTCTCCAACATTACATAGGTGTTCGGCGATCCTGAGCATGTGGTCGGAGAACATGATCATACAATATGCTTCGGTCGAGTTTCTAAGTCCGATCGTCTTTCCAAGCCCTCTATGCTCAAGATATGTTATGAGCAATCTGATCGTGAATTCGTGGAGTTGATGAATCTTCTCCCTTAGATCTCTCACTGACTTTATGTCTTCATAGCTCCTAGAGAAGAGGAAGTCTGAGATGTTCCCGAACATGGTTGAGATCATGGTCTGAAGCCTTCTAGTAAGCCCCCTAACCGAGAACCTCGATGGGTCGACAAAGTTCTGGAGAACGATCCTCTTATTGGTTTGCTCGATGATCTCAAAGCCTGGAAGCCTCGACACCGTCTCAGAGACCTCCTTGACGATCTCGCCGTTAAGCCCTCCCGCGGCCCTCACTTCTATCCTCTCACAGCCCCTATGATAGCAGGCGGCTATAAGCTTCGAGATCTGGCCATAAACCCTACAGAGCTCGGCGTCTATGATATAGGATGACTCAGCGAGCTTATCGACTCGAGACCTTATCCTAAGGCTCCCATCACTCTCCTCATAAACCTCTAAGATGTCCCCTGGCCTAAGACCCCTCCTCCTAACCCACTCCTTCGGTAAAGAGATACTATAGGTGGCTTTTCCAACCCTTTGAAGCCTTCTTAAACTCGATCCGCCCAACGTCATCTATTTACATTACTTACACACTAAAACATAAAGTTTATGTAGAGGTGAAAACGTCTTCCAGATGGAGGGGAGAGGAATGATACTCCTTGAAAAGCAGCCTAAGATGTCGTTGAGGAGGAGCTACGCCAACGGCTACAAATATTGCTCTAGGTGCAGGGTCTACTACCTAACGGATAGCGTTAGATGTCCATATTGCGGCATTCTATTGAGGAATTCTCCGAGGAAGAAGAAGTCGCTCAGGAATACTAAGGTCGTCCAGGTTCCACCAGACCTTGAGAAGGAGCTCGAGAAGATCGAGGTCAAGGTGAAGGTAAAGACTAGGTCTGCATAAAAGGATAGGTTGGAAACGTCCTCAAATGCATAGAATGTGGATATGACTAGCTTGAATTCTCCGCTAAAATACCTAAATCTTTTCTCAGACATCCCATCCATCCAACCCTCAAGTTAAGCTTATCAACTGAGTGAGCTGGGTCTTAGTTGAAGATGAGGTTTTGGCTCCTTGACGTGGCCTCGGAGGCCGAGGGCGGCAAGCCCTTCATATGGCTTTGGTGTAAGGGTGAAGATCTATCGACATGGGTTGTCAAGCAGCGATATACGCCGAGCTTCTACCTGACAGGTAGGATTGAGGCGGCTGCTCAAAAGCTCAAATCGAGCGGCGTCAGGTTTGAGAGATGCTCCAGAAGGGTTAGGGGTAAGCCTGTCCAAGCACTGAAGATATACGTGGACGCCGAGGACCTTGAGAAGGCCGCCTCAAGGCTGATCAAGGGGTTGAATGGGGTTGAAGTATATGAGGAGGATCTGAGATCCTCGACAAAGTATCTCTTAGAGAGCGGCTTGAGGCCATGTGGATGGATCGAGGTTGATGGAGAGGTCGTTCAGAGGTTCGATGGAGTAGGCTTCGTGAAACCTAGATCTATTAAGAGGCTTGAACACGCTCCCCCGCCGAGTCTAACGGCCGTGGCGATAGATCCCGTATTCTTCGCCGAGCACGGCTCTCCAACACCTGAGAGAGATCCCGTTAGATTGATCTCACTATACTTCAGCGATGGATTTAGAGTTCAGCTTGAGGGTGATGAGCGGGAGATCTTCGAGAAGCTCATCGAGGTCATCGCGGAGAGGGATCCGGATATAGTGGTCGGCTTTGGACTGAATAGGATTCAATGGAACTATCTGTCTGAGAGGGCTAAGAAGCTTGGGATAAGGCTCATGGTTGGGAGGTTGGGGTCGGAGCCTAGGACGAGCGTCTACGGCCACGTCTCGATCAGGGGTAGGCTGAACATAGACCTCGAAGATATGGCGCGAGACATACCCGAACTAACGGTCGAGACCTTGGAGGAGTTCGTGAACTACCTTGGGATAAAGAAGGAATTCAATTCAATCGATGAACATGAACTCGCCGAGAAGTGGAGATCTGATAAGGATCTAGTTAAGAGATATTCTATGCAGAGGGCTGAGGCGATCATGGCCGCATATGAGGCGGTTAAGGACTTCATCTTCAGCCTCAGCGAGCTCACGGGGATGCCGGCAGACTACATCTTGACGGCCTCAGCTGGATTTAGGGTTGAGAGCTACTTGATGACCCACGCGGTTAGGGTTGGGGAATTGATCCCGAAGCGGATGGAGATCAGGCATGTAACCTATCCAGGCGGTTTGGTTAAGGCCCCCGAGCCCGGGATTCATGAGAACGTGGCTGTGGTGGACTTCAGATCCATGTATCCAAGCCTCATGATAAAGTATAACATCTCATTCGACACCCTAAGCCCAGATGGGGAGAACGTTGCCCCAAATGGATATAGGTTTAGGGCGAGTCCTGAGGGATTCCTCCCAAACGTCTTGAAGACCCTGCTTAGGGAGAGGAGAGCTATTCAATCGAGGCTTAAGGAGCTTGACCCAGAATCGGTTGAGGCCAAGGTTTTGGACGCTCGTCAAAGAGCCGTGAAGATAATCACGAACGCGATCTACGGCTACACGGGCTGGATCGGGGCGAGGTGGTATACTAGGGAGGTTGCCGAGGCCACGACAGCTTGGGGGAGGGAGGTGATAAACTCCTCGATGAAGAAGGCTGAAGAACTTGGGATGGACGTCATCTACTCCGACACCGACTCCCTCTTCCTCAAGAATTATGAGGGGAGGCTTGAGAGGTTCATGGAATGGATTGAGAGGGAGCTGGGGCTTGAGGCGAAGGTGGAGGAGGTCTTTAAGAGGGTGATCTTCACCGAGGCCAAGAAAAAATATGCTGGGATAACCGCCGAGAATAAGGTTGAGATAGTCGGATTAGAGGCTGTTAGGGGAGATTGGAGCGGGATCGCGAGAGAGGCTCAAAGGGAGACCGTGAAGATCTTGCTCGAGACAGGCGATCCCTCAAAAGCCCTGGACAAGGCGAGAGAATATGTCAAGAAGTTGAGGAATGGTGATGTTGAGCTCAAGAAGCTTATAATTTGGAGGCAGATAACGAGGCCGTTAGACGAGTATTCAGCGACCCAGCCACACATAGTCATCGCTAGGCAGATGAGTAGCGAGGGCTGGAGAATTCAGCCTGGAGACAAGGTCGGATATATTATAGTTGAGGGAGCTGGGCCGCTCTATCGGAGGGTTAAGCCATACTTCAAGGTTAAGCCCGATGAAGTCGACTGGAACTATTACATCGACAAGCAAGTTATCCCAGCATGCGGTAGAATCTTATCGGTCGTCGGCATCAAGCCGAGTAAGCTTAAGGAGGTGTCGAGGGAGTCAACCCTAACAGACTTCTTCTAACATCCTCTCGCTCTTAACGCGGCCACCTTCTATCGAAGTAGATGTTCTTTCCATATGCCGATAAGGGTATGCCTAGCGCGACGCTGCATTTAATCATGCCAAGCTCTATCGCCGCGACCCCGGCCGAGAACATTATCCTATTATCCACGTTTAGGATTGATGCTGTCTTAACGGCTGATCCAACGGCTATCCCTAGATCTATGAGCTGGAGCGCGCAGTTCGGCCCGGAGTAATCTCTTCTAACCCTCTTCTCGGCTTTCTTAAATTCCTCACATCCATCGTATCCGCATCCACCGCAGTCGAGTTCTTTCGCCCTATCCCCTCTAACGCCTATCAATAGCACCGCCGAAGATCTTCTAATGTTTTCAGCATCTCTTATGAAGAATCCTCGATCGGTCTCACGTCCAATTTCCTCCATCTTATCCGCGAGCCTCTCAAGATCTCCGCGATCCTCCAATAACGCGATCTCTATATCGTCTATTCCTCTGGCCTTTGGCGCTGTTCTAGCACTTATCGCCATGAGCTTAGCCGCCTCGACCACGGCATCCCCCAGATCCATACTCGGCTACTTGGCATGGACTTCTTAAAAACTTGTAGAACCTCTTATAACATCCCAGTGAGATTATTGTGTCGATGTCGATGGAGGAGTATCTTGAGGCTCTTAGAGAAGCCGCCGAGGAGCTTAGATCGATAGATTTTGAGGTTCCGATAATATTTCATGACGATGCGGATGGTTTATGCTCGGCGGCGATAGCGTCCACGGCCTTGGAGAGAGCCGGGATCAGACACGAGCTATATTGTGTTGAGAAGCTTCATCCAGCGATAGTTAAGCTCATCCACTCAAAGGGCTATAAGCTCTACATCTACCTCGACATAGGATCTGGTAGAGCAGATCTGATAATGAGGAACGTCGAGGAACGTGATTCGAGGGCGATCATAGTTGATCACCACGATCCGAGGAGGGTTGAGAGCGAGAGAATAATCCACCTAAACCCAGAACTCTATGGATTCAGCGGCGAGACCGATGTAAGCGGGGCGACGGCGACCTACCTATTCATGAGGGAGTTGTCGAGGCTCGATGACGCTGCCTGGATGGCCGTCGTAGGATCGGCTGAGATACCAGGAGACTTGAGGAGCTTGAATAGGATTCCGCTTGAAGACGCCGTTAGGGCGGGTGATGTCGAGGTTAGGAGGGCGAGGGATCGGGAGCGCTATCTGATAAAGTTCTTGAAGAAGCCTTGGAACAAGCTCTCATCAACCCTAACGGCCATGGGCAGCGTGGGATACTATAGAGGCGGCCCATATCTCGCGGTCGAGTTCTTGAAGAGGAGGGCTATCGACGAGGGTCGCGCAAGAGAATTCGAGGAGCTTAGGAGGAAGAGGTTTAGCCAAGCCTTCGCGATCTTGGCGAAGAAGGGGTTGAAGGTTGAGGGGATGGTTCAATGGTTCCATCTAGGAGACCTCTTCAAGGGCTTGGGATCGAAGACGATCGGAACATTCACATCCATGCTAAGCTATCGGAGGACATGCTCACCCAACAGATACTTGATCGGTTTCATGAGATTTGAGAAGAGTCTTCCAAGAATTGGGGAGATGGAGGGGGAGTGGGTTAAGGCGTCGATAAGAACCCCGAAGCATGTGGCGGATGAGATCAGGGCTGGAGAACTTCCACCCGCGTCGGACCTCACCGTTAAGTCCGCTGAGAAGGTTGGAGGGTCTGGAGACGGCCATAGCTTCGCGGCGTCAGCCCTAATCCCGGCTGGAAGGGAGGAGGAGTTCATCGAGGAGTTTAACCGCTTGATAAACGATTTACGAAATCCTAACGCCGTATCCGATCTTAGAGGAGATGACCCTATAGTCTGGAAAGACCTCCCTTAGATGTGCCTCGACTCTAGCTAGATCCTTTCCCTCGACTAGGGCGTGAGCAGCCTTACCGAGCATGTTTTGAGCATAGCCTATGGTTGGAAGCCTTCTAAGAACCTCGAAGATCTCCTCAACCTCCCTAGTCACGAAGCCAGCCTCCCATGCGAAGGCTCTGGCCTGCTCGAGGAAGTTCTCGGGGGTAGGCTTCTTTAAGATCTCCTTCATCCTCCGATCCCCTATCTCCTCAACCTCCCTAAGCCTCTCAACATCTCCTAAGATCTCGCTTGTTTTGAGGACTCCCGCGACGACCGACACCAATCCAGCCTCAGATGGGAGAGGGATCGAGTCTATCATGAGCCTCGGCGGAGCCCCCTCCCTCAACACTAGAATCAATCCGCCTGAGAGTATTCCAGCCTCGCTATTCAACCCAGTTTTACATCTAAGCTCGATTTCATGCGTGATTCTACAGGCTTCGAGGAGGGTCATGCCCCTGCCGGAGAGTTTTGAGAGGATGAGGATCACTCCAAGGGCTGAGGCGGCGCTAGTCCCGAACCCCGTCGCTATCGGAACCCCCATCCTATGCTTGATCCTAATACTTCCCTTGAGATTCAATACTCTTCTCATGTATTCAGCCGCCTCGATCGATGGGGGGAAATGTGTGATCGAACCATTGACCAAGACCGATGATGAATCCTCTCCATCCAAGTCGAGCTCTACCACGGTCTCTACACCGTTAGCGAGTGCGAATCCCCCTCCAATAGCCCCAATCTCGATAGGATCCTCTCTAAGCTCCTCATCTCTAAAGATCTTTGGGGAGAATATGCTTGAGAGCGGTGCCGGGATCTTAGCGAACCCCCTCTTAACGTTCAACCTCTTCCACCTTTCCTAAAGCTTGTGTGGCTAGCTGCGGCATCGCGCGGACTATTGCGTAGATCAGGGGTGGGAGGATGAAGTATAGGAATGGGATCTCGGTTAGATAGGTCCAGAGGAACCAGACTACCGCGGCTATCAGCGGCGCGTTCTTAACCCCTCCAATCGGTAGGACGAAGAATTGGCTGAATCCCCATAAGCCTAAGCCTATGATCGCGCTTCCAACCATCAAACCAATCGATGATGCGTAGAGTATTCCTAGATAATCTCTTCGAGCTAGGGCGACTATAGACCCGAAGCCGAAGACAAGTAATGCCGTTATGAAGAAGATTAGGGCCACGGACTCCTCGATCAATCCGAGATAGTAGAGGAGCCATGAGAGAATTAATGGAATCAACTGGATCGTTATCGCGGCCACGAGCTTTCCAGCCCCAGGCTTATGCCAACGCCTCGCCAAGACACCTATCGTATAGAATCCTAGGAAGTTTGATGGAACCCCCACGCTCAAGCTCAGGAGAGGATTACCATGGATTACCATATCGCTTATGAAGATCCCTATCGCGGCCCCTATCCCACCTATCCAGGGAGAGAAGAGGATCGAGAAGAGGGCTGGAACCACGACCGCTGGCCAAAACCTAACCGTCCCAAAGATCGGGGTGAATAAGCCGAGATAGGTCAGGTATCCGACCGATGCATAGAGGGCGGCATTAAGGGTTATGAGAGAAATCTTTAGCGTGGGCCTAATTTCACCATAGTCTCCCATCATATTCACCTCACATTACGGCGTCATCGCGGCTCCTCATCAAATTCCATGATAAGAGGTTAAGATAAGGATTCTATCTTGAAAATCAATATTAATCAGGACATTATCTATGCATCCGTGAGCGGCGCGCGGTGGAGTATCCTTAGGAGTGTGATGAGGAGCGGGAGCTCCCTAGTTATAAGCCTACCGAGGGTCTGGGTTAAGAGCGTGGGGCTGAGGAGCGGCGACCGAGTTGAGGTCAGGATTGCTGGAGACTCCCTAATCATCTCCCCAACGGTCAGCGAGGAATCGCATAAGATCAGGCTCGAATATAGGGGAGACATCAGAGCCATGATAAATAAGATCGTCGCAGCATACCTCCTCGGATACGACTCGATCGATGTGATCATTCCTAAACAGCTTAGAAGCGACTTAGAGAAAGAGTTCCTCTCAGTCAAGGATAGGTTGATGGGCCTTGAGATGGTCGAGGAAGAGGAAGCCTACATCACGCTTAGGATGATGATCGACCCGCTCGGGCTTAAGCCAAGCGAGATCTTGAGGAGGATGTGGAGGATCTCTAACGATATGCTGAATGACGCCCTAGAATCCCTCCTCAACCACGACCTCAAGCGCTCAAAGCTCCTCGAGATGCGAGAGGGAGACATGGATAGGCTATACTTCTACAT
>Ga0190319_1000076_pt1 | contig 14567 bp, 15 predicted proteins | sample 48701145_MG_FD_165040 | JGI IMG/M metagenome (GOLD analysis project Ga0190319, IMG submission 165040) | Hydrothermal vent sediment bacterial communities from Southern Trench, Guaymas Basin, Mexico - 4870-11-4-5_MG | ecosystem: Environmental > Aquatic > Marine > Hydrothermal vents > Sediment ...
GGGATATAAGGTGGGGAGGTGAATTTACACCTATGATGGAACACGACCAAATTTTTTAAATCCGGCGAATTTGTGGGAGTAATGGTAATTGGGATTGACGTTGGCGGTACCAATACCGACGCAGCCATAGTTTCAGATGAAATTAAAACCATCAAACTTCCTAATGAAGTTGGAATAGGTGGAATTCTCAAAGAAATCTCAAAAGAAGTAAATCTGGTGAAAGAAAAAGTAGTTGTAAGCACGTCGTGGCCCTTAAACCTCATTATTTCAAAGTTTAGCGAATACCGCACGCTCAGCCTCGTAGTGCCGGGGCCGGGATTGAACTACTCTGAATACGGTGAGGTTGTCAAGGGTTACGTCAACCACAGAGGAGATATCGTTGAGGATATAGACGAATACGAAATCGCTGCAATATTCAGGGAAAATTCCTACGACAATGTGGCAATCTCGTCAAAATTCTCAGTCAGGAATGGCAGTTTGGAGGAAAAAATAGCCGAAATTGTTAGAAACTATGTTGAAGACTACAGAATTGCCCTCAGCCACTATGCTGGGGGTATGAACTTCCCGGCCAGGATTCACACTACAGTAATTAATGCAAAAATAAAGGAGACCGTTTTCAGACTTACAGGGCTGATCAGGAGGTATGCTGGTGATTTTTACTACTTCAAGGGGGATGGAGGGATAATACCCTATTCGATAGCCCTCAACAACCCTTCGGAACTCTACAACTCTTCTCCAGCAGCAGTAGCCCTTGGTGCAGTTTATCTGACAGGTGAGAAGAACGCGTTGGTTGTGGATATAGGTGGCACCTCTACGGACTTTGTTGAGGTTGTTAACGGAATGCCGAAAATAATAGAGGGAATAGAGCTTGCAGGTAGAAAGACTTTGATAAGGTGTGTTGATTCGGTCAGCATTCCTTTTGGTGGGGATTCTGTGGTTGAGAAGGGGAAGCTCGCTCCAGTAAGCTCCAAACCCCTTGCTTTTGGGGGAGAGAGGTTCACGCTCACTGACGCGTTGAACTGCTCGGGCTATGAGATTGGAGACTACAGAGCCTCAAGAGAGTTTGAGTGTGATGTCGAGAGCGTTTTGAATCAATATGTTTCGCTCGCAGCGACGACTGTGAAGGAAATTGGGTGTGAGAAATTAATCGGTACAGGCTATCTTGCTCCTTACCTTATTCCAGAGATTGCAAAGGCTGCGGGAGTGGACTACATCATTCCCGACCACTACGCGTCTGCAAATGCTGTTGGCGTTGCGGTTTCGAGGGTGAGCATGACTCTGTACGTCCGCATTGACACGGAAAAGGGTTTTGCAGCGTATAACGGCCATACCGAACCCTGTCCCTTCAAGCCCGGCAGCCTGCCGGATGACGAAGAGATAGTGGAGGTTGCGAGGGAGAAAGTTGTTGAGGTTGCAAAAAAGTTCGGGGCGAGTGAGGAGGAACTCGGCAAGGTCAGGACTGTTTACTTCAACTCTTTCACGGTTGTGAGAGGGGGTATGAAGAGGGGAGTTATTGCCGATGTTGTCGTTCAGATAGAGCCGGGAATCAGGTATGGAAGACTATAAATCTTTTTTTGACGCGATTGAGGAGCTGAAGGAAAAATCTAGGAACGGCTGGGTTGTGGTTGTAGAGGGGAAAAAGGATGTCAGATCTTTGAGAGCAATAGGAGTTAGCGGTGAGATCGTTGTTTTTACAGGCTTTGCTTCAACTGCTGACAATTTGAAGGACAGCGACGTTATTATTCTGACCGATTTTGACTCAAAAGGGATGGAGATAGAAAAGGGGCTGGTAAAGGCTTTGATAAGCTACGGAAAAATACCGGATGTGGAGATTAAGAGAAAAATTTTCAGCAGCGTTAGAAAAGAGATCTCGAAGGTTGAAGAGATCCACACATTCTACGAAAAGATAAAGGAGGAGATTGGAATTTAATATCTGGGCTCAAATGGCAGAATGCTAAAAACCTTAGCATCTTCCACTATGTTGTCTATCACGCAGTACTCGTTTGCTTGGTGAGCCACACCGTCTGCCGTGCACCACGCTGCGGTTTCTGTGAAACCGCTTTTCCTGAAAAATGACGCGCAAGTGTTTCCTCCAATTCCGAAAACTCCCGGTCTGAAACCTCTGAGTTCTTCGATTGTGCTCTTCAATTTTTCAACTATCACGGCGTTTTCAGGAGTGGGAGGTGATGAGACTTTCTGCACGATCTCGATCTCAATTTTGCTGTTGCCTTTCATCTGATGAAAACTCCTGATATCCTCTATGTAATCGAGAACTTCCTCTACATCGTAATCAGGAATTATTCTGCAATCCATATAGCTGATATCCAGTCCCGGAATCGTGTTTATGTTGTCCACGTTCTTCTCCCTCTTTGTAGGCTCAAAGGTTGAATATGGGGGTACGAAGAGATTGTTTCTAGCATTAAACTTCGAGTGAAGCTTTTTGTCTAAGTCGAGTAGAAATTCCATTGCTCTTCTGTTTGCGTTCAGACCTGAAGGCATGCTTGCGTGACTCTGCCGGCCGTGAACAACAAATTTCAGCCACAATATGCTTTTTTCAGCTATCTCTATCATGTCACCCTTAGGTGTTCCGATGTCAGGTATGACAAACATGTCCTCTTTATCAAAAATTTTCTGCTTCAGCATGTGTTTTATTCCGTAATTGCTTCCAGCCTCTTCATCTGCAACGTAAACTAAGCCTAGAGTGTACTTTGGAGTTAGCCCGCTCTCTATAATGGCTTTTGCGGCATACAGTGATGATACTATGCTCTGCCCGTTATCTTCAGCACCTCTTCCAAAAATTTTCCCGTCTCTGACGACGCCTTTAAATGGTGGCGTCTCCCAGAGCCTTTCATCACCCTCAGGGACGACGTCGAGATGAGCAACAATCCAGATTGTTTTTTCGAGCGCACCCTTTACCTTTGCCACTATGTTTGGTCTAACACCGTCACTGACCCTTTCATCCTTAACATCGTACCTCTCGACAACATCAAACCCGTCGAGATACTTCATCAGATACTCTGCCTTCTTGAATTCGCCATCTCCTCCAAATTCGGGGGCTATCGCCTTTATTTCGATGAGATCGCAGAGGGTTTTTACCATATCATCTCTGAAATCTTCGATCACATCCAGCACCTTCATGTTGTCCCCTCTATTTTTTCTTTAACTTCAGAAATTAGCTTTTTTGCCTCCTCGATAACGAACTTGTCCTCCGTGGATTTTATCAGCATTTCCAGCTCAGCCATCACAGGGAGGTAAACTCTAAGGTCTCTGTTGGCGTTGCTGTAAACTTTCTTGAGAATGTCGAGTTTCATTCTTGATTTGAAATCCTTCTCAAGCTCGTTGTACAGGTCTCTGAGCATTTTGGCAACAACCTTTCCGTAGGATGTTAGAGACAAGACTCTCATTCTGCCTTCAGATTTGCTTTCGATGAGGGAGTATTTTTCAAGTTCCCCCAGAACTTTTGAAACATAGCTATATGGTGAACCGATGTCAGTGGATATCTGAAGTGGGTAAATTTTTTCACCATTCTCATCAGCTTTGAGAATTCGAAGGAAAATCTCTACTGTTCTTTCATGAAGAAACAGCTTTGTAAGGCTCAATTTTACACCTCCTCTTTTTTCCTCTCTCCTCGTGTATTTAAAAATTTTCCAACATTTATTAAGGTGTAAGATGGCTACCATCGCACGATCTGGATGGAAATTTGAAGCCCTCCCTGCAGAATCCGACACTAATTCCAAGGTCATCGCAGAAGTTCTTTATTTTGTATAGAACCTCTCTGCGGAGATTTTCAGGGAAGTATTTGTAAGCCCCTTTTTTCTCGAAGTCGACTTTTTTCAGCCACGGCAGCTTTTTCTCCATTCTTGCCATGGAGTCAGGTTTGAGCTTCAGAGTTGATGTGACTACATGGTCTGGCATTGTTTTCTCAATTATGTCGAGTCTGCTGTCGTTTATCCCCGGAATTACGGGGTCGAGGCGGAGTATCGCCGGGATTCCGCACTCTTTCACGGTCTTCAAAGCCTCTATTCTCTTCTCAGCTGGAGGAGCGTTCGGTTCAAATTCGTCCAAGCCGGTAATGGTGATGCTGACCGCACTCCTCATCTCGCTGAGAATTTTGAGATCCCTTACGACAATATCGCTCTTAGTTACAACCATCAGCCTGATGTCGTAGTCTTTTAGGATTTCGAGACATCTCTTCGTTATCTCTCTGTTTTTCTCAACCGGAGGGTAGGGGTCGGAGCTGTTGGACATCGAAATGAGGGAGTTTGGAGGCAGCTCTTTGAGGTCTCTCTCAAGGTTTCTGAATAATCCCTTTTTCTCCCTGAGTTTGTAGAAGTTTGGAATGTAAGTTGCGTAGCAGTAGAGACAGCCATGAGCACAGCCCGTGTACGGGTTGAAAGAATACTTTTTCGGGCAGGTGCATAGGGGAGATTTCCAGGGATCGAACGGCCTTATAACCCTCATAGGTACATTTCGCGGTTCAGGAGTGGAATTAAAGCCATTGTTACTGAAATTCTCGACAACTCTGTTCTCGATATTGCACCCCTGCTCAGGTAGTGCACGGCCCCCCACTTCTTCCCGAGATTTTTTATCCCCGAAATCCTCTCCATCACTTCACCAACTTCCTTACCTCTCAGCACATCCTCAACCACCGATCTGGGGTATTCAAAACCAGGCCCAAAGCCAATCGTGCAGTTCTCACCATCGTAAACCGCAGCAACCTGAAAATCAAGGTAGCCTGAGATGGTGCACTCAAGTTTAAAAAGTCCCGCCTCTATCCCCACAGAGAAGTCAAACTGTGATGAATAGGCCTTCTTCGCTCTCTCAATCGCACCTCTGATGGTGTCGCTGTCAAAAGGCTGTGGTGGAATGCTAGTGTTGACTTCAACACCGATTACCTCAACATCGTCAAAGTACTGCTCGAAGGCAAGCCTTGCACCCTCAATCTTCGTCGGATTCTTCGAACCCACAACAACCCTTACCATTTTCCACCTCAAACCTTAACCCTCTCAAAGCACAGGTAGTTTTCGCCGAAGGCAAAAACCATCTTCTTCTTAACGCTCTGAGCCAGCCTCACAGCCCTCGCCAAGTCTATCAGCCTGATTTCCCTATCGTCTGCAATATCGACCAAGTACTCGGAGTGTGGCAAGTCATCAACGCTCTCCACCTTTCTGTAAACTCTAAACTCGCTGCCGAACTTGAATCCGGTTTTAACCACGAACCCCCTCTCCTTAAGGTTCTTGTAAACTTCATATCTCCTGTCGAAGTTTCTCTCGACCTCTCTTGCCTTTTCAACCAGCTTGGCCTTATCGGCGTTGATTAGCCTGAGCTTTCCAGCTTCGAGAAGGTACAGACTTTCAATCAGCGAAAGCGTTACAATCTCACCCTTTTCGCTCCCGTAGAAATATCTGGTGAATACCTCCATCTGCTTTGTGATCACACACTCACCCGACAAAATCCCCACTATCTCAGGAAGCTCCTCCTTCTGCTCCCCAATCATTTCGGGCTCATAAACCCTGAAGTAGGTTATCTCGCTCTCCTCATCAACGACAGCCAGCCTCAACTCATCAAAATTTCTAGCCTTCTCCGCAATCTCTCCCATTCTGATCGCCCTTCTCTCCGAAATAGGCAGATAGGGCTTTTTCGTCAGCAGCAGCTCTCCCCGAATCTTTACTTTATTTCCTCTGTCTCTCAAATCCTCGTAAACGAAGTAGTAGGTTGAAAAGTCCTCTACTCTGCTCTCAGCCCACCTCAAAACCTCCTCCAGCTTTCCAAAGTTCTCAATCCCTTTAATCTGGAGATAAACAGCCTCAAGCGGGTGGAGGTAGATTTTGTCCCCTCTCTTGACGCCAAAGCCTCTCCTTTCCAGACTTTTCTTTGCTTTTACAACAGCAAAGTCTCCGCTCAGCATTTTCATCAACTATTCCAGCTCAACCCCATAAACTTTCTCGACGTTCTCAACACATATCTTATATGCAACATCCTCGTATCCTATCTCCACCAATTCTTTCACCCTTTTGGGAACGGTTTTAGGCCCGAGAACCGCTCCTGGCCTTTTCCTGTCGTCGATGTAGTCCGTCTCAACCGTAAAACGATCCCCCTGTTCCGCAGCTTTCAGAACGTTGTCGTTGCCAGCAAGCACCGACGGAAAAATCCCTATTTCCTCAAACTCCTTGATGAGAGGTGGTGAGAAATGCTTTACAACCTTTTCTCTTTTCAGTCCTACCTCATCCGCCATTTTGGCAATTTCAAGCATCCTCTCTCTCGTGTAGCTTTCCGTGTGAAGCTGAATCGCACATCCGACGTCTCTGGCAACTTCAAAAGCGTGCTTTAGAACTTCGTTGCTCAACTGCCACACATGCTTGCTTACCGGGTAATGCGGTCTTCCCGATTTGAGGGCTACTGCCTTTCCTTCCTCAACATACCCCCCTGCAATCTCCAGAGCTTCTTTCATCATCTCTGCTGCTTTCTCATGGCCAATTTTATCCCCTATGACAGTGATTTCAGCAGGATGCACTCCGAGAACAGCATAAGCTTTAACTATTTTGTTCGCCTTGGCTACGAGGTTGAGGTGCCTCTCGAACACCTCTTTGAAGTCATCACTGCTTTTTGGCATAATTCCGTAGTGGTGACACAGCAAATTAACGAGGAAGACGTGAGTACCTCCTGCTTCTCTGAACTGCTCCAGAGCCTTTAGCCTGAGGTGGTTGTAGAGGTGCATGTGGTCGTCTGTTATTATCATGAAACAATATCTGAGGCCTCTGGTTATAAATTTCCTGTTCAATCAAGCTGGAGGGTCTGGGATCACAAAGTCAAAAGCAGTACATTCTTACCTCACAGAACCTGCACTTCCATTTATCCTTGGTCTTTAGTGCATCTCTTTCTCCAATCCAGTACTCCCTCGAAAACTGCAGGATTCTCTCGATTTCTTCCCTTCTGGCTTTGAACTTAACTTCACCAATTTTACCACCGCTTTTCTGACTCTCATAAACAATGACAACCTCCTCATCAAGTTCGGGAATCAGAGAGAGTTTGGAATCAAGGGTTTCCAGCAAAGCTTTAACACTCCTTTCTTCAATTCCCGCAGCCTGAGAGAACTCTCTGCTGATAATCGCCTCTCCGAGATTGTAAGCCCTTCTTACGTTCCTGCTGACCTTCTGCTTCTTAGCCTCATCGAGCAACAGATGGTAGAGCAATCCTTGAATTCTGTGGGAATCGTTAGCCGGTACATCATTCTTAAACCTCGTTTTTCTCTCAACCACCTGAGTTCTGCCCCTTTTTTCTCTGATCTCGTCTATAGATCCGCTTATATACCACCTCCAGCCATCGCCGTCGATTTTTGTTACAAGGAAGATCTCCCTTCCAACTCCAGAAGTCAAAAAGTTATCAATGGAGAGGTTCGTAAAGTGTACCTGTCCACCCAACCAGTCAACGAAGTTTTCGGGCTTTGGCAGATTTGCCCTTCCAGAAGTCTCGTTGTGAATTCTCTTTCCCCTCTGTACAAGAGCATTTGAAGGCCTGATGTCGTAAAGGAGCTTAAGTTCAACTCTCCTCTCGCACCAGAACTGCTCGGCAATCTTACCAGCAGAAATCACTTTCCTGTGCTTCCTCTTCAGGCGAGAGAGATTCACTTACCTCTGTGACAGCAAGGATTAAAGTAGTTTTCCAAAAATTGCTTCAGCAAAAATCGCTGCGAGAAGCGTGGAGCTGACGATTGCGTTCACATAGAAGAAGGCAACCTGAATTTTAGCCTCGTCATATCCATCTCTGACAATAAAATGTTCGTAGAAGAGCAGTATGGCGATAGCGGGAAGAAAGAGCTTTGCAAGATGGGCGTTGTGGATGTGCAGGGCAAGGGCGGTAAGGGAGAAGAAAAGGAGGTGGTTTAGCCTTGAAACCCACAGAGCAGCTTTAACGCCGAAATGCGCTCCAACAGAGTGGAGATTGTGTTTGCGATCAAACTCAACATCCTGCAAGCCGTAAATCATGTCAAATCCAGCAACCCAGAACATGACAGCTATCCCAAGCAGTGTTGGAACGAGTTCATTGCCCAGAACATCAATGGAGTCTGTTACAGCAATCCAGCCACCAAGCGGGGCGAATGCGAGGTTTAGGCCGAGAGCATAGTGGCATAGGCATGTAAACCTTTTCAGGTAGGGATAAACGTAGGCTGTTACTGCCGGAATGGGAGACAGCATGAAGGCCGTGGTATTTATCAGGGCTGCAGAGATAAAGTAAACAGCAAGGGATAGGGCTGCAATGGCGTAAGCTTCCCTGAGGCTTATTAGACCAGCAGGAAGGTGTCTCATAGCTGTTCTGGGATTCTTCGCATCTATTTCCCTGTCAATAATTCTGTTGAAGGTCATCGCTGCAGTCCTCAATCCGGTGAAGGCTGTCAAAATCAAAAAAACCAGTCTGAGGTCAATCAGGCCTTTTGCAGCAAGAAACGCTCCGGCGTAGGCAAAAGGTAAGGCAAACAAAGTGTGCTCAATCTTTATGAAGTCGAGGTACATCTTAATTCGCCGCATTCTGTATCACACTCATCACCTTCTCGTGAAGCTCCTTCAGAACCTTCCTCCTGTCCTCCATCAAAACGACATCTTGCTCACCGAGCAGATACATGTTGAAGGCGAATGGGCTCGGATAGGGTGTCCTGACTATTACCAGCTCCACCTCCTTCCCCACTTTCGACAGAAAATCGAGTGCATCATCTATGTTCATCGCATCCTTCATTATCTCCCTGTATGTCTCTCTAAGCACCGGAAAGTCGGGGTAGTAGCGCTTTAGAAAGCTTAAAATTGAGTCCGCCGAAAACTGCTGTCTCCATACGCTCTTCTCCCTCCCCAAGTAGTTTCTCAGAATCATCAGGCTTCTCACAGCCACATGCCTGAACCTCCTTCTCAGAATTTCTGTTCTGTCCAGAGCCCTTCTCAGATGGTTTTCAAACTCCGGAATGACAAGGAGCCCCTCTATTTCGGCATTGCTCAGCCTTTTGTGAGGAGGCAGAATTAAAACAAAGCCGTTATCGTTTATCCCCATCTGAACGTTGCAGTTCTTTATCAAACCAGCTCTGTAGGCGAAAACCCTCGCTATCGCGCTGTTGGCTCTTCTTCCGATGAGTGTATGGAAGAAGTAGTAGTTTCTGTCACCTTCGTACTTCTCCACCACAAGCTTTCTGTCCGTGGGAATCTCGCTGAATAGCTTCTGCTCCATGAAGTAGCGGTAGATCGCATTGCCAGCGCTTCTTTCGATATCATACTCCCTCATCAGAATCTCAATAATCTCTTCTCTGTCCTTCTCTTCCAGAATTTTCTCCATCCATCCCCTGAACTTCCTTATCCTTTCAGCCAGATCGTAGCTCAAAGGCAGCTGCTCGCTGAACCAGCTCGGCACTGTCGGCTTCTCCCCCTCAACCTCCTCGACAATCAGACTCATCCCCTTGGCCTTCAGAAACCTGAAGGTTTTGCCTGCAAGAACGAAGATGTCACCAGGTAGTAAGTTTTCAGCGAACTCCTCTTCCACCTTCCCCACCATCTTCCCGTCCTTCGTGATAACCTTCACCGCCACCTCATCTGGAATCGTCCCAGTGTTGAGGTAGTAAATCGGTCTTATCATCTTTCCTCTCCTTCCAAAAACGCTCTCCCTCTCATCGAACCAGATTTTGGCGTAAACCCTCTTTTTCTCCAGCTCTGAGAAATTGCCTGAAAGGTACCTCAAAACAGAGAGAAACTCCTCCCTCGTCAGATCTCTGTAAGGATAAGCGTTCCTGATTAAGGCAAGAGCTTCATCAACGCTCCAGACCTTCTCGATAGCCATTCCAACGACATGCTGACACAGAACGTCGAGGCACTTCTTTGGCATTCTAACCCTATCAAGCCTCCGCTCCCTAGCTTCCTTGGCCAGAACGGTGCACTCCACGAGATCATCTTGGTCTACGACGACTATCCTTCCCACACTCACTTCGTGCAATCTGTGTCCGCTCCTGCCAATCCTCTGCAGGGCTCTGTTTATGCTCTTCGGGGAGCCGAGCAGTATTACGAGGTCGATGTAACCTATATCTATTCCAAGCTCAAGGCTTGTTGATGAAACTACGCACCTCAACTTTCCGCTCTTTAGCTCATTCTCAACCTCAAGCCTCACCTCCTTCGACAGAGAGCTGTGGTGAGCCTTTATGGGGAAATCCTTTAGCCTCTTCTTCAGATGATAAACAACCCTCTCCGTCGCGCTCCTTGTGTTGGTGAAAATCAATGTGGTTTTCGAGCTTTTCACGTACTCCGCAAGCAGGTCGTAGAGTCTGTCACTGATTTCTTCAGCGCTTGCAGAGAAGAAATCGCTTATAGGGGAGACTACCTTTATATCCATTGGCTTTTCGAAGGTCACATCCGCAATAACACAATCCCTTTCCTTTCCGTAATCATAGCCAACCAGAAACCTTGCAACCTCTTCGAGGGGGGATATTGTTGCAGATAAACCTATTCTAACCATCTTCCCCTCCTGAATCCTCTGAAGCCTCTCGATGGACAGGGAGAGGTGAACCCCCCTCTTGTTTTCTGCTATCGCATGAATCTCATCTACAATCAGAAACCTCACGTTTGTGAGAGACTTGCTGAACTTGGGACTGCAGAGGACGATTGCGAGAGTTTCGGGAGTGGTTATGAGAATGTGCGGTGGCTTTCTCATCTGCCTCTGTTTCTCCGATGGATCGGTATCGCCGGTTCTTACTGCAACCCTGATGTCCTTCAGCTTGGTACCCTTCTCTTTGGCAAGGGCGTAAATCTCCTCAAGCGGCTCTTTGAGATTTTTCTGTATGTCGTTGTTCAAAGCCTTGAGAGGCGAGACGTATACGACGTAAACCCTGTCCTCAAGCTCACCCTTTTCTGCCTTCTCCACGAGCATGCTTATCGCAGCAAGAAACGCTGCAAGAGTTTTTCCGCTACCGGTTGGAGATGTGATCAGCACGTTTCTCCCTTTGAAAGCCTCCACTATGGCGTATCGCTGGGGAGGGGTGAATTCTGAATATTTTGAGAGAAACCACTCTCTAACTAAGGGGTGCAATGCGTTGAGGATTTCCTCATCACTGTACGGCTTCCCCTGAATTATCACCGAAGAACATATCCGCCGGGAAAGAAAAGTCTTGCCGTGAAATTTTACGCAACCCTACCACCCGGACTCGAGGATGTTGCAGCAGAAGAAGTGGAGGAGCTTGGTGGGAAGGTTGAGGAGATAAGGCAGGGGAGGGGAAGAATCTTCTTTTCGGGTGATAAAAGTGTAATCCCAACAATAAACCACCTCTCAAGAACTCTTGAAAGGTTGAACCTTCTTCTTCTCAGGTGCAGTGTTGAGACGCTCGATGACATCTACAGGGAGGTAAAGGGGCTCGATTTCAGCTTTATTAAGGGAAAGAGCTTTGCAGTGAGAAGTCTCAGGGTTGGAGAGCACGATTTCACCTCAATGGACATTGCAAGGGTTGCTGGACAGGCCGTAATCGACAGCTTCATGGAGAGCTACGGAGAGAGGCTCAGGGTGAACTTGAGCGAGCCGGATGTGATTCTCAGAGTGGAGCTGGTGGAGAACGAGCTCTTCGTTGGAGTTGACACCACAGGAGATGATGCGATGCACAAGCGGTGGTGGAGGGTCTACAACCATCCTGCACACCTCAACGCTGCAATAGCCTGCAGCATGATCAGGCTGGCTGAGTGGAAATCTGATGAGTCCTTGATCGATCCAATGTGCGGAAGCGGGACGATTCCGATTGAAGCTGCCCTCATGGCAAGAAATGCTCCAAACAAGAGGGGGTTTGCGTACCAGAAATTCTGCAAAAAAGAGTTTGAGTGGGAGGAGAGGGATATCAGGTTAAAGCTTTTTGGAATCGAGAAGTTCAGGAAGCATCTTGTGGGGGCTTTGAAAAATGCAGAAAATGCCGGCGTTGTTGACACGATAACCTTCATGCAGGGAGATGCAACAAAAATGTCCGGAGATTACGATGTCATAATAACCAACCCGCCGTATGGGCTCAGAATACACAGGAAAGGTGCGATTGAAAGACTTTACCGCAACTTCGCCAGAGCAGCTAGGAAATGCATGAATCAGGATTCAAGGCTTGTTGTAATCACAGCAGAATACAAAATTCTTGCCAGAGCTGCGGAAAATGCAGGACTGCAGTGCACCCACGAGAGGTTTGTGAAATATGGAGGGCTTTTGACGAAAATTATGGTGTTTAAAGCTTAACCCCTCTCAACATCGTGAACCCAAACCTCTCCATCCTCGTAAACCTCCTTCTTCCATATCGGAAGCTCTTTCTTCATCAGTTCCACAGCCTCCTTCAAAGGCTCCCAGATGTCCTCTCTGTGCTCCCCCATGACTGTGATGTAAACGATGTCCTCACCAGGCATCAGAACTCCCCTCTTGTGATAAATTCTCGCATTCACAATCCCCGGCATCTGCTTAATTCTCTCCTCAATCTCTCTAGCCTTCTCATTCAGCATTTCATCATAGGCCTCGTACTCAAGCCTGCTCACCGTCTTGCCTTCTGATTCCTTCCTGACGAAGCCCACGAACACTCCGATTGCTCCGCACCTCTCAACTCCATCAACGCACTTCGTTTTGAGGATTAAAGATTTCAGGGATTCAATTTCCGGAGCTCTCTCCACCTCCTCAACAGTCTTTACCTTCGGAATTTTGAAGCCGAGCCCCCTCTCAAGACCTTCAAGCTCAAGCTCGAAGCCGAGCATCGCTGCGTAGTCAAAACTTAAATCTGCGAGGGTTTCCAGAGCATCCCTGATGTTTTTTGCCCCTGCAGTCATTCTAAATGATTTCCCGATGAAAGCACAGCACTCCTCCTCTCCATCACCTTTTTTAACCTCAACTACCCTTCCTCTCTCACTCAGCTTTCTTTTAAGCTCATCCCAGTTCTCGGGAACGAAAACCTTCATCCGCACCCCTCCAGCTTTTCGTAAACATCCATACTGCAGAAAAGCGGCTGAACGATATGGTACTTAACATCAATCTTGCTTCCGTCCACAACAATCTCCGCACAGCTCGCAATAGACATTCTCGGCTGCGTAGGACTGTCGGGGCATATCAGAAGCTTACCCTTAACCTCTTCAAGAATAAAGCGGTGCAAATGCCCGAAAATCAGCACATCAACACCGAGTTCCATCGCTTTATATCCAAGATCATGAAACTGGTTGATGAAGTTTCCCTTATGGATCAGCCCAAAACTCACACCTTCAACCTCAAAGGTAACCTCCTCAAGCTCTTGCCTTACAGCCTCATCGTCGCTGTTTCCATACACGGCGTAAAGCTCGTACCCGGAGAATTTTCTGTAAACTTCATAGCTTTCAAAGTCACCCGCATGAACAACAATGTCGGCATCCTCCATCATTTTCAGAAGCTTTTCCGGGAGTTTCCACCCTCTCAGGTGGGTATCCGCCACGGCAAGGATTCTTTTCATTGAGTGAAGTTTGGGAAAAGGTTTAAAATGTTGATGCCAAAGCCTTGCCATGATTAAGCTCAGCCATCTGACGAGCTACATCACCTGCCCGAGGCTGTGCTACTTCCGAATTCATGGAGGTGAGGAAATCTTTACCGAATTTGCGGCTGTGAGGGAGATATACCTTTCTCTGAGGCAAGGTTTCGATATTGAATGGGCGAGGAAGAGGGCAAAAGCATTACACGACACGTTTGATGAGAGTGTTTTTGAATCTGCTGCGAACAAATTTGTTTATCCCCAGCTTGATTGCAAAAGCGTTGAGCTGGATGTTTTGTTAAAGTCAGAAACGCTCGGACTTCTTGTGAGCGTTGAGGAGGTAGTTGAGTGTGAAGGGGAGAGGTTACCTCTGGTTCTGTCGCTGACACCACCTGAGAAAGGTGTGTGGATGAAGGACAGAATTAAAGCCGGTGCAGCAGCTTTGGTTGGAAACTACAGCGGTGCACTGATTTACTACGCCTACACGGGAGATATCAGGAAGGTGGAGGCAACATTCAACCTGAAAAGGAAGGTCATAAAACTTGTCGAGAGGGTGAAGCTTATAAAGAGAGGTTTCCTCCCCGAGAGAAGGGAGAGCGGGTACTGCGACCACTGCAGCTTCAGAGAGGAATGCATGAGTAAAGCAGAGACCTTTGCATCGAAATTCCTCTAAACTGTGAAAAACCCCGCCTCCTCAAATCAACTATCGAACTCGAAGCCGCACTTTCTGCATCTCGGGAGGCTGCATCACCAGCTTTTCCCTTGCCGTGAGACCTTCCTGAGACTGGCCTGAACCATGGTACAGAGATGCCTTGCAGCGTTTAGGCGTTAGATTCAAACACGAAACTTTTGGAGAGAGGAGTTTGATTGAATCTGTGTTCAGCTTTCAAGCAAAGGGCTAAGATTTTCTTCTGCTCGATTACTGTGAATTTCAAGAGGAGAGAGAAAAGGTTTGAAAGTCTAAGGTGGAGAAGGGCTTTAGAGTGCTGGAACAGGTTTTGCAGGATGTTTGTGTTCTACTTTAATGTAGTGAGGAGGTGTTATTAGGACACGCCTCTCAAAACTGCCAAAAAACACAACACAGAAATAGATAGAATTATTT
>Ga0190319_1000077_pt1 | contig 14535 bp, 14 predicted proteins | sample 48701145_MG_FD_165040 | JGI IMG/M metagenome (GOLD analysis project Ga0190319, IMG submission 165040) | Hydrothermal vent sediment bacterial communities from Southern Trench, Guaymas Basin, Mexico - 4870-11-4-5_MG | ecosystem: Environmental > Aquatic > Marine > Hydrothermal vents > Sediment ...
TGAACGCTGCTTGGAATATGCTTTTCCATTCCACCCAGAAAGCCCGGAAAGAGTAGAGAAAATAAAGCTTGCTCTGGAAGAACTAGGAGCTAGCTTTATCAGGCCAAAGAAAATTGAAGAAAAGCTCCTGCTCAAAGTGCATGAGAAAAGCTTTATCCAAAAACTCAAGAAAAAGGATTATTTTGACTTAGATACACCTAAGCTAGAGTTCAGCTATGCTTTGCTTTCTGCAGCTTGCGCTGTGAAAGCAGCTAAAATAAATGGTTTTTCTCTTTCTAGGCCACCTGGCCACCATGCTGGAAAAAATTTTCTCGGCGGATTTTGCTATCTCAACAACATAGCAATAGCATTGGAAAGCGTGAGGAAGGAAAGCGAAAAAGCAGTTATCCTAGACATAGATGCTCATCACGGAAACGGCACAGAGAACATTTTCTTTGCAAAAGAAAATGTGCTTTACATTTCTTTACATCAGCACCCGCTTTTTCCCGGAACAGGAAAAGAAAGCAGAAAAAATTGCATAAACTTTCCTTTACCTCCCTGCACAGGAGGAGAGCTCTACATTAAAACCTTACAAAAAGCTCTGGAAATAGCTGAAAAATTTTCTCCAGATATTTTTGCTGTTTCACTTGGTTTTGACACGTATGAAAGGGATGAACTTTCGCAATTTCTCATTAAAGAAAGTGATTTTGAATTCATAGGAAAATTACTCTCAAGCTTTGCGAAAACTACGGAAATGTTTTTCCTGGTACTTGAAGGAGGTTATGCACGGGAAATAGAAAAACCTGCATATGCGTTTTTTAAAGGTTTTTTCAAGCACTGAATTCTTTAGAAATGTTATCCTTTATAAACAATTCCTTCTCCTGATTTATCTTCTATTACAATTTCCATGCCATCCTTCAATTTAGAGATATCGATATTCTTTATTACTGGAATATTCAGTATATGCCCGAGTCTGCAAAGATCATCAACCACCGAAACATTATCCTCTATGATAATTCCTTTAATGTTATCCATCTCAGATATTCTTTTTCCGATTTCTTCACTTATTTTCAGGTATAAAAATCTATTCTGTGTTACTTTTTTTGTAAACACAAGGATTCCTTCACGCTTTTTCTGTATGTCTTCTACAGAATCGATTATCATAGCTTTACCTTTGGCTGCTGTTGCTTCTGTAAAAGACACCCCTTCACCTTTAGCTATTATTTCCTTTTCTTTTGTCATGATTATTTTTTCTTCAGCAGATATATAAATACATATTTTCTTAAAAACTTCAATCTAACACACAATACTTATTTCTTATTTTTAAGCTCTTCTACATCCACCTTATGTTCTCTTTCTTCATTAGGCAGAACCACAAAGAATCTTGTCTCTTCAATATCGATATGGAGGATAATTTTTTGGTGTCAGATAAACTTTAAATCTTGGCAACAGAAGTTTTGAGTTTTATTTTTGTTCACTTCAATATACTTTATATCTTTTGTAGAAAATGTGGAAAAATTAAGCGAATAGATATGAAGCAGATTAACTATTTTTTTACAGCTTTTCCAAAATACTAAGCATTTTCCTTACTTGCTTTAGCACTTTTTCTTATCCTTTTCTAGCTCATTTAACCCTTAAATTTTACAAACTCTTCAATAATTCTCTTGTTTTCTTTGGTTATTTCTTTGCAATTTCTTAATTTTTCCATGAAAGAAGAAAAATCGTTCTGGTTTATATAGACGGGCACCGCAAAATTGGAATGGTGCCCCCGCCGGGAGTTTCTCTGGCAAGAATGGATTTTCCGGTGAGGAATGGGTGATAAGGGCGGGTGTGGCGCCCCTATCTTTGAACCCGGGTCACGGGTTCCGCAGACCCGTGTGCTATCCATTGTAGCGGCGCAGCAATCCATGGACTGAGCAAGCTTTCGTCATCTTGCCGCTCCGAAGCTACACCACGGGGGCTTTGTAAAATTGCTTTACGGAACTTAAAACTTTACTTCTCAATAATAAAATTTAAATTCACCTTTTTTAAGAATTCTCAAAATTTTTTTCGGTGGTAACACGCCCACGTCTGTAACCACCTTCGAGACAAATTTCCAAGGTGTAACATCGAAAGCAGGATTTCTTATTGTGAGATTTCTAACCCTGAGCTTGGCAATTTCACTTGGATGGCGTTCTTCTATTATCAAGCTTTTACGAAAATCGAGCTTGAGAAGATTTCCGACGACAAAAAACGGTTTACGAAAGTATTTAGCAATAAGAGCAAGAGTGAAAGTACCTATTTTGTTTACATTCCCCTCTTTTCGCATGGCATCGCTTCCAACGAGCACGAGGTCGCATTCTTTAATGAAAAATCCACGTGCGTTATCTGTTATTAGAACGGTTGGTATTCCGTACTTTGCGAGCTCCTTTGCTGTTTTTATTCCCTGATATTTGGGGCGTGTTTCTGGAGCGTAAACCTTTTCAACCCTTCCTTCATCCCACGCTTTTTTTATCACTCCGAGAACTTCTGAGGAGTGACAATACGTCATGATTACCGAGCCTTCAGGAATCGATTTGCTACCGTATTTTGCAATTTTTTCTCCAGAATTTTTTAACCTTTCCAGCAATCCGTCAATAGCCTCCAAACTTTTTTCTTTTCTTAAAATTTCGAGACAATTGTGAAGAACAACAGCAGTCGGTCGAATACTTTCAAGTTTTTCTGCATATTTTTCAAATCTTTTATCAAAACCGTGTTTCCTGCAATATTCTTTGAAAAATTTCAGGGAAGCAATGGCAATTTCTTTTGCTCCCTGAATTTCAATATTTTTTATTTTTCGTTTTAATGTGCGAAAATCCATGTAAAGTAAATGTTCACCGGAAATATAAATTTTGAATCAAGCAATATCTTTTCATGAACTTAGAAGAACAAAACAAAAAGCTTGTGGAAATGCTTAAAAAAGCAGGGTATATAAAAAGTGAAAGTGTTGAAAAGGCATTTCTTTCAACTCCAAGGCATTTATTTGTGCCAGAGTATTTGTTAAGATACGCTTATAACGACGAGCCCTTGCCGATTGGCTACGGTCAAACAATTTCACAGCCAAGTACTGTTGCTATAATGACTGAACTTTTGCAGGCGGATGAGGGAAATAAAATTCTAGAAATTGGCTCTGGTTCTGGATGGCAAGCCGCTATTTTGGCAAGAATAGTTGGAAGAAAGGGTAAGGTTTATACTGTTGAAACTATTGAAGAACTTGCAGATTTTGCAAGACAAAATATTAAGAAACTCGGAATAAAAAACGTAGAGGTTATTTGCAAAGACGGTTCTATCGGTTTACCGGAAAAAGCGCCGTTTGACAGAATTATCGTTACAGCAGCTTGTCCAAGTGCCGATCATTTACTTGAGCAGCTTAAAGATAATGGCAGGTTAGTAGCACCGGTTGGAAATGTTCATGCACAAATAATGATTGTTTATGAGAAGAGGAATGGAGAAATAAAAAAACTTCAGCATCCTGGTTATTTTGTTTTTGTTCCTCTTCGCGGTGAAAAAGGTTTTAAACTTTAATTTTAATTTTATTACAACGTTTTTTCGTTTGTGCAAGTTACAAAATAAATTTTAAATACCTTTACCTGCAAACTGAATAAAGTCTGAATAGGTGTGCTTTAATGAAAGTTAGTGTGCTTAACCTTGAAGGAAGAGTCGTGGAAAAAATAGACTTACCTACCTTCTTTTCTCTTCCTGTAAGAGAAGACCTGATAAAGCGTTGCGTGCTGGCTTTTCAAGCTAACAGACGCCAACCATACGGAGCTGATCCGCTTGCCGGAAAAAGAACAAGCGCTCATTACCACAGTAGAAGGGACCTCGCGCCGTTTCAGCGAATGATGAATCGCGAGCTCGCGAGATTGCCGAGAATCCATAGCCATTGCCCGCCACACTTATTCTTAACAGCACGCTTTGCTCCGCAGGCTGTTAAGGGAAGAAAAGCTCATCCGCCGAAAGCAGAGAAAAAATGGGAACAAAAAGTTAATAAAAAAGAGAAGAAACTCGCAACACTCTCTGCTCTTGCAGGTACCGCTGTTTTAGAGCTTGTAAAATCTCGCGGACACAAGTATGAAGGGGAACTTCCAATAATAGTTGAAGATTCCATAGAGAAGCTTTCTAAAGCAAAAAAAGTAGAGGAGTTTTTGAAGAAAATTGGACTGGAAAAAGAATTGGAAAGAGCAAAGAAAAAGAAAGTAAGGGCAGGTCGCGGTAAAATGCGTGGGAGAAGGTACAGAAAGAAAAAGTCGGTGCTTTTCGTTGTTTCCAACGCTTCTGTTCCTTTGAAAAAAGCAGCAAAAAATTTACCAGGTGTAGATGTTGTTAGTGCAAAAGATTTAAATGTCGAGCATTTAGCTCCTGGCGCACAACCCGGGAGGCTTACCGTATATACAAAAAGCGCAATAAGGGCACTTGAAAAAAGATTTGCAGATATATGGTGATGAGATATGAGTTTCGATCCGTTCAGAACACTCAAATACCCTTTACTCACAGAAAAGAACATTGGCATGATAGAAAGGGAAAACAAAATAGTTTTTATTGTGGATAGAAGAGCCAATAAAAAGCAAATAGCAAAAGCTATGGAAAAACTTTTTGAAGTGAAGGTCGAAAGTGTTAATACGCTTATTGACAGAAAAGGAAGAAAGAAAGCTTATGTTAAGCTTAGCAAGGATTACAAAGCCACAGACCTTGCTACAAGATTGGGAATGATATAAAAAGAAATAAAATTAAAAAAGAGACAGATACCTTTCTCCTCCATCAGGGAATACTGTAACTACTTTTCGGTATCCGTATTTCTTTTTTAATTTTATTGCGGCCAACATATTTGCTCCAGAACTTATTCCAACAAAGATTCCGTATCTTTTAGCTAAAAATTTACTCATTTTTATAGCATCTCTGCTTTTTATAGTGATAATCTCATCAATAAGATCTATATTCTCTTTAACTAGTTTTGGAATAAATCCTTCGCCAATTCCTTGTATTTTGTGCACTCCTGGCTCACCTCCGGATAATACAGCTGATTCTGCCGGCTCAACACCTATTATTTTTGCGTTTATTTCTCTATCTTTAAACGCCTTTGCTACTCCGAGTAGAGTTCCTCCTGTCCCTATACCTGCAACAAAAGCATCAACATTTCCGTTCATCTGCTGGATTATTTCTTTACCTATACCATTTCTATGCGCTTCTATATTGTCTGGATTCTCAAATTGTTTCGGTAACCAAATCCTTGATTTCTTTCTTACGAGCTCTTTGTATTTTTTAATAGCACCTGGCATATCTTCTTCTGCTGGAGTTAATATTACTCTTGCTCCAAATGCTTTCATCATTTTTCTTCTTTCTATACTCATGGATTCCGGCATTATTGCTGTGAATTTATAACCCTTAACAGCAGAAATCATCGCAAACGCGATTCCGGTATTACCACTTGTTACCTCTATAATTTCCATTCCTTGTTTAAGTTCGCCTCTCTCTTCAGCTTTCTTTATCATATACCAAGCCATTCTATCTTTTATGCTTCCTGTAGGATTCACAGTTTCCAATTTCGCATATATACCTTTCAGTTTTAGAAGAGGCGTATTTCCAATTAAATCAAAAATATTCTCGTAAACACCGAGAATTACCTTTATTTAGCCTGGTTTTATTTTTATTCGCTTTTTCTTTGTTTTTCATTTCCTCACCTCCAAACGAATTTTATTGGTGTTTATGAATTAAAAAACTAAGTTTGAAAATAAATATAGTTTTTTCACTTGTTTTAACAACAAGAAATACGTTTGAGTAATAAAATATTTTTCAACCCGAATTTTAACAATACCTGCGTATTCATAAAAATATGTTATGTTGATTTCTTTTTAAATTTTTTAAGCCTTTTCACAAAATTTATAAAGGTTTGTTAACGAAAAATTAAAAGCTCTCTTTTAAGGTGTTATTCATGGGAAAGCGCATTATAGCACAGCGGCGTGGGAAAGGTTCGCCTACTTACAAAGCGCCTTCGCATAGATACAAAGGAAAGGTGCGCTATGTTAAAGTAGCAGAGCCTGTAAAGGCAAAGGTAGCTGATATAATTCACGACCCAGGGAGAAATGCACCTTTAGCTTATGTTGTTTTACCTGATGGAAGAGAAACTTTGATTGTTGCGACAGAAGGATTGTGCGTTGGAGATGAAATAACCATAGGTGAGTTTTCTCCGAAGGGAATAGCTCCTTTGGCAGGCATTCCCCCAGGCACACCTGTTTGCGCGATAGAAGCTTTTCCTGGTTCAGGGCCAAAATTTTGTAGGTCTAGCGGAAGCTATGCGATAGTCGTTTCAAAAGCTGAAGGAAAGGTAATAGTCAAAATGCCTTCTGGCACCTTTAAAGAATTCGATGAAAGATGCCTTGCAACTATCGGAATTCCTGCTGGAGGTGGAAGAAAGGACAAACCATTTGTAAAAGCGGGACAAAAATACTATGCCATGCGTGCTCGGAACAAATTATATCCGAGAACATCTGCATGCAAGATGAACGCTGTCGATCATCCATTCGGAGGACAAACAGGGCCGGGACAGCCAACAACGGTTTCGAGACACGCTCCTCCGGGAGCAAAGGTAGGTAGCGTAGCTGCTAGGAGAAGCGGTGTAAGAAAAACCGGAAAGCAGAAAAGGTGATATGAATGGCTCGTGTATTTAAATACAAGGGCTATACATTGGAAGAACTTCAGAAAATGAGCCTGGAAGAATTTGCCAAGATAACAAAAGCCAGGATTAGAAGAAAACTCTTGCGCGGTTTTACAGAGGCCGAGAAAAAGCTTTTGGAAAAGATTAGAAAATACAAGGGAAGTGATAAATTTATAAAAACTCATTGCAGGGACATGGTTATTCTTCCAGAAATGGTTGGTATTACTATAGGCGTGCACAACGGTAAGGAGTTTGTTCCCGTTAAAATTACACCTGAAATGATAGGTCATCGTTTAGGCGAGTTTGCCCTTACAAGAAAACCCGTAAAGCACTCAGCTCCAGGAGTAGGAGCTACGCGCTCAAGCAAGTTCGTTTCAGTGAAGTAAGGTGCTTTTCATGGGTTATCCTGTTTCAATAGACAAAGGTAAAATGGTATACGGTGAAACAACGGAAAGTATTTCATGGAAGAAGGGCACAGAGCTTTCTAGGTTTTTGGTTAGAAAAAGCAGAAGAAATTTTCTTAAAGCAAAAAAATTCTTAGAGGAATTGGTTGAAGGAAAAGTCACTGCTAATGGAAAGCTCTATACGAATACAGCTAAAGCTTTGCTTAAACTTTTCAAAAGCGTTGAAGCTAATGCCAGATTTCGCGGGTTTGAATTGGAGAAACTAAGAATTAAATCACTTTCCGTAAACAAAGGTCCCACAATCTACAGAAGAAGGAGAAAACACGGTTTCGGTTCGCAGCTAAAAATAGCAAACATAAAGCTGGTGGTGGAGAAAAAATGAGGGAAAGAGAATTTGTAAAGGAAGGGATAAAAAGAGCGCAGATAGAAGAATATCTTGCAAACCTTTTCCAGAGAGCTGAATATTCTCACTGCGAGATAAGAAGAACTCCATTAGGATTGAGAATAGTAGTTTATGCAGCAAGACCAGGGCTGGTGATAGGAAGAAAGGGCAGAAACATAGACAAAATAATCGAAGACCTTAAAAGAAACTTTGGCCTCGAAAATGTGAATCTAGATGTACGCGAAGTGGAAATTCCTGAGCTCGACGCCCAAGTAATGGCTCGCGAAATAGCGCGAGCTTTGGAGAGGGGCATAAATTACAAAAAAGTGGCTCATGTTATGCTTCGCAGAATAATGCGGCACGCTGCTGGATGTTGTATAAAAATTTCTGGAAAGCTTTCCGGAGAACTTTCAAGAACCGAAAAATTCTTTGCAGGCTATTTGAAATACGCAGGCGAATATGCAGAAAGCCTTGTAAGAACGGGTTTTGCAGAAGCTTATTTAAAACCAGGAGTTATAGGAATACAGGTAAAAATACTGCCAGAGCTTCCAAAGGAGATGAAAATCGAGAAGGAAGCACATGAAGAAGAAAAAACAACAGAGGAAGAAATTTCTGAAGAATCGAAAAGCGAAAAAGAACAAGGTAATGCGATGTAAAACAGCGGTTTTTACACCTTCTGTATCATTCCCTGCCTTGGTTCAAAAACCAATCCCTCTCTTTTCAGAATGTTGAGGATTTCCTCTGCATCTTTTATTCCTTCATCTTGGGCCAGAGCCAGAATATCTTCTCTTGGTATCTGCTTGCCTATTTCCTTTTCCAGACGTTCTATTATTTCCATCATTTTTCTTATTTTGCTCCTCTGCGAGCTTGGTGTGCCTTCGGTTCTGTCAATATCTATTCTTCCTGTTTCATAGTCATAACCAAGCTGCAGAAGAGAGTATCTCATGATTTCTATTGCTCTTTCAGCGTCTTGTACTTCTACGACTGGGGAAAGCCTTACTTTGGCACTTGCTTCTGCCAAACGCATAAGTGCTTCATTTTGCCTAAGTGTTATTGCAACGGAATCCCCGGTTGACATTGAACGCATTTCTACATAGAATTGTTTTATTCTTTCAATGGCCTCTCGAGTCATTTTCGGTTTACAGTATTTGCGCGCGTAAGCTATGTACTTGCGCATAAGCTCAAGCGGAATTTCAGGCTTAACAGCTTGTGGATTAAGCCGTGTTTCTATTATGTATTCTGCTAGTTTCTCGTCCTTTTCTGGATCGGGCACATCGCGAAGAGCAAACTTAAGGTCGAACCTGCTAAGAAGAGTTTCTGGAATGTCTATTTGTTCTGCTATTGGACGGTACGGATCAAAACGTGAGAATTTCGGATTCGCTCCTGCCAGAACAGAAACCTGAGCAGGCAAGGTTGCTACAATGCTTGCCTTTGCTATGCTTATCGTTTGCTGTTCTAAAGCTTCGTGCATGGCTATTTGATCTTCCTTACTCATTTTATCAAATTCGTCTATGCAAATAACACTTTTATTACAAAGTACCATAGCACCTGCTTCAAGCACCCATCCTCCCATAAATTCTTCGTCACGCATCACCGTAGCTGTTAAACCAGCTGTAGTGGTACCCCTTCCGCTAACATATTTAGCTCTCGGAACTAGTTGGGCGACATATTTCAAAAGCTGAGATTTCGCCACACTTGGATCGCCGAGAAGCAAGATATGAATATCTCCCCTTATTCTAGTTCCATCTGGCAGGGTATGCGGTATCCCTCCGAATAATTGAAGGAGAATGGCTTCCTTGACCTTTTCCATACCGTAAATACTCGGAGCTATCGAGCGGATAAACTTTTGGTAAATATCAGGACTCTTTGCAAGTTTGTGAATCTTTTCCTTATCTTCAGGTGTTATTTCTATCTCTTCCAATTCTATTTCAGTTGGCTCTATATAGTTGGCTTCTACATAAAAATCCATTTGTGTACGCATTTTTCCGCGATATGTGCGTCTAATTTCCTTTAAAATACCGACAACACGAACTCGATTACCTGGATCTGTTTTTCGCTGCATTTCTGGAGAGGTCAAATCCTCTTTAAGAAAAACGCTTATCTCTCCGGGTCTGTCTCCTTCTACAACCTCAAACGGTTCTTCTATAACGATCCAGCGAGCATCAAAAAGCTTCTTATCCACTAGCTTAAATCCTGTTTTCCTTCCGCATGAGCAGATTTCAGGAGCTTTCAGAGTTCGCTCGGTCTGCTCTACTTCTATAAGAGAGCCGCAATCAGGGCATTGGAATACTGCTACACCTATTTCTGGGCGAACCTCACTAGCTCTTCTTACCACACCATCTAAAAGCACTAATCTGCCAAGATGTTCAGCCCTTATGTTTCTTATTCTAACAAAGCAAGACTCCGGTAAATTTTTGAATCTCGGTGTGAGTTTTATTTCTTCCTCTGCCGGAATATCTATATTTGCAACAGCCTTCTCTGCCAGAGGCAAAATTCTTTCAGGATTGTTTATAAGCTCGTCAGCTATTTCTGGAGAAAATTTATCGAGGAGAGAAAAATCTATTTCTATGGAGCGCTTACCCTTCTTAACAGCTTTTAAAAGCTCCTCTTCATAAAAATAACGGAAAAACTCCTCGAGCTTTTGCTTTATTTCTGCATCTTCCATGTGAATTTAATTGAAAAGAAAATTTAAAATGTTTATTAGGCAAGGTAAAGTATATTATGAAGATTGTATTTTTTACAGATACTTACGAGCCGCAGGTAAACGGAGTTGTAACAGCGATAAAGCTATTTAAAGGAGAGCTGGAAAAGATAGGACATGAAGTTTTTGTTGTTTGTCCAAAAACACCTGGTTATAAGTATGATGAAAAAACGTTTACTCTGCCTTCATTCACTTTCAAGCCTTATCCAGAGTATCGCGGAGCTTTACCAAGCTTAAGACTTTTGAAATGGGTTAAAAACATAAATCCAGACATAATACATGTGCACACTCCAGCAACAATAGGGCTTATGGGAATATATGTAGCAAAATTACTTTTAAAACCTGTTGTAGCCACGTATCATACGTTAATGGAAGAATATTTCAAGCTTTACTTTCTTCCAAAGAAAAAACTTGGAAAGAAATATCTCGAAAAACTTTCCAAAAAGTTTATAAAAAAATACACAGCATTTTTTTACAACAAAGCTGATATAGTTACAGTTCCTTCTACAGCTATAAAAAAACATTTGCTTGCCAACGGCGTAACAAAACCCATCATTGTGCTTCCAACCGGGGTAGATACAGATTTTTTCTTTCCTCGAGGAAAAAAGAGGGAAAATCTCGTGCTGTGGGTTGGAAGGCTCGGAAAGGAAAAGAGCCTGGAAGTTCTTTTAAAAGCTTTCAAAAAAGTGCAGGAGAAAAACAAAAAAGCAAAGCTCATTTTAATAGGAGATGGCCCGGAAAGAAGAAATTTGGAAGAACTCGCTGCAGAGTTGAAAATCAACGCAGACTTCAAGGGCTACCTTCCGAGAGAAAAACTTCCTTTTTACTATTCTTCCGCTACCGTTTTTGTCTCTCCTTCGACTACGGAAACACAAGGATTAACAATACTTGAATCATTTTCGTGCGCATGCCCAGTTGTGGTTGCAAACAGTTTAGGATTTAAGGATTTTATAAAACACGGCGAAAATGGATTTTTTGCTAAACCAAAAAGCACTGAGGATTTTGCTGAGAAGATAGGAAAGATAATAACAAATCCAAAACTGCGTGAAAGGCTTTCAAAAAAAGCGAAAGAAACAGCAAAGAATTTTTCAATATCAAAACAAGCAAGAAAAATGGAAAATCTTTACTTTAAATTAATCAAGTCTCCGCTAGTTTCGGTAATAGTTCCTGCATTAAACGAGGAGAAATATATAGCTAATACACTAAAAAGCATAAAAGCCCAAACCTATCCCAGAATAGAAATTATAGTGGTAGATAATTATTCGCAAGACAGAACAAAGGAAATCGCAAAAAAATACGCAGATAAAGTTATAATCGAGAAAAAACGTGGTGTCTCTCGTGCTAGAAATGCTGGTGCTAAAGTTGCAAAAGGTGAAATTTTACTTTTCGTAGATGCAGATACTGAACTTGAAAAAAGGTTTGTGGAGAAAATTGTTAGAGTTTTGAAAGATAAAAAAACGGTTTGTGCTACAGGATTTGTTAAAGCAAAAGGAAAACTGCTTTACCGAATAATTTATTTTGTTTCTTCTCTTGCTGTAATGTTTCTGTCTTTTCTTCGATCCCCTAGATTTTATGGAATTGTGTTTGCGTGTAAAAAATATGCATTCGAAAAAGTTGGTGGGTTTAACGAAGCTATGAAAACTTGCGAAGATCTTGAGTTGACAAAAAAACTTTCAAAAATAGGAAAATGCAAATTCGTTGCAAATGCTATTGCATTTTCTTCTCCGAGGAGACTGCAAAAACAAGGAATTCTGTATATAGTATTATTCCATCTACTGAATTTTTTTCGATACACGTTATTTGAAAAACCGGCAGAAGAATACCCACCCATAAGGTAAAATAAATTTTTTAAACTCCTTTATCATAACCATTTCCATGCCCCGGTAGCTCAGCTGGAAGAGCGGCCGCCTTGTAAGCGGCAGGTCAAGGGTTCAAATCCCTTCCGGGGCTCCAATACACGATATCTTTACTTTTTTGAAACAAATTTATTACCACTTATATAAAACCTCATAGGTTCTGATAAGTCTTTTTTAACGCCTATTCGAAAAGCTTCTATAATCTCGAAATTTTCTTCCTCTTTTGTGCGAGCAATTATTAATGGGCTTTTTTCCACGTAAACTGGAATATTGTCAAATGTTTTATCGATTTTAAAAGCCTGCGTAAGCTTTCCTGGCCCATTTGTTAAGAATTCGAGCTTATCTGCGTTGCGGAATTTTTTCATTAGCTCCGTTCCTTTCAAAGGTTCTACGGCTCTTATCAGCACCGCTCCAGCGTCTTGTTTTTTGTGAGCGATTATATTCAAAAGCCAGTTATTGTGAACCATATAAATAAACGTTTTCCCTACATCACGAAGCATTTTTTTGTGCCATTTCTCACTTACAGCCGCACGGGATGCTGGATCGTGTCTATCAAAATAAGCTTCTGTTTCGACTATCTTTCCGACGAGAAGATTTTTGTCAAGTTTCCTTACAAGCAATTTTCCAAGTAAATCTCTTGCTACTTTGTCAGGAAATCTTTGATAAAACTTCTTTCCGATTATCTCCATCAAAACCACCAAAAATTTTAAAACCATTTGAATGAAATTTACTGAAATGGATAAAGATAGGTATAGCATTTACAAATTTATATCTCTTGTATTTTCACATCCGTTTACAGCTTCTTTTTTTATTCTGGCTGTTTATCTCTTGATAAAGAGTTCTATTTTAGATGTTTTGGCATCAATTTTTGGAATAAGTATTATTTCAGTTTTGCCTTCTACCCTATGGGCTTTGAAAAACGGAAAATCTCTTTTTATTGAAAACCAAAAAGAAAGAACACCTTTTTTGTTCATTTCCTCCTTAATACTTTTTGCAGAATGTTTTTTTGGAAAAATTTTTAGCTTGCCTTTGCTTTTTACAATATCTTTCCTCTACGCGGCAAACACCTTTGCATTGTTCCTTATAAATTTCAGAGTAAAAGCAAGCGTACATGTTGCTGGGATAGCCGGTCCAACAACCTTTCTTGTATTTTGTTTTAATCCCTTGTTTTCACTTCTTTACCTGTTTGCTTTACCCGCGGCAATTTCTAGGCTTAAACTAAAAGCACACGCTAAAAAAGAACTAATCTTTGGTTTTGTGATACCGTTTTTTGTTACTTTTTTTGTGAGCTTGTTATTCAAAGGAAAAATTATTTAAATGCTTTTTTATGAAAAAATAGTATCTCTTGCCCCCGTCGTCTAGTCCGGTCAAGGATGGCGGCCTTTCGATCACAAATCGAAAGGTTTGAGCTATGCGATGAGAAGAAAGCCGCAGACCTGGGTTCAAAAATGAGAAAGCTGTAGCGTGAATTTCCCAGCGGGGGCACCAAAATAAACGTGAAGCACCTTTCAATATTTGCCATATACGGCAAAAGCTTATAAGATAAAACCTCAAATTTTTTTCCATATTTGCTTCATGCATTAGTTCTTTCCTTTATCTCCACAATTTCTCGAGGCAAATTTTTCTTAGCTTTAATTGTTTTTACTTCTTTTACTTTTGTTATTAAAAGTAAAAATACCCCTATCAATGTAAGAATCCTTCCTAAAATATCTTTCAGAGTTTCGTCATAGTAGAGTTCTACTTTTTCTCTTTCAGGAAAAACTAACATGAAAGACGGTGAAGCGAAATAAATCTTTTCTGCTCCTTTAACTTTCCAATTTGGAAAATAGGATACTTTTATCCAATGAGGTACACCTATGCAATCGGTTGTGACAATTATTTTCTCTTCATATATTTCTTCTTTAATATTGCAGGTGACATTTAATGGTATTTTTTCTATTTCATCTACAGAGCTTACAATTTCAACACCTTGTGGAGCTTTCTCTCCACTTTTTAGGAAAATAAGAGGTACATCAAGAAAATCTTCTTTCATAAACCATTCCAAGGATACCTTCTTCCAGTTATTTGTTACAAGAGCTACAGGTTTATATTTAGGAATAGTGATATAACCTTCATTATTTTTAACTCTCCATATCTCAATATGCTCAGTTTTCTTCACGAGCTCAAAGCTTTTATGAGTTTTTAGCTCATTTTTCAACTTTCTAGAAGTTGCAAGGATATAATGCACATTAAAAAGTTTCATGTGCTTATAAGCCTTTGAAATATTTAAAGATTCACACGGCAAATCTCTTATAGGACATGAAGGTCTTTCTGAAATTTCTGACTGAAGTACGAAATGAAATGGTGCGGAAATAGAAGAATCTATTAGTAAACCTTCAAGGGTGTGTTTTTTAGTAAAATAGGGTATAAGTTCAAAAATTCTCGGAGAACCGAATAATTCGTTATGAGCGGTATAAGAAAATTCAAACAAAATTCTTCCATTATCTTTTACATTTTTTAGAAATTCCATTATTTCCTTGAATTCTTGCCAACCTGGTTTTTTC
>Ga0190319_1000078_pt1 | contig 14391 bp, 14 predicted proteins | sample 48701145_MG_FD_165040 | JGI IMG/M metagenome (GOLD analysis project Ga0190319, IMG submission 165040) | Hydrothermal vent sediment bacterial communities from Southern Trench, Guaymas Basin, Mexico - 4870-11-4-5_MG | ecosystem: Environmental > Aquatic > Marine > Hydrothermal vents > Sediment ...
TCCCAAAGAAGCATATTGGGCAGAGAGCTTATGTTGTAATCCTCAAAGACTGATCTGAGAATTTTGTCTCAAAACCTATTTCATCTGAAAGATTTTTTAAATTCTAACCCAACCTTAGCCCATGGGAAGAGCTTGGAAGTTCGGAGACGACATTGACACTGATGTCATTATACAGGGGAAATATCTCGTCATTAACGATCCCGAGGAGCTTGCAAAGCACGTTTTTGAAAATTTACGCCCTGAATTTGCCAGAGAGGCTAAGAAAGGGGATTTTGTGGTTGCCGGAGAGAATTTCGGTTGTGGAAGCAGCAGAGAACATGCCCCGCTGGCTTTGAAGGCAACTGGAATTGAAGCGGTGATTGCAAAGTCTTACGCGAGAATTTTCTTTAGAAATGCCATCAACATTGGCTTGAAAGTTCTGGAGTGTAGGGAAGCGGACAGAATAGATGATGATGACGAGCTGGAAGTTGACTACGAGAAAGGTGTGATTTACAACAAAACGAAAGGTGAGGAGTACCCCATTACTCCGCTGCCTGATTTCCTGAAAGAGATCCTCGACAAAGGCGGACTGGTTGAATTTGCAAAAAGCCTGAGGGAGAGGGCATGAGGAAAATAGTCGTCATTCCGGGAGACGGGATTGGCAAGGAGGTAATGGAGGCCGCGATGCTCATCCTCGAGAAACTCGACCTCCCATTTGAGTACAGCTACTACGAAGCGGGAGACGGGGCTCTGGAGAAGTACGGCAAAGCGCTCCCAGATGAGACGCTTGAGGCATGCAAGAAGAGCGATGCAGTCCTGTTTGGTGCTGCTGGAGAGACTGCTGCGGATGTGATAGTCAGGCTGAGGAGAGAGCTTGAGACTTTTGCAAACGTGAGGCCGGCAAAGGCCATTGACGGCATTGAATGCCTTTATCCCGGATTGGACATTGTGGTTGTTAGGGAGAACACCGAATGCCTCTACATGGGCTTCGAGTTTGAGTTTGGAGACGTTACTGAGGCCGTAAGAGTAATCACGAGGAAGGCTTCGGAGAGAATTGCTAGATACGCCTTTGAGCTGGCAAGAAGGGAGGGGAGAAAGAAAGTTACAGCTTTGCACAAAGCGAATGTCATGAAGAAGACTTGCGGCCTTTTCAGAGATGTATGCAAGGAGGTTGCGAAGGAGTATGAGGACATCGAGTTCAACGACTACTACATCGATGCAGCCTGCATGTATCTGGTTACGGATCCCTTCAGGTTTGATGTGATAGTCACAACCAACATGTTTGGTGACATCGTCTCAGATTTGGCTGCCGGGCTTGTCGGAGGACTTGGCTTAGCTCCTTCAGCCAACGTTGGAGAGAGAACAGCAATTTTCGAACCTGTTCACGGTGCTGCCTTCGACATTGCGGGGAAGGGCATAGCTAACCCGACAGCAATGATTCTCACAGCCTGCATGATGCTGCGTCACTTCGGTTATGTTGAGAAGGCAAGGAAAGTTGAAACGGCTGTGGAAAGAGTAATTAAGGAAGGAAAGAAAACTCCCGACCTTGGCGGCAATCTTAAAACACTGGAGTTTGCTAGCGAAGTCGCACGCCTTTTGGATTAGATTTAAATAGTAAAACTTGACTAATTTTTTTCATGAGCTACGAAACTTTGATGGCGAAACTTGGTTTTCCAGAATCTGAGAGACTCAAAAAGATTCTGGAATATCTCATGAATGAGGAGGAGGCAAAGGTTGCTGCGGCACTTCCGGGAAGTCCTGAAGAGGTTGCTGAGAAGCTGGGGATGGATGTCGAGAGGGTTAAGGAGATTCTTGAGAATCTCTTCTTCAAGGGAGTTGTTTTTCCGAAAGATTTCCAGAACAGGAACTACTACAGGTTCGCAAGGGATTTGATCCAGCTTCACGATGCTACCCTAGCCTCTGTTCACATGAAAGACCCTGAGTATGCGAAGATGTGGAAGGAGTTCGGTGAGAAGGAAGCACATGTAAAAATAGGGCAGTTGCTTGCAATGGCTGATTTCAAGGTCTGGAGGGTTATTCCTGCATACGGAGCGGTAAAAGATTTGCCTGACGTCCTTCCGCAGGAGAACATCGTTGAGATGATAAAGGCTCAGGAAAAGATCGCTGTTGTTCCGTGTTCATGCAGAAACGTTACTTACCTTACAGGAGATGGATGCAAGCGCACCGATGAGATGTCCCTCTGGCACTGCATCCAGCTCGGGAGAGGAGCTGAGTACGTCATCACCAGAGGCTCGGGGAAGGAGATAACAGTAGATGAGGCAATAGAGATAATCATGAAGGCCGAGGAGGATGGTTTGGTTCACACATGGCCAAACACAGGCAAAATTGTGGATAGGAGAGTGACTGTTAACTGCAACTGCTGTGATGACTGCTGTGAGTTCTTCCTTTCGGCAAAGCACGGCAACGTGCCTATCGGAGACATGCTTGAGAAAAGCAGGTACCTCGCATACGTTGATGAGGATGCGTGCATTGCTTGTGGTGTTTGTGAGGAAAGATGCCCCTTCGGAGCCATTACTCTCGAAGATGTTGCGAAAGTGGATGAGGAAAAGTGCTTTGGATGCGGCGTGTGTGTTGTTGGATGTGATCAGGAGGCTATAAAGCTCAAAGCTGTCAGGCCACCTGAGCACATTCCACCCTAACCGCCCCCAAATTAAAGTTCTCTCAATTTTTTAACTCTTCCAGAACTTTTTTGACTCGCAGTGCTCTCCAATGCCTTTGTAAGATGATGCCTATGGTTATTCTCAGCCACTCTGGGCGATGAGCACATACCCTCCGTAAAGTGAGAGTCGATATGCTCTGCCTTTCTTCAATGTGGAAGAGAGGTGGGGTCTGCACCCGTATTTCCTTCTGCAAAACTCAATCTCACTTTTTCGCATTACAGGCAAGATTTATAATACCTTTCCGCACTCATCAAGCAAATGAACCTTGAAGAGTTTGAAAAGGAAGTAAAAGAGCTATTCGACAATGATCTTGTTGAGAGAGCGAAGAATCTTAAAAAGAGCGGAAACATCTTTAATCCTATATTCTACATCTTCTTCACAAGGCTTGTTGAGTTGTCAGCCATAGTAAACGACATGATTCTTCCCAACAGGTACGAGCTTGAGGAGCTCTTCAGAACGAGAAAGGACTTCCTGCAGATAGACTACGGCACGATTGGCGAAACAATAAGGAGGGCTTGGCTTTACGAGAGGGAAAGGGGAGTAGAGTTTACCTTCAGCAACAGCGTTGAAGATATGATGTACCTGCTTTACAGAATGGGTAAGCTGCAGGGAAAGCTTGATAAAATCATAATGAAGTATGCTGAGTGGGAGAAGAGCAAGCTGGTGGAGCTTTACTTCACTATTCTGAAGGTTCTGATCGAGCTAGAAGACAGGATTAACAGGGAAATAAAGGAGGAGTCAAATCCTTCCGATTAGCTCAAGTACTTTTCTCTTTTTCTCCACGGCCTTCATGGCAGCCTCATCAACTTTCCTTCTCATCTCTTCGAAGTCTGGGGGTGTCTCTTCTCCAACCACCTTTTTCAGCGGGGTGTAGGCGGACTCTCTGAATCTTGGCTTGATTTCCCTGACTCTACCATCTTCAAGGACGAAGGCTCCCTTTTTCCCACCTTCAACCCATCCTACCTCCTCCACTTTAACTCCCGTCTTTTTTATAGCATCTTTCACAAGTTCTGCTGTTTCTGAATCGCAGATTACCATTAGAGAGTCGATTGAAACGCCCATGAAGTCTATCTCAAGCTCTTCAAGCATTTTGAGAACTCTCGGATTAACACATTTCCTAACCTTCTCGTAGTCGAAAATTAGAGCTTTGCCCGAAACCTTTGCTATCTCCTCAGCATCACCCCTTATCCCTCCGTTTGTCACGTCAGTCATGGAGTGGATTTTTCTGACCAGATCAGCCCTGAAAACTGCTTTCACAGCTTTAATGAAGTCCAGATTTATTGTCTCCTCAACCACCTCATGCATGCCGTAATAGATGGCAGTCGTCGCCACAGTCCCCCCTCCAGCCCCCTCTGTGAGCAGAATTACATCTCCTTCTCTTGTATTTTTTCGTGGAGTGATGTGCTTTGAAACTCCAACACAGCCAACACCGCCGGTCATTCTCTCCCCTATTACCATATCACCGCCAATTCTGAGAGTGCTCCCGCTAACCAGCGGAACGTTTGTGGCTTCGCATACTGCAGTTATTCCAGCGATGTGGTCGAATATCTTGCTTACATCCCCGTCGTCAGCGATGTGTATGTCTGAGAAAACCGCAACAGGCTCTGCACCCATTACAAAGACGTCTCTCATTGCTGCCCTTGTGACGTGAAAGCCGGCGATGAATGGAAACTCGCTCAACCTCGAATGGATGCCGTCTATAGCTACGGAAATGTAGAGGTCTCCAACTTTTACCACTCCGGCGTCGTCAAGGTCTTTTGATGATACAACGGCTCCAGAGTTTCCAATTACTTCCGCAATTTTCTCATGAACGTAAAAGTCACCTCTCCCCCTCGAACCGACTCCAAACTCACCCATCGTAACTCCTGATCTGTAGTAATCGAGGAGCCAGTTGGTCTTGCTGTAAGCATTCTTAACCTCCACGATGACAGCCTCAGCCCAATGCATAGCCTTTTCAAGACTCCAGCCCTTAATCTCTGCTATTCTCTCGACTAAAAGAGCTTTAACCTCATCTTCACCTATTCTTTCGAGCATTCTTCTCGCGTAGCCTTCAATGTCCATCACATGAAATTTTCTTGAGTGCTAATAAAGGTGACTGATTTCAGCTCAGCTAAGAACTCACGAAATGTTAAATAGCTTGAGAAATTTGAATTGCCATGGGTGTGCTCAGAGTCGTTAACCTCGGAGTGAAGGTTGGTGAAAGGAAGATACTCAAGAACGTTAATCTCTTCATAAAAGAGGGGGAGACTTTCGTTCTCTTTGGCCCAAATGGTTCAGGTAAATCGACGCTTCTCAACGCAGTGATTGGAAACCCGTCGTACAAGGTTACGAGTGGGCGGATACTGTTCAAGAAGATAGATGTCACGAATCTGCCAACCAACGAGAGAGTTAAGCTTGGGATGGGCATCGCATTTCAGAATCCACCCAAAATAAGCGGTGTAAAGCTGATAGATGTGCTGAGGTACTGTGCCAGGGTTGGTGGTTACAGCGAAGACAAGATAATGGAGCTTGCTGAAGCCATGAAGATGGCCAATCACCTATACAGAGAGATCAACGTCGGTTTTTCGGGTGGAGAGGTGAAGAGGTCGGAGCTTTTGCAGCTCATGCTGATGAATCCAGATCTGGTTTTGCTCGACGAGCCGGACAGCGGTGTTGATCTGGAAAACGTTGCCCTCATTGGAGATGCGATAAGGAAAATTCTGGAGAGAGACAAGAGTGAGGAGGAGAGGACGAAGTCGGGGATAATAATAACGCATCAGGGGCACATTCTCGATTATGTGGATGCTGATTACGCTGCAATACTCTACAACGGCAGGATCGCTTGTATTGGTGAGCCGGAGGATATTTTGAACCAGATAAGAAACCACGGTTATGAGGGGTGTTTGGCGAAATGCTTGAGGAATATGAAGAACTCGGAGTAGATAAGGAAAGACTGAAGGAGGTCGGGATTGAACTTGATAGATCAAAGAGGTCAGGAACATTTCTGCTGGAAGACCAGGATGCGAAGACCTTCGCGTCCTTCTTCGAGGGAGTGGAAGTGATGAGCATAAATCAGGCGATGGAGAAGTACGAGTGGGTGAAGGACTACTTGTGGAAGATTCTGAGAAAGGATCAGGATGAATTCACAAAGATGGCCGACGCCGAGGATGTTAATGGTTACTTCATCCGCTCCCTGCCTGGGGCTAAAGTTGAGATTCCGGTGGAGGCCTGCCTTTACCTCAAAAAGGTTGGAAAGCAGAGAGTCCACAACGTAGTGATTGCTGAAGAGGGTTCGGAGCTGAACATAATATCTGGCTGCACTTCTCATCCCGGCGTTGCAGGGATGCACATCGGCATATCAGAGTTTTTCGTAAAGAAGAATGCAAAGCTATCCTTCACAATGATACACAGCTGGGACAAAACGATAGAGGTTAGACCGAGAACTGCCATAAAGGTTGAGGAGGGTGGGACTCTCATAAGCAACTACATCCTCCTCAACCCAGTGAAGCTCGTCCAGACATATCCTACAGCCTACGTGGAGAAGGATGCAACAGCGATATTTAACAGTGTAATCGTCGCTCTTGAGGGCAGCGTTATCGATTCTGGATCGAGAGCCGTTTTAATGGGTGAGAACAGCAGGGCAGAGATAATTTCGAGGACGATAAGCAAAGGAGGGAAGATTATTGCAAGAGGTCACATCGTCGGTGATGCTCCTGAGGTTAAGGGACACCTTGAGTGCAAGGGGTTGATGCTGTCCGAAACAGGCCTGATTGACGCCATTCCAGAGCTTGAGGCGAGATACCCCAACGTGGAGCTCAGCCATGAGGCTGCAATCGGGAAGATAGCTGAAGATGAGATTTTCTACCTGATGTCGAGGGGTCTGAGTAGAGATGAGGCAGTTTCGGCGATAGTCAGGGGCTTCATGGAGATAGAGATAAAAGGCCTGCCCGAGGCGCTTCAGGAGGCCATAAGAAGGACGATAGAGATGGCAGAGAAGGATTTGCTTTAGTCAGAGAGTACAGCCGTCATCATCGCAAAGCTCAGGTTCTGCCAGATTCATCATCTATTCTGTTATAAATCAGAGAGGTTAAAATTTTTTGCGTAAAATGGAGAATCGCCGTACTCTACAATCAACTCACAGAAACTAACACTTTTAAATAACCCTCTTCAAATCATCAGCAATGAGGGAGGCAAGGAGACTCTCTCAGATTTCAACCTCAATGATACGGAGAATGTTCGAAATTGTAGAGAAGGCAAGAAAAGAGGGGAGAGAGATTATCAGCTTAACAATAGGTGAACCGGATTTTGATACTCCTCCAGAGGTTGTGGAGAGGGCCTGCAAGGCAATGAATGAGGGCTTTACACACTACACCTCCAACTTCGGCTTAGAAGAGCTTCGAGAGGCGATTGCGGAGAGGTACGGTGTGGATGCAAGCCAAGTGATGGTCACCGCAGGTGGTAGTGAGGCTCTGATAAACGCCTCGCTGGCATTCATTGAAGAGGGGAGCAAGGTAGTTATCCCCACTCCAAACTTCCTCAGCTACTTTACCTACGCCAAAATGTGTGGTGGCAAAATTGTTCAGGTCAGAACTCACGATAACGGCTTTTTACCCGATGTTGATAAGCTTAACGAGGTTGTTGACAGAGACGTGGGCGTCATCTTCCTAAACTACCCCAACAACCCGACTGGGGCTGTAATCGGCGAGAAAGAGTTAAAAGCAATCGTCGAAATCGCCAGAGACAACGGAGCGATAGTCGTGAGTGATGAGATCTACGACCAGATTTACTACGACATCAAGCCGACATCACTTGCAGGTGAGGGGAACGTGGTCTGCGTGAATGGCTTTTCCAAATCTCTTGCTATGACCGGGTGGAGGATAGGCTTCACCATAGCTGATGAAAGCTTGCTCGACCCAATGCTGAAGGTTCATCAGGTCAACGGAGTTTGCGCTCCAGCATTTGCCCAGAAGGCTGTTGCGGATGTTTTTGCTGAAGGTCTTTTCGACTCAATCGTCTCAAGGATGGTCGGAGAGTTCAGACGACGCAGAGACTTCCTTTACTCAGAATTGAGCAAGATATACGACGTGGTGAAGCCGGAGGGTGCATTCTACATGTTCGTGAATGTGGGGGAGGACTGCATGAAGTATACTGAAAGGCTGGTTGAGTTGGGGGTTGCCGTCACTCCCGGTCTGCCTTTTGGGGATTACAACGAAACCTACGTCAGGATCAGCTACGCAAACTCAATGCAGAACCTCCAGAAGGCTGTTGAGATAATAAAGGACTATGAGAGTCAGAAAGCTTGAAAAAGATGATGCGAGAGATGCGGTAAGGTTGCTCATCTTGGCCTTCAGCAGAGAGCTGAACGGCATCTTTGGTGATACCGAGTTGGCGAGAGAACTATTCTTCAAGTTCTTCTCCACGTATACGGAAGAGTGTCTTGTGGCCGAGAGCGAGAGAATCGTTGGATTTGCATCCTATTCTTTCAGGCAAAGGCTACCTGTTTCAGATTTTTTAAGGAAAGAGATTGGATTTGTGAAAGGTGTCAAGGCATCTCTGCTCATCCGCTACCTCTGCCCAAAGCCAAAAAAAGGGAGAGCTGTGATAAACTTCATAGCCGTCTCACCGCTCAGAAGGAGCAGCGGAGCGGGTTCGCTGCTGCTGAACAGAATCATTGAAAATGTGAAGGAAGGTGGTGGGAAGGAGATTGAATGCTACGTTTCCGTTGACAACGATGAAGGGATAGGACTTTTATCAAAATTCGGCTTCGAGATTGCGAGAATGCTGGACAATAGGTTTGCAGAAAAAAATTTTGGAGCAAGGCAGTGGTATCTGATGCGTTTGCAGCTTTAACCTTTCTTCTTCATCTCCCCCTCTCTCAGCAGCCTTCTCAACACCTTACCCACAAGCGACTTCGGCAGCTCATCCCTGAACTCCACAAGTTTCGGAACTTTGTAAGCTGCTAACCTTTCCTTGCAGAACTTGATTATATCCTCTTCCGTGATCTTCCCCTTCCATTCAGGCTTCAGCTCTATGAACGCTTTGACAGTCTCACCTCTGTAAGGATCTGGAACGCCAACTACTGCAGCTTCAGCGACAGCAGGATGTTCGTACAGCACCTCCTCAATTTCCCTCGGATAGATGTTGTAACCTCCAGCGATTATCATGTCCTTCTTCCTGTCGACTATGTAGAAGTAGCCATCCTCATCCATCTTCGCCATATCTCCTGTCAAAAGCCAGCCGTTTATCAGGGTTTTCTCAGTCTCCTCCTTGCGGTTCCAGTAGCCCTTCATGACCTGCGGACCTCTGATCACGAGCTCTCCAACCTCTCCGGGTGGAAGGATGTTTCCTTCATCATCGACCACGACTGCAATAGTGTCTGGATAAGGAATACCTATGCTACCCTCTTTGTTCAAACCATAGAGCGGGTTGCAGTGTGTTACGGGTGAGGCCTCACTTAAGCCGTAGCCCTCTGTAATCCTTTTTCCTGTCAACTCTTCCCATCTCCTTTTCACCTCTACTGGTAGCGGAGCTGCACCACTCGTGCAAACTCTTAGAGAGCTCAAATCGTAGCCGTTCTGCTCAATAAGCTTCAGCATTCCGATGTACATTGTTGGAACAGCAGCGAGAGTTGTAACTTTGAAAGTCTGAATCGCCTGAAGAACTATTGGATAGTTCCTCGGATCGGGCATCGGGATAATCGTTGCTCCGACGAGAATTCCGGCATTCATCATCGTCATTCCGTAGCTGTGGAAAACGGGAAGCATACCAATCCCAACATCTGCAGATGAGGCTTTGGGATCCCAGTTTGCTGTCTGATAAGCATTTGCGACGAGGTTGAAGTGTGTGAGCATCACACCTTTGGGAAGACCAGTAGTCCCTCCGGTGTACTGGAACATTGCAATGTCTTCTTTTGGATTGATTTCAGCTCTCTTGTCTGTTTTCTCAGCCTCCATGACGTTTTTCCACGAGTAAAGCCCCTTTCTCTTCTCGGGTGGGTCGGGCATTGTTGCACCAACCATGAAGTCCTGAATGCTGCACGTAATCACTGTTTCAAGGGTGCCATCGTCAAGCAGGGGGGAGACGTTGGAGTACATCATGTCCAAGCAGAACATCACCTTCGCTCCACTGTTCTCTGCAAGGAATTTCATCTCTCTCTGGGTGTAAAGGGGGTTACACTGAACTACTGTTCCTCCAACCTTCATAATCCCTGCCATTATTGGTGCGGCATGGGGTGTGTTGGGTAGAGCAAAGATCACTCCGTCACCCTTCTCAACACCCAAGTTGAAGAGAAACGCAGCCACCTTGTCCGAAGCATCTTTTGCCTGCCTGTACGTAATCTGGTTTCCGAAAAATACTGTTCCGACCTTGTCCCCGTACTTTTCAGCGGCAATTTCAAGGATTCTGTAAGCAGGCATTACGGGATAGTCAAGTTTATCCCTAACGCCTTCATCGTAATGCTTCACCCATATTCTGTTTATCTCGCTACCGTCGGTCTCTCGTATGTTTTGCCCCTCAATACCAAGAATTCCACTCATGACACGAAAAAATTATGAGTAACTTAAAAATTTTACGAAATTATCACCTACTTCTGTTTCTGCTTATACTCATTATATTTTTCAAAGGCTTCCTTTGCCCTTGCATCATCTCCAAGATACTGGTAGGCCTCGCCAACATGCTTCCACCACGCTGGATCGTTCTCCGCCTCCTTTTCACAGTATGCGGCGAACTTCAACATAGCTTCTCTGGCTTTCTCTGAGTTTCCAAGCTTCTCGTAAATCTTTGCCACATCCTCCCAGAACACGCCCTCCTCCTCAGCCTCCTTGAGATAGTATTCCAAGGCTTTCTGCCACGCCTTTCTGGCATTCCCAGAGTCTCCCATCTCTTCGTAAATCTTTGCAACATCCTCCCAGAACCACGGCTCATCCTCGGCGTATTTTTCAAGACATTCTGCAGCCTTCTTCATCTCTCCAGCCTTTTTGTAGAACTCGTAAGCTTCTTTCCAGTAGTACGCATCACCCTGATGTACAGCAAGCTCCTCGTAGATTTTCGCAGCTTTGGAGAACTGCTCAGCTTTTTCGTAGCACCATGCAGCAGATTCCTTCATTCCGGCTTTCAGGTAGCATTCAGCAGCCTTTTCAAATTTTCCTGCTTTCTCGTATTTTCTGGCTGCAGCCCTGTACCTTCCCGCTTTCTCAAGAGCACTCGCACTTCTTAACCTCTCATAAATGCTCAAATCCGGCTCAGAAATCCACCAGAGGGCGAATGCGAACACCAGAATATATGCAGCGGTTATGCAGGCCACATGCATTGGCTCATCCCAAGTGTAGCACTGGTACAAAGCATACAAGGAGACCAGCAAGGACAGCAGCGAGGGCAGAGCATACTTCGACTTTGCATACACCAGAATTGCGAGCATTAACGCTGAAATTGCGACAATTCCCAAGAAGAGTAGGAACAAGATCAGTCTGAGAAGGAACAGCGGTGAAAAGAAGTATGCTGCTCCCGCTGCAAGGGCAACAAGCGCAGCTATTAAAGCTATGGTAATCGCAGTCAGCCTGTCCATGAAAGGTGTAAGCAGCACGAATAAAAATATTTTCTACTATTATTCAGCTGGTTGTTTTGTTAATTGTGTCAAACGCTTAAGAATCTGTAAGGAAGAGTATTTTGGTCTAAGGGATTATTAGGATAATGTTATTAACATACTCCCAGAGTTTTTATCTCTTTTCTTTATCCTCCATTTGCAGTTCTAACTATTCGAATCCGTTCTGAAAACAGAGCTGTGATCTGAGAGAAAGAAGGTTAACAGCAGGATGGCAATACCTCTTATATGAGCAGTGCAAAACCACAGATTGCCACATCACCCTTGTCACCCTTGATCGCTCTCACTTGACGTCGGGTATCATAATAAGTAGATACAGATAATTTCATCTACTAAGTAGATTAGATTACTTTAGAAAACCTTATATACACCAATGATAACTAATTTTGGTGATCTTAAGTGTGGGAGATGCTGTCTGATGTAGAGAACTGGATCAAGGAGAGATATATAGTTCTCGTCAAAGAGCTTGGAAGCAAACCTTTCAGACTTGAAGATGCTGAAAAGGTTTTAAATGAACACAATCTCGGAATTGAGAACACAAAGGAACTTCTTGCGGAATTGAGAAAGAAAGGTTTGCTTGAAGTGGAAAAAGACCCACAGGATTTCCGAAAAAGCATTTACAGATTTCTATTTGTGGATACGAAAACCAAGCCCACGCAGGACAAGCTGATTAGCACCCTTAAAGCAGCGGCAGATTACATCAGAGGAGGAGTAGACTACAAAGTTATGCTCGTTTTCCTTTTCTACAAGGCATTGAGCGATAAATGGCTTGCAGAGGTTGATAAATACATGAAAGATGGTTTTACCAGAACTCAGGCGTATTTGCTGGCCAATGCCGAATATTACACACTCTACGATGAGAATGAGCAGAAGTTGCTTACGTGGCATGAGGTTACGAAAAGCAGGGAGACAATTATCGAGCTCGCAAATGCGCTGACAAGGATATCGAGGCTTAACGAGAAGCTTTCAGACCTTCAGAAGGTCGTGGATGTTCTCGGGCTGAGAGGGTTCATAAATGAAGACAACCTTCATACAATCGAGAGCATTATTGACGTGTTCAATTCCCTTGACTTCTCCAAGCTACCCTATGACGTTATCGGCGATGCATACATGTGGATTCTGAACTACTTCGCCCCTCAGAAGGCCAAGGAAGGGGAGAATTACACTCCGCAGGAGATTGTAAAGCTTGTTGTAAGCCTGCTTGATGTAGAGAACGGCTCAACCGTTCTCGACCCGGCTCTCGGATCTGGAAGCATGCTGATCGAGTCCTGGAGGTACGTGAGGGACAACAACGGAAATCCTGAGCTGATGCTCTACGGTCAGGAAAGGAACGAGATAATGGGGATAATTGCGAAGATGAACCTGATTCTGCACGACATAAAGAACTACGAGATATACATCGGAGATAGCTTGGCCAATCCCCGCTTTCCGGTATGCGATTACGTTGTGGCTAACCCTCCGTGGAATCAGGACTACAATGTCAACGGTCTGAAGGAGGATCCGAAAGTTAAGAAGATTTACACGACCTTTGTGGGAGACGGCTTCCCGCCAAAGACGTCAATGGACTGGGCGTGGATTCAGCTGATGCTTTACTTCGCCAACAGGAAAGTTGGCATAATTCTGGATAATGGAGCACTTTTCAGAGGGGGGAGAGAGAAGAAGATAAGGGAAGGGATCGTAAGGAAGGATCTGGTTGAGGCTGTTGTATTGCTGCCAGAAAAGCTGTTCTACAACACCGGAGCGCCGGGAGTTGTGATAGTTCTGAACAAGAACAAGCCAGAGGAGAGGAGGGGCAAGATCCTGTTCATCAACGCAAGCAATGAATACGAGAAGCATCCAGACGTCAGGAGGCTCAACAGGCTTGGGGATGAGCACATAAAGAAGATTGTCGAGGCATACAGGGAGTTTAAGGATGTTGAAGGGTTTGCGAGGGTTGTGAGCATTGAAGAGGTTAAGGAGAGGGATTACAACCTGAACGTCACGCTCTACGTGTTTCCGAAAGTTGAAGAGGAGCAGATTGATCTGAATGAAGAGATTCAGAAGTTCAGGGAGATTGAGAGTAAAGAAAAGCAGGCTGTTAGTGAGGCTGTGGGGTATGTTGAGGGGATTGCCAAGCTCAGCTGATAGGATTGTCCTAATCTTTATTAAGGCTTAGAGGAACTAAATAATAAGGTGAGAGGATGACTGAAAGAAAGAGGAGAAAGAGAATATACAATCCGGTTACGGGTAAATATTATGCTGTAAGACAAAGAACCACCAGTTCTGGTAGAGCAGGGCAGATAAAAGGATTGTGGAAGCCACCTAAGAAAAGAAAAAAGAAATCAATATGGGATTTGCTTTAATATGAAGATTTTTCTTGATGCGAATGTTATAGCTAACTGGATTTTGTTGAGAAATAAGAACGTAGATAATGTCTCCGATCCAATTTTAAAAGAGAGATTCAAGAAAATAGGCAATTCTTTTGAATTAGTTCAAGAAATTTTAAGCTGGAAAGGGAAGATTGGTATGACTTCCCAGCTCGTTCTGGCAGAAGTCTTTGGAGTTTTGCATAATGACGCGATAAACATGAAGTTATTCAGTGAGGCAATTCCAGCTGCATCGTGGTATTGGGTGTCAATTAGGGGGAGTAAATCACTTTCAGAAGATGAGGCAGCTGAAATTTACTATAGTGTAATGCAGAAATTTGATGAACTATTTTCCAAAATAGAGATCGTGGAGGACGAGTTCGATCTTGAATACATAAGCTATTTTATCCTTAATCTTGGTCTTAGGCCTGTTGATTCTATTTTGTTGACAACTGCCATCCAAAGTGGAGCCACACATTTTGCAACCACAGATATTAGGTTGATAGAACTAGTTAAAAAAGATAAAAAATTCCACATAGAGGTTCAAAATCCGAAATTGGTTTTGGATATGCTCAAAAAATACAAAAAGAAGAGCAAAAGGTGATTAGAGATGATTTCAGAGACTCAGTTTTACAAGGAGGAGAATTTCAAGGTTGTTGAAGCTGATGGGTTTAAGTTTGAGGTTCCTAAGGATTGGGAGGTTGTTAAGCTTGGGGATGTTTTGGTTTTGCTAAGGAATGGTTTGACCTATAGGCAAAACAAAGATGGGGATGGGTATCCAATTTCAAGAATAGAAACTATTTCAGAC
>Ga0190319_1000079_pt1 | contig 14367 bp, 40 predicted proteins | sample 48701145_MG_FD_165040 | JGI IMG/M metagenome (GOLD analysis project Ga0190319, IMG submission 165040) | Hydrothermal vent sediment bacterial communities from Southern Trench, Guaymas Basin, Mexico - 4870-11-4-5_MG | ecosystem: Environmental > Aquatic > Marine > Hydrothermal vents > Sediment ...
AAAGGATGATAGTGAGGTAGATGATGAAAAGGAGTTTGAGAGGAAATTGGATGAGATGGTTAGGAGATGGAAGGAGAAGAATAGGGTGAGGAAGGAGAAGAAGGGTGTTGTTAGGGTTTATAAGGTTTAATTTTTTTTTGTGTAGTTGAGGATGTTTGGTGAGGATTGGTAGGAAGTATGGGATGAGTGAAGTTAAAGGGTGAGGTGATGTGGATGTTGAAGGTGAAAGTGGAAATGATTGATGATGTGAGGATTGATGAGGAAATGGAGAGGTTGAAGGAGTTAGGGTTTGAAAAGGTATGTAGTGATGAGAAGGAGATGTATAGTATATTGAAGAAGAAGAGGGTTATAGTGATAGTGGTTTGGTTGGGTATGGAATGGATGTTTGTGAAGGTTAAGGTGTAGTTTAATGGTTTGTTTATTTTTTTTTTGTTGTGATGGTAAAGGTATAGGGTGAGGTGATGTGAATGAAGGTTGTGGTAGTTAAGGAGAGTTGTGGAATGAGGGATGGAAGGTTTGAATTTGAAGGGTTGGAAGTGATGGATTTAGAGGAGTTGTTGAGAAGTATAAAGGTTGAAGGTGGAGTAGGGAAGGTAGAAGATTGTGGAGTAGTAGTGTATGATGTTTGGGGAGGATTTGAAGATGTGGGAAAAGAGGATTTGAAGAGGGAATTGGAGAGAAGGGGTAAAGTGATAATATTGTTGGATGAGGAGAGGAGTTTGGTTGTTTATGGTTAATTTTTGTTGTTGTTGTAATGATTGTTAATGTAGGGTGAGGTGATGTAAATGAGTTATTGGGATTTGAGTAGGGTGTTGGAGAGGTTTGGTGAAGGGAAGATAAGGGATTATGAAGGATGGGGATTTGTGGATGAGGAGTTTAAGGAGAGGTATGTGAAGGAAGTTGAGAAGAGTGTAGAGAAATGGTTTGGAGATATGGATGTAGAGTTTAGGAAGTGTGTTAGGGATGTAGTGTTGAGTTTGAGTGGAGATTTAAGTGAAGAGGATTTGGAGAATGTGGATTTTGTAGTGTATATAGTAGGGGAAGTGTTGAGTTGTAGAAGAGTGTTGAAGAGTGGATTGGATTGAATTTTTTTTTTGTTGGTTTTAGTGGTGTTATGGTGTAAAGAATGTGTGTTGATTAATGGTGGTTAAAGGGTGAGGTGATGTGAATGAGAGTGGTAGAGGTAGATTTGGTTGAGAAGAAGATATTGGATTATGAGGTTGAGGAGTTAAAGGGAAAGTTTAAACAGGTAAGCGATGGAATATTTGTGTATGATGAGGATGGAGAGGAAAGGTTGATTGAGGAGGGTATTGTGATAACATGGAGAAGTGTATTGATTGTAGGGTTGTTTTAAGGTTGAGTATTTTTTTTTCCTGTAATGTTAACGTGTGGATGTTATGAATGATGGTTAGTTAAGGGTGAGGTGTCGTGAAATGGATAGGATTAAGGGTGAGGTGATTGGAATGGGAAAGGATGTAGAGTTTCACGTGTGTCATAAGTGTGGATTGGTACGATGGACAGAGCCATACGTGGATGTAAGGGAGTTGAATGTACCATTCTTAGCGTGGTGTCAGTGCTGGGGCAGAACAGTGTTTGAGTTTGAGGAGAAGTCAAGGACGATGGATGAGGCGATTGAAATTGCGAGGAAACGATTTTGGGACTTTGTTGAACTGTTTATAGATCGAGATAGGGAACCTTGGGAGTTTGAACGATTGTGTGATGAGTACAATGTTGATGAGGAGACAAGGAAGAAGGTCATGGAAAGGGTGAGGTGATGTGATGAAGGATGTAAGGTTTGAGGAATGGTTGAGGAATAAAGGGTTAGTGAAATTGGGTGAGGTGATCAGCGATGAAAGTGGTTGAATGTCCGGATTTGAAGAGGATGGATCCAGCAGTGAGGAAATGGGTGAGGATGAGATGTATGTTCGTGGCAGTGTGTGAGGTGAGTGTCGATGAGGGTGGAGGAAGCTCGTAAGGTGGTTGAAGCGTTTGAGAAAGGTGTTGCTGTGTCACTGGAACAGTTAGCTCAGGCAAGAAGGTTGTTAGCACTACGAGCGTTGCTCAAGGAGTTCGTGGAGTTCGTCGATTGTAAGGTGAATGATGAGATGATCGATGGGTTCCTGAATGAGCGCTTTGGGTGAGGTTCAGAGAGGTGATGAGAATGAGCTGGGTTGAAGCGTATAAGGCTTGGTTGAAGCAATGGTACAGTGAGGATGAGGATGAGATCAGAAAGATCGTTGAAGAAGCGCAGAAGGTAGTGAACAGAATCGCGAAGGTGTTACCTGGGATTGAAGCAGTGTTAGACCAGATGTCGAGAGACGACATGATATTGTTCGATGGATTTTGGCATGTATGTGATGAATGGTTAAGAAGTAAGGGTGAGGTGATGAAGGATGAAGTTGGTGATTGAAGGTAAGTTGGAATGGAGAAACGACGACAATGGTTCAGCAAAACTGTACGTGGATGATGTGCAATTGATTCCAGTGTTGTCGGCGTTGAATGGTAGGATGGTGGTGATTGAAATAAGGTATGGAAATGAGAAAGGGTGAGGTGGTGTGAATGGATTGGGTGGAGTTGTATAAGAAAGAAGTTAAGAAGAAGACCGGTAGATCAGGGACGTTCGGTAAGATTAGGCAGATAGTTGCAGCGATCTTGGAGAAGGAGAAGGAGATCGAGTTAGGGACGTTAGTGCGCATGTTGAGGGAGCACGAGTTCAAGGATATGGACTACAGGAAGGTAAGGATGTACGTAGTGAACGCATTGCAGGTGAAGGACAGTCCAGGTAAGCTGATCAAGAGGGATAGAAGGGTGTACATTGTAAAGTGAAAGATTCAGCTTTTTCAATTTTTTGAGGTGGTGAGTGTGGATGAGGAACTGATTGAGATTGCGTTGTTATTGGCGACAGTACCGTCAGAGACTTTGAGGAGTTACTTCAAGATGCTGATGAAGCATTGGGTCGATGAGTTCGTTTGCGATGTCATCGTATGGGAAGATAAATGGGATCAGTGGTGCGAAGGGAAGGTTGTGAAGCAGCAGGGTGAGCGAATCGTAGTGATTGATGATGAAGCGGTGTATGTATGTGAGAAACGTAATGGGTTCTATAGGTGTAGGAAGGTTTAGCTTATGGACTTATTTTTAGGGTGAGGAGATATAAAGATGGATGAATTAGGGTGAGGTGATCATGAATGGATGATATAAATGAGGGTGAGGTGATAAAATGAATGAGGGGTCGTATGATGGGAAAATGAAAGAGCGGGGTACTATGTTGGCACTGCGGTGCCACGGCGCGGATCTAACCGGCGGCGAACGGCAGTTTTACCGTTTGCTACGGAATGCACCAATCGTCGGGACGTGCGCGATCTGCGGTGGAAACGTGAGGAAGATCGTCCGCGGGAGAGTGCTACGCATAACGGTCTGCGAACAGTGCGGGACCGAACGCCCACCATTAAAGCGGCAGCGATTGGACGACGAACGGATTGTGAACATCATGCGAACGGTCTATGAACGGTTATGCGAACAGTTAGGCACAACAGTCCTTGACGGAAATGCATGGTTACGCGTCGTGCAGTGGACATTGGGACAGTCAATACCACGACAGTTATGGAACCGCAAGGGAGCAGAGTGGCTCGAACAGGCCGGCCTGATGGTCGTAGACGGCAAGGTCTGTTCTGCGGACAGCAATGCGAACCACCAGTGAACGGTATGCGGACCATTTTGCGAACCGATCTGCGGACCGATCTACGAACCATTCCACGAACCGTACGCAGAACCATCCCGCGGACTGTTCGCAAACCGTTCGGCGGCTGATCACACTCGGTCCGCGAAGGATAGTCCTCACTGTTCAGTGGACCATCCCACAGACAGATCTGCTAACCGTTCCACGAACTGTTCACACTACCGTTCGCGAACCGTTCTACGGGGAGATGTCAGGACTGTGCAGCGGTGATGATGAGGCATCATTATGAGGCATGATAATGATGACGATGCATGTGATCCAAATGCAAGTCCACACAGTCCAAATGAGTTGACCACGGAGTGTTATGCGGTCCATTTGGGATTAGCTGTGTTTTTGCGAAGTGTATCGGTAAAGCTTATCTTTACACAACATCACCAAGTGTTTTCATCAAATGCAGTTATGCAGACTTCAATGTTAACGTTACACCCAATTCGCACGTGAAAAGATACGCTGTTTCCATCAAAACGGCAGATGAACACTTTGAGTGCACAGATAAACCCAAAGTATGTCCCGCATGAAGAATTTCAGTGTTCAGATCCAGAAAGATTGTTCCCGAAATCGTTATCAAGTTCAAGTGAGGTGATTTCATCATGACAGTCAGATGTCCCTGGTGTGGAGAACGGTTTTCGATTCGGGAGCGAGGAGAGGTGATATGCCCCAATGTGCCGTGAGGGGGTGAGGGAGATGTATGCGAATTGGTCCGAGGTTTGGAATGATGTGAGGAGCTATCGGTATGGGAGTGAGGCAGATATGCATTTTGCGCCGGCACCCATCCAAGTGTTTGTGGTGATGGAGCGGATCTCAATGAGGGATGGAAACCACGAGTTTGTGAGTGCGCAACAGTTGACGTTGGATGAGCTGGTGGAGAAGCATAAGGATCGAGAGTGGACGAGGTATGAGGATGACTTGGGTGAGGTAGTGTTTGACGGGTGGAGTGGCTTGGGTGAGCTGGTAGGAGACCTGTATGGGGATATGTACGAAAGGTTGAAGGAGAGGGTTACGTGCGGATGTTACTGGATGAGGAGACTGTTCTGCATGTGTGGTTGAAGTGAGGTGGTTGTATGCCGTGGGTATGTCGTGCGTGTGGTGGAGAGCCTTGTGTGTTTTCAACGGCGGGAGATGAACTGGGAATTGGAGAGAAACCAAAGGTTTGTCCAATTGATCCTGAGTATGAGTGTAAGTGGATATGGGTATCTGAGTTGGAGATCAGGGAAGTGCGCTTGGCGGGTGGGAGAATTGAGTTGAAGATGAGGTGAGATCGGTGTGTTTCCGTACCAGTGGGTTAAGGAATGGATGGAAAAACACCCAGAGTGGGAACCTTTGGTCGAACAGTTAAGGACGTTTGGAGATCCTGTGGATATCATTGCGACGACCGCAGGAGAGATTTTCGGATACGGTCCAGAGGATTGGGGTGATGGAGCGATGGTTGAGGTATTGAGGGAATTGTTGGAATTGGTGAGGGAGGTGATGGTATGAAATTCGAGATTGCGGTATATGTGGAGACGGAAAAGTCCCATGTGTTGTCGGTGGAGATATTCTTCGAGAGGATATTGGAGAACATGAAGCATCAATATTGGGTGGAGAATTCTGAGATACAAGCGGGAGTTAAATCGGTGACTGTATCGTTCAGGACTACACCGGAGAAGCACATGTGGTGGGTAAACTTCTTGGTGCAAATGATACAGTGTTTGGAGTTGTTCATACCCGTGTATGAATATTTGGTTAGGGTGAAGCGCATAGGTGATTCGGATGATGACAGTTCAGGAAGCACGCGAAGCAGTTGAGAGGTACCAAAACGGAGAGGAAGTACCGTTGTCAGAATTGCAGGAAGCACAGAACATACTGCCATGGGTGAGGATACTACGTGAGTTTGCTGAGTTCATCGGTGTAGAGGTTAGTGATGAGGTGATTGAAAGGTTCCTCGATAGGTTGTTGAGGTGATGAGGATGGAGTCGGTAACAGTTCGGGTGAATGGACGTGAGAGGGTCGTGAACGGAGTACGACTGGACGATGGGACAGTCTTGGTGAATTGTACACCGCACACAATTGATGTGTATGTGAACAACGAGAAGATTCTATCGATTCCACCATCCGGAATAGTGACGAGGGTACAGGTTCAACAGACCGTGCAAGGATCGTTGAGAGTGAGAGGGAGAGACATACCTGTTGTGCAGAACATGTATGGACGAGTGGCTGATTTGCCAGAACCTGCGGAAGGACAGGTGAGATTCATCGTGAGTCTATTGGTACTGCAGGCTGTTAGGCGTTTCGACCTGCTTGCGCCCGACACAGGACCATCGGCGGTGAGGAGGAACGGACAGATTGCGGGTATCAGGCAGTTTGTGAAGGGGTAGTGGTGAGGAGGTGATGAATATGGATAAGGTGGTTGAAGCTTTACAGAAAGGATATCAGCCTATCGTATCAACGGCAATAGGTTACATGAAGCCACGAAGGATAGTACCAATCAATGCGATCTGGGTAGAAGTTGTTGAGTACTATGACGAGGGACAATGGGTTGAAGATACTGATGTAGAAACAGTACAAGGATATGCCTGTGATCTTGGAACTGACGGTATTGCTGGACATGGTTTCGATGATGATCCTCATTACTATTTCTGTACATTGAGCAAGGTTGACGACACAAAGAAACAAATCATCTTCCGAGTTCACTGCTATATCAGGGATAGAAGAGTGGAAATTTATGACGATCACTTCATCAACGGAAGCAGAACAGCATACTGGAATTCATCGACCTTCCTTGGGATAAGGAACCGATCTACGATGACACACAGTGGGAACCACCGAGTACGTGTGGTTGCATCAAACCTCACGAGCATGAGAGTTAGTTCTCCCAATTTTTTGCGGTGAAGAGGTGATGGTGTGAAGGTGACCACTCATGAGGAGGTACCGCTGTAGAGTGTGTGGGTTGGTCTTCTCTGCAGAGGACTTGCATAACATGCCGGCTCATATGTGCCCGGAATGTGAGACGATCGGGAGTTTGGAATTAGTCGTCGAGGAGTAGGAGGTGATGTGTATGAGAGTTGAGGTAGGTACAGACTATATGAACAGAAAGATCGTGGCACACATCGCAGAGGATGGAGTCGTGTCATTAGAGTTCCAGAACGAGCTCGGGTTAACGAACTATAGGGTGATATTCACGCCGCAGGATTTGATTGTGTTCATGGACAACATGATGACGGTCTTGCGGAAGGCACTCATGAGGTGATGCCGGTCGAAGGTAGGAGGTGATCTGTTATGGGAGTATGGTATGAGGATAGGTACGAGATAGCGGATTACAACAAACTCTTTAGGTTGTCGAACAGAGATTTCTACGATGCCTACGAAAGGGGCATAATCACAAGGGAGGAATTAGAAGCGGCATTGACAGACACTGCTGAGGCGGACATGGAGATGATCGGTCTCACAATGGATGCGATGGCAAAGATGGGCGTGTTGAGGAAGGTGCGATGCCTGGTGGTAGGCGATGGGAAAGGCAACGCAGTAGTATTCGGCACGAAGCAGATCCTCGTGTATGGATGGCGAGATCCGTATGAATTGGTTGAGGAACAGTTGGAAGGAGCGGGATTGGAGGAATTGAAGGATAGATTGATGAGACTGTTGGCAGAGTTGCCTGTGCAGAGGGTTGATGAATAGGAGGTGATCCGTCATGAGGGTTGGTCTGCGCAAGTTTGGTGAGGGTGAAGGTCGAGATGTATGTGAGGTGGAGACAGACAGCATACTGTTGACGGTTGATGACTGTCCAGTGATTTCCATCTGGGATGTGGGCAAAATCAGTTGGGAGACAGCGGGCAAGCTGGAGAAGGCAGCAAAGATTGTCGAGGAGCATCCGACAGGCGGTGGAGAATTCCTGGTGATGGAACTGGGAACGTTGTGCGAAATTGTCGGGATGGAAGAACCCTGGTTTAAGGACGGCTTGGTGATTGCGTGGCTGTTTGACGGTGATGATGAGGAAGGGTGTAGGGTAGTCGTAACGGATTTGCTGTTCGAGTGAGGTGATGTGAATGATTATTTGGCGCGAGGAAGACGGTAGATGGGTTTGCAGAAAGGTGTTCAACCATCGTGGAGTGAACGTCACATTAGGCTACGATTTGAACGAGGTAAAGATCCAAGTGAATGGACGAATGTGTGCTGCTGTGTTCGACGGTGAGTTCTGGGTGCCGGATGATGCACGAATTACCTATGATGTGTTCCTTGGCAAACTCAGGGTGGTGATCCGTGTGTGAGTCGCATTAGTGGAGGTGATACAGATGAAGATTGTGATCGAATTGACACTCGAAGAGGCGTTAGACTACCTGTACCAGGTAGGCAAGACATCAGTGGATGACCGTGACAAGTTCTTCGAACAGTACGGTATCGTCATTCGTGAAAGATACGACAGCAGGATGGGTCCAGAGGATATCTTCGGGTTGATTTACGACAAAATTCAGCAGGCTCTGAAAGAAACCTTAGGTGACTGTACGTTCGTCTATACGGCGTACAAAGTGGGTAACTTTGTTGTTCAGGACAAAGAACTTGCTAAGCTATTCGAGGGCAACAGGGAACCTGTCTTACTGGTTCGTAAGGGTGATCGACAATGAAGGTTGTTCGCAGACTATCGAACGGTACATTGGTGTCCTGTTTAGCAGCAGGCAAAGCACGAGTGGTTTACAAACCAGGCGAATGGACGGAAGCTCCAGAGTGGTTGTCGAAGGAAGGCTATAATCTCACCTCTTTCATTTCTTTTGAGACTGCCTGGAGGTTTGCGAAAGACTACCCGAACAAACACTTCGAGATCTGGGAAGCAGAAGCAGAGGACATCACTACTGCGTTGCCACCGAAGTTAAAGCTTACATGGCTCGAATTTGGTGAGATGCTTGAATCCTCATCTGCTTGGTGGCCAGATGGAACGGTCATGTGTAGAAGATTGAAACTGGTAAGGAGAGTGATGAGGATATGATGAGGTGGAAGAAAGGTAGGAATCAACCGCGTGTGACTATCGGTAAGCAGATCATCTACCTGTCTCCTGCACTCATGCAGATGATCGGCAACAAACGGTACGTTGAGATCTGGACTACTGAGGATCTTACGTATTTCGAACTCCACTTCATGGATGAGCCTTCGAAAGATGCGTACTCGGTCATTCGCAAACCATGCGCGAACTACTTCTGTACCAATTTCGCGACGGTACTGTACAGGAAATGGAACCGCAAGCATCCTGTCAAGTTTGAGGTTGAAGGTTCAGTCGTGAAAGTTTGGATGAGGTGATCGGGATGATTCGCGCCCTGTTGGATGCAGGCGCAATTGTTGAATGGGTGGAACCTCGTGTGGTGAAACTGCGATTGGACAAGCTGCAGATCACAGTGTACGATGACAACATTGCGGAGATCGTCCTCATTGACAACAGTCCCTACATCACCTGGCGAGTGACAGCAAGGACACGAGTGTTGAACATCGGAGTATTTATGACCATCAACAGCATGTTGAAACAACGGATCTTACCCACGGAAGTTGACAACCTCCAGCGTATCGTCAAAATCCTACTACTCTCGGACCAGTGTACTGTTGAGTCGTTCGACGGCAAGGTTATCCAAGCCAAGGAGGGTTCGATCCGTTGGACTATACGTCAACATAGTCTGAGGGCAGCTTACAGTGACAATGGACTTCACATTGAGCTGAGTTCAACGTACCCAAGTTTAGTGATGATGGACAGATTGAGACACTTACTGCAAGAGGTGGTAAGACATGCGCAAGTGGCAATGGGTAGCGCACAAGCTTATGGAACTCGGGGCACCGGACGATCTGATAACCCTCTGTCGACAGATAGACAAGATGCTCCTTGAACTATATGACTTGGAGACCACGTATGAGTGGCAAGTGAATCTACCTACCATTGAACGTGTGTTCAGTGAATTGCCTTATGAAGCTAAGCGCAATTACCTGTTCTCGTGCGTCATCTACAGCGCCAAATACTGCGTTGCGTGCGTGATGCATGCAGGTAAGTGTGACGAGTGTCTCTTCGCGAAGAAGGCAGGGCGTTGTCAAGATCCTAACTCATTGTTCGGCAAGTTAGTGCATCATCCGTGGTGGTGGCAACGATGAGGAAATGGGAATGGATCGCCAAACGGTTACAAGAATTAGATGCTCCAGAGGAACTGATACAGTTAGCCAAACGGATTGACGCACTTCTCGTACAGTTGTATGGTGACAAGAACACACGAGAATGGAACAGAAGACGACGCTTCATTGATTGGCTCTTCCTAATGACACCCGATAGGTGGAAGAAACTCCTCATTCGTAGAGTTGCTGGAAGTGCTGCGTTCTGTATTGCGTGTCAAATCGAACAGGATTGCTTGACGTGTCAGTTCGCTAAGTATGCCGGTATCTGTTTAGTGCCTGGTTCGTGGTTTTATGAGTTTGTATCCCATAGGTGGTGGGAATGAAATGTGTGTGTCGTTATGAGTGTTACCTTAGAGGGTTGTGCGACAGTTGTAAGCACAAGGTAGCAATTCCAGATGATCCGGTGTTTGACGCAATGGAGTTTGCGCGAGCCGTCCACGAGATGAGGAGACGTTGCCATCTGTGAGGTGATGAGATGCCACTAATTGTGTCGTGGGAAGGCGATGTCATCATCAGGAAGGGAGGTCGCGATGAAGTGTGGTACCGCGTACCACAGTGGGCGCGTGAGTACTACGATGAGCGTACATTGAAGGTACTGTGTTTCATTGACCTCGGGAAACCGCATTGGCTCGATTTGGACGATATCATCATTGTCCCTCAAGAGGAAGAGATCGTGGTGAATGACTTATGAAAAGTTACGAAACCAAGATTCGGTTGTATCACATTCGAACAGACTATCGAAGCGTAGGTGCATACGAACACAACGGGAAAGTGATTGTCCACGCGTACGACCGTCATAGGGATATTCCAATTGCTGAACTGCCTGAACGGAATGTCGTACCGATCTGTTATCCGGTGATCAATGGTGTCGTGGTAATCTGCGTACCGAAGGAGGTCTGGAGATCATGCATCGCAGACTGATACGGGAAGTCATACGCAGAGCAGGTGGTCAAGTACCAGATGATGAGTTCACATTGAGGCTTATCGCTGCGATTATAACACATGAATATCGTGTGCCTATTAAACCGTGGGATGTCGCTCACTATCTGAAGCATAGTAAGTCGATTGTTCGTCGCAACGGTTATTGGGTGATGAAGGATGATGTATAAGGACTACATCTACGTCCTGAAGAAACCACTGCCGACTGACGATGAGATCGACTGGCTGTACCGCAATGGGTACATCAACGACCATGAGTATCGCGTACTGAACAGCAGTCTGGTGGATTGTCAAACCGAACAAGAACTGGAGCTGATCATCACCGAACAGCTGGAGATCCTCAGACGACTCGGTTACGTCGAACGCGAAACAGTCCTGGTGTGGACAGACGAACGGGTGACGATCTATGTTGACGAACAACGCAGACGGTTACGCATCACAGGAATCGAGACAGTTTCGGATGATCCACAGGACATACTGGACTTGGTTCTGCCCTACGTTGAGGCGGATCCTACCGCGGGACTGTTCGCGTACCGTTTGAGGAACATTAAGCCCAAGGATATTCGATTTGGTCGCGACTACATCGAGGTGATATGGTGAACGAACCCGATTATGCGGAACTGTACAGGATGTATGCTCAACAGAAACCAAGCAGAAGAGGCAGACCCAAGGTAGATTCCTCCGCCGAACAGATGTACGAACATGCCATTCAGATCTGTGGTGATCGTGTACTACCGTTCGAACTATTGGTCGAATTGCTCGTGAAAGAAGGCTTCAACCGTCTGGAGGTTCGCAAAACATTGTTGAAAAGATCCTCACCAATCATCGTGTACATCGGTTCAGATGACCATCTGTACGCGAAAGTTGCCAAACCAAAAACTTTTTAAATACAGCTGGAAATCTCGTTTTAGCCAGCTGTTTAGTCGTCCGATAGGGGGTGGTTCGCATTGCCTATAGACCTTGTTGAATTGTATAAAGCAGCTGAGCAAGAGTCTTTGAAGCGCCCCGTAGTAACAGATGGCAAGAAGAAGGAAACTGTTCTGCAGATCATCGAGCAGATCGCGAAGGCGACAGGACAGAAGGAATTGCTGCTGGCCGCAGTGTATAAGGTTGTGAGAGCCGAATTGAAGAAGAAAGGCATGGACATCCAGAGGAGCTACTTTGTGCAGATCGTAAACAAGAACTTCAAGACGAAGAAGAAGGACAACAGGGTGTATATCGTCGTCGGTAAGTGATTATGCGCTACGTCACCCTTTTGTCAGGTGGAATTGACAGCGCAGTGGCTTTAGCTCATGTAATGCAGAAGTATCCGAACGCTCATCATGAGGCACTGTTCGTCAACTACGGCCAGTCCACCGAGACCAGCAGAATAGCTGCCACTGATATTGCAACAGTTTACGGTGTACCTCTATATACTGTTGTCATCATCCCGCCGTTGCCGAGGTCTGCACACATTCCAGATGGTTCATACGAACAGGTTGACGTTCAGAAGCACCTGTATGTTCCGAATCGTAACATGATCCTCATTTCTTTAGCGGCCGCGTACGCTTGGCCCCAGGGAGTGATTGTCATTGGGATTCACAGCGATACACCATACGCTGATCAGAGTAAGCAGTTCCTCGAAACAGTTAAGCGAACCGTAGAGACTGCCACGTATGGTAAGGTGACCGTTGAGGCTCCTCTGATCAAAATGTCTAAACCGGAGATCATTCGCTACGGACACCAATTAGGGGTACCATTCCATTTGACGTACAGCTGTTACAAAGGCTACAAGGTGCACTGCGGACGCTGCGCAGCATGCTTAGCACGTAAACAAGCATTCAGGGACGCAGGAGTACCGGATCCCACTGAGTACGAATCATGAACAAGGCAATCGTTCTGTACACCGTCCTGGAACGTTTCAGGCATGATGAACTGTACGAGGCTACTGATCTCGCTAAATGGTTAGGCATTCCGGAGAAGCACCGTTTGATGCGGTATTACTTGAATCGGTTGACGCGTGAAGGCTGGTTACTTAAGGTGTATTGGAGACAACGTACATTTTACGCGATACGCCAGCTTGAATATCTGTTTGAGTCATGCGATCTGTTCAAACGGCGTATGGCTGGAGTTTATGTCGTAAGGCGGAGGTGAGATTATGGAGTTGAAGGCAGTTAAGGAGCTCCCGAAGAAGGCTACAGCAGGCAGACCCAGTAAGTACGAGAAACTCATCGAGGACTTCCTCAAGAGTGGCAAGGACCTCATGGAAGTTACTCTTGGACCGAACGACCCGAAGCCGAACACTGTAATTCAGAGATTGAACGCAGCAAAGAAGAAGATGAACGCGAAGGTCAGGGTCAGGAAGAGAGGCGACAGAATCTTCTTGGAGAGGATATGAACAGCATTCCTTTCTTTTCCCATTTTTTTGCCTGGTTGTGGTCGAGTCGTTAAGTGAGGTGATGTCACATGAGGAACGAACTGATTAAGTTGTTGACCGATGCAGGCCTCTCGAAGGATGAAGCCACGAGCAAGGTGGACAAACTCTACGCAACTGTCAAGAAGATCAGACCACAAGATTCGGAAGACAGTCTATGGGCATTGGTCAAGCTCAAGGTACTCGAGTACGTCAACATCCTCAAGAGGTCTGGCGCAACAAGGTTCACAGGCGTAGTCATCGGTTTCACTGAATACAGGGACGTACTCGAACCGGTTAAGCGCGCCATTTTAGACGAGTACGAAAGGGATCCGCAAGGTGCCATTATGCAAGGCCTCGTAAGAGTAGAGCACGACGGGACTGTCGTACCACTGGATAACAGACCTACGTTGCCGACCGGTGATCCGAACCCACACTTTGGTAAGCCTATACCAACGTTGTATTCCAGGAACATCCACATGATCGTCGACAATCAGTACAGAAGAGCGCAAGGCGACATCAAGGATGAACCCAGGATTGGAGGCATTTACTCGTTTGCGGGAACCGAGCGAGGTGATGTTATCAGAATCAGCAGGATCCGACCCTTCAGGATGGTAGGAACAGTTCAACCATCCGATCTCTGGAACATGACCCTCAAGGCCTTGAAGCCGTTTGCGATCGACCTGCATGATCTTACTGGCAACGAGGAGAACATCATCGCCATCAAAGGCATGGTGACTTACACCACGGAGACGTCAACGGGTAATCAACTGATCGTAGTGGATGATCCAGACGAACCGATTGGTGAAGGAGTTCCAGTATTCGTCAACCCGAAGGCAATCAGTGCGCCGATTGTCACAGGATCGGAAGTCATAACCTTTGGAACTACCTTCACATCGACAGTCTTCGAGGAGCAGAGAGTAGGCATCAACGGCTTCGGTGTAATCGTCAATCCGGCAGTTTCATACGGTGATGTGCTTGAGTCACTGGACGAGGTACTCTGGGAAGGCTAAACTGTTAAACTTTCCAATTTTTTTTTCACGTATAGTTAGTGAGGTGATTGATTTGGGTGAGTTAGTTGATCTCGCAAATCGTTGTAAGGACTGCCCATATCGAGCTGTTCTGGTGCAACTTGCTCATGAATCGAACTGTTGTGGAGTCGTCTTCAGGAGGTGAAACATGA
>Ga0190319_1000080_pt1 | contig 14228 bp, 15 predicted proteins | sample 48701145_MG_FD_165040 | JGI IMG/M metagenome (GOLD analysis project Ga0190319, IMG submission 165040) | Hydrothermal vent sediment bacterial communities from Southern Trench, Guaymas Basin, Mexico - 4870-11-4-5_MG | ecosystem: Environmental > Aquatic > Marine > Hydrothermal vents > Sediment ...
GTTAACGGACTTCTCTCACTTCAACATGATGTTCAGGGTCGGGGTCGGCGTGGCTGGATTGGACGCATACTTGAGGCCCGAGACATGTCAAAGCATCTTCATAGACTTCCTCAGAATCTATAAGACGATGAGGAGGAAGCTACCGTTCGCGATAGCTCAGGTTGGGAAGAGCTTTAGGAATGAGATCTCGCCTAGACAAGGACTTCTACGGATGAGGGAGTTCTATCAAGCCGAGATAGAGGTGTTCTTTAACCCGAGGAGGGCGAACGATTTCGCTAAAGCCGACTCGATCCTAGACTATAGGCTTAGACTACAGCCGATTGGAGAGGACTCCATTAAGGATATATCGTGTAGGGATGCTTTGGAGTCGAGGCTTATCTCAAGCAAACTCGTCGCATACTATCTAGCTTTAATCCAACAATTCTATGAGAAGGCTGGAATCCCAAGAGAGAAGATTAGGCTCAGGGAGCTGGATGAGGATGAGAGGGCATTCTACGCGGTGGAGGCTTGGGATCTCGAGGTGGAGACGAGTCTGGGCTGGATAGAGCTCGTCGCATGTAATAATAGGGGGGAGCACGATCTCGGGGGCCATGAGAGGCTGAGCGGTCAGGAGATGACAGTCCTAGATGACGGCGAGAGGGTTTTGCCGAACGTCTTCGAGCTCTCGATGGGGATAGATAGAAGCCTCTACTGTATCTTAGAGAACTCTCTACACCTCGTCAACAATAGGATAGTCCTAAAGCTCCCCCCACACCTCGCCCCAATTCAAGCAACAGTACTACCGCTTCTATCGAGGGAGCCCTTCACCAGCGAGGCCATGAGGATCTATCGCTCATTAAAGCAGGAATTCGACGTGGTTTATGACGCGTCTGGAAGCATTGGGAGGAGGTATGCGAGATATGATGAGATAGGGGTTCCAGTGGATATAACGATAGATCATCAAACCCTAGAGGATAAGACGGTCACGGTTAGGTTTAGGGATTCGACGATCCAGCTCAGGGTTGGGGAAAGCGATCTGATGAACTTTCTAAGAGATCATCTAAAAATTGGATGAAAATACTTATAAGGCTTGCTCCATCATTTATTGGTGGATTAGCTTATGGCATTACCTCGCGATAGGGAGGAAGACTTCAGAGTCACGATCTTAACCCTAATACAGGATCAGATGAGGAAGGTGGTCGATGGATATAGAACTCTATTAAACATGTTGGAGGACTTCACCAATGGAGCGAAGACCGGGAAACTCGAAGAATACTACAACAAGATATTGAAGAATGATGAATCCGCGAAGGAGACGAGTCTGATGATCGAGCGCGAGATAAATAGTGTCGGAGCCCTCTTAACGGATAGGGAGGGATATATTAGGCTCATGACGGAGATAGATAGGGTTTCAGACATAACCGAGGGAGCTGCCTTCAGGCTACTCAGCCTCAGTAAGATGAAGGCGAAGTTCGGGAAGAGCCTGAACCAAAAGTTCCTCCAGCTCGGTGAAACCGTTTTGACGGCTCTTCTAAGGGCTAGGGAGGCTCTCCTCGCATCCACTCTGGACGAGGCGACCTTCCATCAAAAGATTAAGGAGGCTGAGGAGTATGAGAAGAAGGCGGATGAACTCTATAGAATCATCGACCTAGAACTGCTTCAAAGCAATCTCAAGATAGCTCCACTCCTATTGAGCCGAGAGATCGTCGAGATGATCGAGGACATCGCTGATAGGGCTGAGAGGATCGTCGACATCTTGCGAGCAATCTCCCTAGCGGTCTTCTAAGGAGAAGGCCATGTCGCCCTCGAATATGATTAGGGCGGAGGTCGTTCAAGACACGATAATAGTCTGGGATGTAGAGGATGGTAGAGAACTTTACAGAGAGGGATTTTATGGAAAGCCTCTGGGGATACCGAAGCCGAAGACCGCGGACTTCGACGCCCCACTAATCCTAGACATAATCGAGGCGGTCTACTTGGCGGAGAAGGGGAGGATAGAGGTCTATCGAGATGGGAGGAGGCTGAGCCTCGAAGAGCTCATGGAGTATGCTGAGGAAAATTATGAGAGGTTCAGGGAGAGATATCTAGTCTATAGGGATCTGAGGGAGAGGGGGTTCACCGTAACCCCTGGAATAAAGTTTGGGAGCGACTTCGCCGTCTACAAGCTTGGGCCAGGCTTAGAACACGCCCCATTCATAGTTCAGGTCAAGACTCCATCCGAGAACATCTCAGCCCTAGAGATAGTTAGGTCTGGGAGGTTGGCGACGACCGTTAGAAAGCACTTCACGATCGCCGTCGCAGACTCAAGCTCCGGTAAGGTCAGGTACTTGTTGTTTGAGTGGTGGAGAGCTTAGAGCCGGGACACGGCGTCATCCATGTTGGGGTAGCTTGGGTAAAGGTGGCTAAACTTTTCACGCAATTTCTCTATGGGGAAAAATCTTATTATATGCTGATCCAAGGGTCTTAAGGAATGGCCCTTGAGGATGAGCTGAGGAGCATATCTGATGCTGTTAGAAATTATCTAATGATAGCTGACGAGGATATTGAGAGGGTTAAGGGCTCCGAGAGATTATTCTTTGAGAGACTCGACGAGATCGTTGAGGGAGCCTTGAGATCCCTCCTATCGAGCGAGCTCGCCCAGAGTTTCATAGAGAGGAGTGGGTTAACCAAGGAGAGGGCTGCAAAGCTCTTTAAAAGATGGCTGACCCTTTTCGTGAAAGGAGGATATGATCTAGATCACGCAAAGGAAGTCTTCAAGATAGGTCTAGCCCACGCGAGATACGGCGTCTACGATAGACTGGTTTGCATGTGTGCTGGAGCCTGGCTTCGAGAGATCCTTAAGGCGATAGGTGAGGGCGACGTGGATGATAAGATTGGATTATCGATCTCGGCGGCGAAGCTAATCTTCTGGAACCTCATCATGATGCTAGAGGGATATCATGTGGCGAGAGTTGAATCTCTCAAGAAGGCTGGAATATCTCCTCAATTGGCTGATAAGCTCTTCATGCTTAAGGCGGAGGAGGTTTACAAGAGTTTTAAAGAGAGGTTATGAGGATGCATTGAGCTTCTCCGCTATCTCCCTCGCCCTCCTCGTGGCCGCCTCAACGGCCCTCATCATGGCCGTCCTGATGCCTCCCTCCTCGAGATAGAAGATTCCCTCGATGGTAGTTCCACCTGGGGTTAAGACCATCTCCTTGATCATGGCTGGATGCAGCTCTAGGTCTAGGATCATCTTCGCGGTTCCATAGATCGTGTATGCAGAGGATGTGTAGGCGAGATCTCTCGGCAATCCAACCTTTAGCCCAGCGTGGGCCATGGCCTCGACTAGGATCGCGACATAGGCCGGCCCGCTTCCGCTCAAGGCCGTGACGGCGTCCATCAAGTTCTCGTCCACCTCCATGCAATATCCCAGCTCGCTGAAGATCTCTCGAACCAGCTTAACGTCCTCCTCCGAGACCTTAGATCCCCTCGAATACGCTATGAATCCGGCCTTAACCCTCAAGGCTATATTCGGCATGGCCCTCACGACCTTCGCCTCTGGAGCGAGCTTCTCAAGCTTCGAGATGGAGATCGCTGCCGCGACCGAGATCAACAACTTACCCCTTAAGAGATCCGATATCTCGTTTAAGACCTCTGGAACCTTATATGGCTTGACCGAGATGAAGATCACATCCGATTCTCCGGCGACCTCCCTATTCACCCTAGTCAACTTGACCCCAAGCCTTTCGAGATCCTTAACCTTCTCAACCCTCCTCCTCGAAGCCACGACCCTATACTTCCCGGTCTCCGCCAAGACCCTTGCGATAGCGGATCCTATCTGCCCGGCTCCGATCACCCCTATCGTGAGCATGTGGTGATGAGGTTTATTCGGCTATAAAAGCATCATATTAGCTGGACATCCTTCAAGAGCTTTCTCGCCTCGACTAGATCGAGCTTCCGCTTATGGAGTATGGTGTACCTGTTCGGCCTGATCTTCCAAGCCTCGACCAACGCTTTAACCATCAAGTCCTCAGATATCTCAGCCTCCTTGAGGGTTAAGGGTATTCCAGCCCTCTCCATCAAGATCCTAATCTTCATCCAATCATACTCATCCCCCCACCAATTCTCATTATATCTCTCATGGTAGAGGGCCATGGGCAAAGCCGCTAAAGCGCATTGAATTCCATGGGGCACCCTCCTCCCCAAGTTCATGTCGAGATAGTGGCTGATGAGATGCTCGCTTCCAGACGCTGGCCTCGATGATCCGACGAGCATCATGGCGACCCCAGAGTATATCAATCCCTCGGCTAGGCGTTCAATCCTCTCAAAAGAGTCACGGATCTCAAGCGCCTCGACCATAAGTCTAAGCGATTTTAGGATGAATGATTCAGCGGTCTTACAATATGGCTCTCCGAGCTCATCTCTCCCAAGCTGCCAATCCTTTAAGGAGACTATCTTCGCGATCAGATCCCCGAATCCTGAAGCCTTCAAGAACCTCGGAGCATTGGATAGGATTGAGGGGTCGATTAAGGATATTATTGGCGGTCTTGTCTTCTTCGAGATCCTCCTCCCACCGCTGAATAGAGAGGCGGTTGGAGAGGCTATTCCATCATGGGATGGAGAGGTTGGGATCGAGATGAAGTTCGCCCCCGACCTAAATGCCGCGTATTTCGCGACATCTATGACCGTTCCTCCCCCAACCCCAACTATGGTCTTGAACCCCTTAACCTTCTCAGCCTTCTCTTCAGCCTCCTCATAGGTTGGGCCCTCAACGAAGAATCCTCCACCGCTCAAGATCTTTTGGACAAATCTCCCAGCCACCTCATACGTCACCTTATCGTAGAAGACCGCGAATGGTTCTTCAACCCCATACTCTAGGATGTATTCAAGCGACTCCTTAAGCGGCCCTATGATGACCTCCCTTAAGGTTCTATCGTGTTCGAGTCCGCAGCCACACTCCTCCGATGAGGGTAGCTCATCGCCGAATCTGAGAATCCTCAATCTAAGCCATGCTCAATACTTGATATGATAAAATCTTTTCCCTCGCTGATCCGCTTGCCGCTGATTTAGAGATGCTCGAAGCCAGCTTTTTCTCACCGGTTTTCGAGCCTAGTATGGCCATGGATTATCGCTGCGAGGCGTTAAAATGCTTTGATATGAGGCTTTAAGGGAAGCCGCCTACCCTGAAAGAGAAATAGTGATAAATATCTTAAGACCAAATTTATCTCAGTGTTATGGGATGCCCAAGCGCGTCGTGATTAAGGAGCCATCGGAGGAAGGCGGGGAGGAGAAGAAGGAGCTGATAATAGAGCCTGTAGAGGAGGGGGTTGAAGAGGAGGCGAGGGAGATTGCGGTTAAGCCGTCGATCAGCGAGGAGGAGAGAGCCCTCGAGGAGGCGTCTGTCGAGGCCGAGGCAGCCTATGAGACAGTGATGGATAAGATAGATGAGCTTAAGATCAGGGAGAAGGTGACTCAACAGAGATTCATGCAGCATCCAGACATGACCCTATCGATCTTGAAGAAGCTCCTCCAGAAGTGGGATGCGCTCAGAGAGGATCTGATCAAGAATATTCAAGAGGCTATAGATAGGTATGCGAGGCTTAAGTCCCTCCTAGAGGAGAGGTTCTCATCAATAGAGGAGGAACTGTATGAGAATCAGGTTGAGCTCGACGTCCTACATCAGCGCGAGGAGCAGGGGAAGCCGATATCGGTCTCGAAGAAGGAGGAGCTTGAAAACCTTATCCCAGCCCTTAGGGAGAAGATGGCCGAGATCGATAAGAAGATTAAGGAGATCGAGGAGCGGATGGAGGAGCTTAGACGTATCGCCGACAACATATACGATGTAACGTCATATAAGGAGCTATCCGAGAGATTGCTGGGCCAGATCGTTGAGGCTGGATATAGTAAGTGGGGCGAGGAGGCCGATATGAGGGTGAGATACCTCATAGGCGAGATAGCTCAGCGTGAGGGAATTCCAAGAGAATACGCCACCATATATCTATGGAAGCAGTGGAAGGAGAGGCAGCCGACGAGCACCGAGTAGAGGATCAGCCGATTAATGGTTAGATCCGACCCAGATAGGATCATGAAGGATGCGATCGATACCTAAAATGTTTGAGGGATCGGCCACCAACGAGTTAGACTACCTAGAAATGAAATTAGATGGATGGAGGTCAAGATGCTTAAATAGCTGGGCTGAACGCCTTGGAGATGAATGCCAGAGTATTGGTTCAAGTATGGGGTCACCGAGACCTTCATGGAGATCTCGGAGGAGATAGCTCAGAAGAAGATTCAGCCAAACATCGCGGGCTCTCCACCGGATATCGAGGGTAAGGTTGCGGATTTTCTGGATGAGCTTCTAGCCGATAGGAGTCCGAATTCGATTCAAATTCTCTACGACCATTCTGGAGATCTTACCTCCTTAAACATCTTGAAGGCTTTGGTCGAGAGGTTTCTAAAGCTTAAGCCAGATGGCGAGATAATCTTCATGGCATCTTCTTGGAGGCTTGATCCAGAAGTTGGGAGAAGACATCTAAACGTTGAGCTTAGGAGGCTGAAACTCGACCTGACTCCAAAGACCTTCCTCGAAAAGGGTGACTCGCTGAGGATCGAAGAACTCATAGATGAGTCGATCCCCTTGATCGTGGTGACCTCAGCCGAACCCCATGGAATATTCGGAGAGTTCTGCTTGAGAGAAGCGATGGCCTTAAGCGATCCAAGAATCAAGGGCCATGAAAAGCTATCTGAGGGAATCGACGAGGTTTGGAGAGACCTATTGACGAAATATGATGTATATGGCTTATGTGTCGTTGGGGATGAGGTGTTGGGAGGCTCGGCGGAGGAGGTAGACCTGAAGGCTAGGGGTCTCGTCGGGGAAAAGTTTGGGGTTGAGGTTGATGACGCCGACATCGTTATCGCGGGCGCTGGAGGGTATCCGAGGGATTCAACCCTTGAGAGCTCCATCCATCTATTGAGCCTTCTAGCGGATTTCGTCGTCGATGGAGGTCTTATCGGGTTGGTGGCTGAATGCCGTGAAGGGCTTGGATCTAAGGAGTTCGTTGAGGCTCTGGCAAAGGGTTTTGGAGCTGGATATGAGGGTGAACTCGTTGGGAGGATTAAGGAGGTGTTGGAGAATAGGAGGGTGGCCTTAACCTCAACGCTCCCCAAAGCCATCCTTGAAAACCTTCTTGGAGTCAAGGGATTTGACACACCTCAAGACCTATTGACCTATGGTTTAAGGATCTATAGTAGAGGCGCGAGAGTCCTAGTAGCTGAGGATTGTTTGGTGAAGCCCATTAGAAGGGAAGCATCGGGACAAAGCTTAGGATGAGCATGGCGAAGACCGCTATGAACATGAGCTTCCTACCCCTCGAGAGGGGTGAGACCTGATCTAATGGGGGGATGTCTGGAACCCTCGGCATAAGGAGGAGTAGGAGGAGGGCGAAGAAGAAGTATCCCGTAAAGGCTAGAACCGCTATCGAGATATAGCTCGCTATCCTATGCTGCCTTGGAGATAAGATACTTCTAAAGATCCTCCCACCATCTAGCTGCCAGACCGGGAATAGGTTTAGAGCGGTTACTAAGAGGCCAAGCCAAGCCGCGAAGCTCAAAGCTGGAGAGGTTAGAGGTAGCTTATCTGGATGGCCGAATAGCGGCCTTATTAGATAGAAGAGGAGTGGGGATGGAAGCGGCACTCCACCGGCTTTCTGCGCCTGCTCTATCACGGCTCTAAACTCCTCCATCGATACCCACGTCCCCCTGAAGAAGGATAGGATGGCCACTCCTACACTCACTAGAAATCCAGCTATCGGCCCGCTAAATCCTATGTCAAACATATCATCTCTATTCACTACCGGGCTTTTCTGGAAGATTATCGCCCCGAAGGTTGGGAGCATGAACGGTATCCCGGGTATGAAGTATGGTGGAGAGGACTCTATGCCATCTATCTTCGCCGAGACCTTATGGCCCAGCTCATGGATACCTATTATAGCCATCAAGGAGATGGTGAATAGCATTCCCTCAATCAATTGGTCGATGAAACCCACCCTCCCGAAGATCATCCTGTAAATGATCTTATAGACGGGCGAGGTAACCCTGAGGAATCCATCGACGCTCACGGTTCCGATCGTTGCAGCGAGGAGTATTATAGGTAAGACCTTTATCTTCATCACGGACGGCGACACCTCCCTATACTTGAAGACCCTTATCTTCACCTTTCCATCCTCAAGCTTCGCGGTTGGAGCAAGCTTCATCGGGTGGAGTTCTTGATAGAGTCTTTTGAATCTCTCCTTGATCTCGGTTTCGGAGATCGTGAAGGTTAAGACACCCGCTTCTAAGAAGATGTCTTCAACCGTGAAGTATTTTCCGACAGCCTCCTTAACCCTCTCCAACTCCTCTCCGTAAAACTCCAAGTCTAATACATCACCGATATAAGCACCTTTAATGTTTTCTCTCCCCCATTCGGGTTAAAGCTTATAGTATATCTTTGATCCTGATTTCCTTGAATGAGGAGCGTCAAGAAGGCTGAGACCTATCTGATAAGGCAGGCGTCTGAAGAGGATTTAGTCCCCGTCATGAACATAAATAGGATATGCCTCCCCGAAAACTATAGCTTCTTCTTTTTCCAGACGATTCTACGAGATTATCCGAAGACCTTTCTGGTCGCTGAGGCTGATGGGAAGATCGTTGGATATGTGATGTGTAGGGTTGAGAGGATTCTCTCAAAGCTCGATAGATTCAGGTTTAAGAGGGCTGGACACATAATCTCAATAGCCGTTCTACCCGAGTATAGGAATAGGGGGATAGCAAGCTCCCTGCTCAGTAAGGCGATGAACCTCCTCAGAAGCGAATATGGCTGTGAAGAAGTCTTCTTGGAGGTAAGGGTCTCAAACACCCCAGCGATCTCACTCTATGAGAAGCTCGGTTTCCTAAAGGTGAGCGTCTCGAAGAGATATTATCTCGATGGGGAGGATGCGTATATAATGGCGAGAAGGCTATAGCATCTCACTAGACTTCACCCTAACCATTAAGATGCTTATGTCGTTCGGCTCGGTCGAAGGCTTATCTCCAAACCTTATCTCACCGGTAACCCTATTGATGTAGGCGAACCTCTCCGCCGGAGCCTTCTCAAATCTACAGTAGTAGATTATTGGGGTCAGGGACGCTATAGGGATGAGGAAACAGTAGGCCAGTTTCTTCTCCTCATCTAAATGGATGATGGTGGACCTCATGGAGGATGCCAATAGGAGGAGCTGCTCGAGATCGGCTACCTCGATCTTCATCGGAGAGACCGCTTCGCTCATGCAATTATCAAGTCATTCGCCGCATATAATCCTTAACGTTACTCTGAGAATATGCTGAGGGTTGGAATTATCTTGGAGGCTTCCTCAAGATCCTTATGCGAGTCTATGCTCATCCAGAAAGCATTTTCAAAGAGGTGGGCTTTAAGCTTCCCATCATCCGCGAGCCGCGGCAAGGCGGTCTTCTCTATATCCCCCCTCTCCGGAAGGTAGTTGAAGACCTCGCGCTTGAATACATATACGCCAGCATTTATCCAATAATCCATCAACCTCGGCTTCTCAACGAATGAGATAACCTTACGCGTTTTCTCATCGAATTTAACGATCCCATAGGGGGATGGGAGTTGGACTAAGGCTATCGCGCCGAGATATTCTCCTTCGAGGTCTTCTAGAAGCTCATTTGGATTTAGATCTGTTAAAATATCGCCATTTATTAGGAGGAAGCTCTCATCATTCCTTAAGATGTGCTCCGCGTTCTTCAACGCCCCACCCGTTCCGAGAGGTTCGTCCTCGACGACATATCCCACCCTAACCCCATACTTCACCCCACTTCCAACCTCATTTACGAGCTTCTCCTTAAGATAGCCAGCGCATATCAATATCTCCTCAAACCCATAATGTTTAAGCCACCTAACCTGCCATTCCAGTATACTCCTCCCGGCCACGGGTAGAAGCGGCTTCGGGACATTCTCGGTATATGGTTTTAGCCTCTTTCCATAGCCTCCCGCGAGTATTACCGCCTTCATCAACCTTAACCCCGTAAAGTGCTTTTAAATAAATTTCTAATGCATGAAAACGCCCAGATTTCGTGTAGATCGTTTTGAGATCTCATCAAAATGTTTAACAAGGCTTAGATTTTCGAAAGGTTGGTGAATCCTTGGAAGAGTGGAGATTTCTAGAGCTTGAATATCCGAGCAATCCCGCCATGAATCTCGCGGTAGATGAGGCGATCCTGAACGCCGTACTAGAGGGACATGCCCCGCCGACCCTAAGGCTCTGGAGGAACGATAGATCGGTCGTAGTTGGGAGGTTTCAGAGAGTATGTGATGAGGTGGACTTAGATCTATGCATGAGGATGGGGATAGGCGTTGTTAGGAGGGTGAGCGGAGGGGGAGCGGTATATCAAGACCTGGGAAACCTAAACTACACCATAGCCTTAACCGATGATCACAGGCTGATCAAGGGATTAACGGTAGCCGAGTCCTATAAGGTTCTCTGCTCATGGCTCCAAAGGGCTCTCAAGCTCATGGGCTTGAACCCCGAGTTTAAGCCTCCCGGCAACATCTTGATTAATGGTAGAAAGGTCTCGGGCTCGGCTCAATTAAGGAGGAGAAGGGAAGTCCTCCACCATGGAACACTTTTGGTGAACGCCGACCTAAATTTGATGAAAAAGGCTCTAAAGGCGTGGAGAGATGATTATAGAGGTGGGGAAATCGCCAGCATCAGAATGCCCGTTACGAACCTCATGGATGAACTCCAGATCAAGATAGATTTTGACAAGCTGAAGGAGATTTTGAAGTCGAGTTTCGAAAAGACGTTCTCGGTGAAGCTTGTAGATGAAGGGCTCACAGACCATGAGAGGTTCATCATGGAGAAGCTTTATAGGGAGAGGTATTCGAAAGACTCGTGGAATTTCTATAGGTGAATATCATGGAGTTGAGCTATCTCCTTAACCTCCACCTCGTCTGATAGCCGATGTCCTCTAAGATTATTCCTATCTCCCTAAGCCTATCTCTTATCCGATCGGCGAGCTCGAACTCCCTCCTCATCCTAAGCTCGCCTCTAACGTCTATCAAGATCTCTAAGACCCTCTCCAATAAGTCAGTCTCAATTACCGGTCTCTTCTTCAAGATCCCGAAGATCCTACCTATCCTCTCGATCTCAGATAGGAGCTTAAGCTTCAATAAGGCATTTAATCTCTCCCTCGTGTCAAGGAATTTGTTTATGGTCGAGGCCAGCTTGAAGAGTTCAGCCATGGCTCTTGGAGTATCGAGATCGTCGTCGAGATAGCCATAGAATTTCCTCTTGAAGTCCTCATAGCATTCTTCAAGCCTTCTCTCCTCCTCGCTTAAATCCTCATCGGTCTCCACAGCTCTTAACCTCTCAACCATATTGTATAATGAGTTTAGAGAGGATTCGCTGCTCTCAAGCGATCTCCACTTAAAGTCTATCGGACTCCTATAGTGGGAGAGGAGGAACATAAGCCTGAGAGCCTCTGGATCATGCTCCTTGACTATATCTCTGATTAGGATGTAGTTTCCCAAGCTCTTAGACATCTTCTCCCCACCGACTGTGAGCAAGCCCGTATGACACCAATATCTCACAAACGGCTTCTTTCCGGTGGCCGCCTCCGCCTGAGCTATCTCGGCCTCATGATGTGGGAAGGTCAGCTCTATCGCCCCACCATGGATATCTATCTGAGGACCGAAGTGTGTTAGGATTATCGCGGTATCCTCGATATGCCATCCAGGCCTCCCATAACCCCACGGCGAATCCCAGCCTATCTCATCCCTATCACGCTTCTTCCAAAGCGCGAAGTCCTGTGGATTTCTCTTCGTTGGGTCGGGTTCGATCCTATGAACCAAGAGTTCTTCAGGTCTCCTATGGGAGAGCTTTCCATAATCCTTGAATCTGCTCGTGTCGAAGTATACTCCCGTCTCGGTCTCGTATGCGAAGCCCTTATCCATCAAGACCTTGATTAGATCCACGATCTCATCGATATACTCCGAGGCCCTAGCATAGAGGTTCACGCTCTGAATTCCCAAGGCCTCCATATCCTCCATAAAGTATCTCTCATATTCTCGAGCGAGATCTATAGGATTCACTCCACGTTCTCTCGCACGTCTGATGATCTTATCATCAACATCCGTTATATTCATTAGGTAGAAGACCGAGTAACCCTTCTCCCTCAAATATCTGGCTAAAACATCATACGCTATATAGGTTCTAGCATGGCCTATGTGGGAGTAGTCGTAGACGGTTGGGCCACATACATACATGTATACCCTATTTCCCCTTAGGGGCTTAAACTCCTCGACCGTCCTAGTCATCGTGTTATAGATCCTCAGCACCTCGTAAGCCTCCGAGATATGAGTGATCGCTTAGAATAAAACTTTAAAACATCGTTGAGTAAAGGCTTTAATCCGGGATAGGGAGCTTAAGGAAGCGGTGTATCGATTTGATGCTCGAGGATAAGTTGTATTGGGGTAGGTTTCTCGGCGGAATAGTAATGGGATTTCTAACGGAGTTCTTCAAGCTCTACAAGCCCACAATATTTCTAGGCATATTCGTAGCAGCACTCGCATACATAATCTCCACGATAATCTTGAGGATGGCCATGCCGCTGAATGTGAGGGAGAAGTTGGGGAAGAAACTGTATATCTCGGGAGCTGGCACATATGCTGTGACGTGGCTGGTAACATTAATCATATGTTTCAATGTTTTTGAGGCCGCTTAGCTTAACTCCTCTTAAATTTATGCGGAGTCGGAAGCTTATCCAACATCCTTATGAAATCTATCCATGCCTGAATGAAATCCGATGGTGGATCATGGAGATCCCTTAGCAATTCCTTAAACGACCTCTCAATAGATCTTTTACTCTCCCCGCTCAAAAACTTCTCCCAAACCTTGAAGACATATGAATTCCTATCGTCGCTTACGTATGAGTAATAGATTCCGTATAGCGCCTTATAGTATCCATCGTTCTCCGACAACTTATACCTCTTCCTCATCCGCTCTAAAGCCTTCTCGGCCTTACTGATCTTTCCAGAGAATAGCAGGGTGTAGTATTTCTTCAGGGCTTGTTTGCTTGGACTCGTCATCTCACTCCAAACTCTGTCATCATTCCAGCTATTTATTAAATTGTCCTCCATAGATCGTCACGCTAACCAAAGTTTCAGAAAGCATCATCGTGAAATTTGCTGGAATCATGATGCTGAGCAGGTCTCCATGCCTTCAAACCGGTTTATTGTATGGAGGTGAAATGAGGTATGAGGCTGCTTAAGCACTCAATAGGGTGGTCATGTTTAGAATATCGGATCGATGTCATATCCTTACCTGGTTTAGGCTCTGAAAAGTTGAGGCCCTCACTTCTCCTGCTCCAAGTCCTCGATCCCATTCTCGGTTATCCTGAAGATCGCCTCACCCTCAGGGAGATATGGGCTTGCGATCAACCTAGCTATCCTAACGTTCCTACCAGCCGCCTTCCTGAGATATATTCTCGTGTGGCTCACATGGCCGACCACGTGGCCTCCAACTGGGAGGACGGCCATCGCGCTGAAAAACTCGTCTGGTCTGGCCATAACCTGATTCGTGACGACCGCGGCGGCGTTGAAAGCCCTCGCGAGCTTAAGGAGCTTATGCATATGCTTGTTTAACTTCTGTTGCCTCTCAGGTAGGTTTTGCCTCCCAACATACTCGCTTCTGAAGTGTGATGTGAGGGAGTCGATTATGATAAGCCTGACATTATTCTCCTTGATCACCCTATCCGCCTTCTCCAATAACAGGACTTGGTGATCAGAATTATATGCCTCGGCATAGATTATCCTCTCACAAGCCTCGTCAGGGTCTAAGCCAACATGCTTAGCCATCTGCATTATACGCTCTATCCGGAAAGTATTCTCCGTATCTATGTATAAGGCCGCTCCATTCAATCCACCTTTCTCGGGAGGTAGTTGGACATTCACCGCGAGCTGATGGCATAGTTGGCTCTTTCCGGAGCCATATTCTCCGAAGAATTCTGTTATTGACTGGGTCTCAACACCTCCTCCTATCAGTTTGTCTAGCGATTTGCTTCCAGTCGTTATTCTCCCAACTGTCTTCTTCAGCTCAGCCAATTCCTTCGCCGTCACCCAGCTCACCTCTATCGCCTCCCTCGCCGCTGAGATTATCTCAGCCGCCCTCTTCTCACCTATTCCGGCGGCCGCCAATTCTGAGACCGTCGCGGTTGCTAGAGCTTCTATCGTCGAGTAT
>Ga0190319_1000081_pt1 | contig 14030 bp, 18 predicted proteins | sample 48701145_MG_FD_165040 | JGI IMG/M metagenome (GOLD analysis project Ga0190319, IMG submission 165040) | Hydrothermal vent sediment bacterial communities from Southern Trench, Guaymas Basin, Mexico - 4870-11-4-5_MG | ecosystem: Environmental > Aquatic > Marine > Hydrothermal vents > Sediment ...
GGGTAACTCAAAAAGGTGTGAGGCGTTCATCGCATTCTTCACCGCCGGCAGTGGGTCGTTCTTCTCTAGGAACGGCTCCACCCTGATAAGCCTCTCGTCCACGGGCGCCCACCCCGCATCGTTTTTAAAGTTAACTTTACCTATAATTATTGATATTATGGGCGCAAATACTTTAAGGAGGCTCGCGGCGCGGGTCCTAGGAGTGGGAGAGAGTAGGGTCTGGTTCGACCCGAGCAAGAAGGAGGAGATCGAGAAAGCCGTCACCAAGGCGGACGTGAGGAGGTTGGTCCTCAAGGGCTACGTAAGAGCGCTCCCGGAAAGGAGGAGGGTGAGGGAAAGGGAAAGAAGGAGGAGGGGACCCGGCAAGAAAAAGGGTTCGAAGTACGTCAGGGTTTCGAGGAAAGAGAGGTGGATCAACACCGTGAGGCCCCTGAGGGAGATGTTGAGGGAGCTCAAGGAGGAAGGGATGCTGGACGGCAGGACTTACAGGAAGCTCTACAGGCTCGTGAAGGGCGGTATGTTCAGGAGCAGGGCGCACCTGAGGATTTATCTCGAGCAGCACAACCTTTTGAAGGGTGAGCGAGCATGAAGCTTTCCCCCACTTTCGTGATGCCGTTCAGGAGGAGGAGGGAAGGTAAGACGAACTACGCGAAGAGGCTGAAGCTGCTCAAGTCCGGGAAGCCTAGGCTCGTCGTGAGGAAGAGTTTGAAGTACGTGAGGGCTCAAATAATAGACTACGCTCCCGGCGGCGACAGGACCCTGGTTTCCGCCATTTCCAAGGAGTTGAGGGGGTTCGGGTGGAAGTACGCTTGCGACAACATGCCCGCGAGCTACTTGGTGGGTCTGCTGGTTGGAAAGAGGGCCCTCAAGAGGGGGATAAGGGAAGTCGTGCTCGACCTGGGTGTTTACCCTTCCACGCGAGGCTCCAGGTTGTACGCGGTAGCGAAGGGTGCGGCAGACGCGGGCCTCGGAATCCCCGTGGGAGAGGGAATGTTCCCGTCGGAAGAGAGGATAAGGGGTGAGCACATAGCTTCTTACTCAGAAAAGTTCAAGGACATGCCCGAAGTTTTTGAGACCGTCAAGAGTAGAATCTTGGGTGGTGAAAATGGTGGAGGAAAGGGCTGAGGAGAGCGTGGAAGAAGGAAAGGGTGAGGAGGTAGAGGAAGGTACGCAGGAGGTTGAAGAGGAAGGGGAGGCGGAGGAAATCGAAGCCGAGGAGGAAATTCCCGCTTTACCGCCTTCCCTGGAAGGGTGGACGCCAAAGACCTCTTTGGGTAGGAAGGTCGTCAGGGGTGAGATAAAGAGCATCGACGAAATCTTGGAAAACGGTCACAAGATCTTGGAGCCCGAGATCGTGGACGTTTTACTCCCAGACCTCAAGAGCGAGGTCATACTAATAGGCGGTAGGACCGGGAAGGGTGGCGGCATCCAGAGGATTCCGATAAAGATCACGGCGAAGATGACGAAGTCGGGTAGGAGGTTCAGGATGAGCGCCTTCGTCGTCGTGGGCAACGAGGACGGGGTCGTCGGAATAGGTAGCGGGAAGGCTAGGGATGCTAGGAGTGCTATCCTGAAGGCGGTGAGGAAGGCCAAGATGAACCTCATCAAGGTGAAGAGGGGCTGCGGTAGCTGGGAGTGCGGGTGCGGTACGGAGCATAGCATTCCCTACAAGACGGAGGGTAAGTGTGGGAGCGTTCGCGTGGTCCTGTACCCGGCTCCGAAGGGCGTCGGGCTCGTCGCGAACGACGAGGCGAAGAAGCTCTTTAGGTTGGCTGGAATAAAGGACGTGTGGATGAAGGCTTTCGGCGATACCTCGACGAGGAGGAACTTGATCACGGCGGTCTACAACGCCCTGAAAAACCTTTACGTTTACGATAGGTAGCGTTTTAGCTCGAGTTCGCTATTTGCACGTTCTGCCGGGCAGCCTTCCGTGTTGGAAAAAAGTATAAAAATCTACGGTTCTATACCAAGCGTAGGCGGACGACGAGAAGAAGTTTCCTTGAAGGGCCGTTGTACACGGCTTCGGCCTTCGTAGGAATCGGAGAGTATACGAACCTGCCACGGCGTGGCGAAAGGAATGTTGTGAGAGTTGAAAATTTCAATCCTACTCTAGTCTGATTTTAACGTCCTCCTTCCCAGCGAACTTCTTCACCCTTTCGACCTCAAACTCCATTTCTTCTATGCGGAGCGTCACTTCCTCCAGCTTTTCTGCCACGTTCTGATGAAGAGCCTATCCGGACTCGAAATCAACAACATTTTTTCTTCCCCCGCAGCTACCGTGTAATCCCGTGGCACGGGAAAGATGTTGGAAAAACAGAAAAACTTATAACCCCTTTTGTCGTGGAGCACGCTGTACTCAGTATCCCTGAGCAAGCTATAGATGGCTCCCTGAAGCTTGTGGAAGTATGAAAGGTCGTATGTGAAACTTTTACTGGCCTTCAGCGTAACGAGGAGTCTCATACTAAAAATCGGTGACACGAAAATCTTAATAAAAGTAAGCCATCCCTTTCGGTCTCACGTACTCAAGCTTGTTCGCTACTGGGTCTACTCTCACACCCAAAGCTTCCAGAGTTTCAACGCCTATCACAACCTTCGTCCCCGGGAACGTAAGCGCTATGGTTGGTGCTTCCCTATCTTCAAATCTTATCACAACACCATAAGCGTTGGCAAGAACTTTCTTCCCATCGCCAAGCTCAACCTCAACCTTAGTCGGTAGCTTTACAGCACCAACCTTTTCTAGCGTCTCTCGCTTAAGAAAAGTGTAAGTAGCACCTGTATCGACGATGACGTTTTCTAGTTTCTCTTCTCCTTTCTCGCCTTTCACTACCACATCCATGTAAACGTGTCCCATATGAATTGTTTTGAGAAGAACATTTTTAAACTTTTAAAAACTTTTAACCCCACAAATTACATTCATGGAAATTCGAGAATTCAAAACCAAAGAAATAACGCTAGAGAAGGACTACGTCGGATTCCACAGGGTCAAGAGAAGCCTCTACGAGGTCGTGGACTACCTCAGAGTCCTCGTGAGTCTCAGCGACTCCGGCGAGAGGGAAAGGCTGAAGGCTCTGATCTCTTCTTGCGGAGGCTCGATAATCACCGGAGACGCGGGTGTCGGGAAGACCTATGCCCTACACGCCCTGGCGAACGAGGCTAAAAAGCTCGGCTACAGGATCGTGGACGGGAGCGAGGTATATTACGACGAGATTGACGAGTTTTTCCGGAAGTGTGAGGATGGTGCCAAGGAATCACCGATGCTGATCGTTTTCGACGACAGGAGGGAGCTACTCGGTTCCGAGCTTGTAAGGCAAACGGAAGATTTTTGGGGTAGTAAGCTCGGCCTCGTCGATTCGAAGGAGAGGGAACTGTTAGGGAAGTTCAAAAGGTACCTCGACAGGCTGCACGAATTTGAGAAACCAACCTACGTAATCGTGACCGCAGCGGTCAGCCCCTCGGTGATCGACAGGCAAATATCGAGGAGGCTCAGGAAAATCATCCACATACCCAACCCGAATTTAAGGAGTAGGGAAGAGTTGTTCGGGTACTACCTGAACAAGCACGGTCTTTACGCGGAAGGGCTGGACTTGCTGACGTTCTCTTTCTTAACGGAAGGTTTGAACGCCGCAAAGATCGCCGAAATAGTTTCGGACGTCGCCTACAAGAGCCACGCCGGCCAAAGGGTGAGCAACAAACTGGTGATCGCGGAGATAATAAAAACCCTACGAGGCCCGTCGACGACGGACCTCGTTGAAAGCGAGGAGGAAAGGATCGAGAAGGGTTACCACGAGGGTGGAGGGCACCTGGTCACTTCCGTGGTAATCGGGCTGCAACCCATCCTGGTAACGGTCGAGCCGGTGGTCGGTGCTTTGGGAAAAACCATAGTGATACCCTCACCGCAAATTCCGAGGGGCTCGTCGAAATATTACTTCGCGAACGTCATCAGCGCGTTGGGGAGCACCGCAGTCTACGAGGTCATGGGGAGGGGCGGTGAGGAGGGAAGAGAAAGCGATTTGAGGGACGCGGTCAAGAGCGCCCTTAAGTTGTACTCTCTCAAAGACCCCCTGCCCACCGCCAAAGCGGAGGACGCTTCCGGGGAAGAAAAGTGGCCGTACTTGTTTTTCCTCAGCGAGGAGAAGAAGAGGGAAACGGAGAAAGAGGTAGGGAGGATAATGGACGGTGCGAGGAAAATAGCGTCGGGGATCATAAGAGAGTATAAGCATGAGATAGAGGAATTCGTCGAAGGGTATTTGGTCCCGAAGGGAACCCTCGCCGGCAACGAAATTTTGAGCGTCTTCCGACGCTTGGGTATACCGGTCGGTGGGCGCAACGAATTCTACCGCAAGCTCACGGAGACCCTGAAGGGATGGGGGTACCTCGTATAGTTCGGGTACCGACGCGCGTTTTTCAGGATAGGAGTACGTCGACCGGGCCCGAGCCTAAAGACCATTAGAAAGTTAAATTTATATACTCAAAGACGAAATATTTAAAGTCGACCGGTGGGACGATGCCGAAGCCCTACGAAAAGTTCCAGCTTCCAGAAGAATTGGTGACGAAGATCCTCCAGGCCGTAGAGGTCGCGAAGAACACGGGAAAGGTGAAGAGGGGGGTCAACGAGACGACCAAGGCGGTGGAGAGGGGCCTCGCCAAGTTCGTGGTGATCGCCACCGACGTAGAACCCGAAGAGATAGTCATGCACCTTCCCCCGCTCTGCGAGGAGAAGAACGTCCCTTACGGCTACGTGCCGAGCAAGCTCGAGCTGGGGAGGACCGCCGGGATAGACGTCGCGGCGTCCTCCGTGGCGATAGTAGACCCCGGGGAGGCTAGGGAACTCCTGGAGGAGGTCGTCGAGAAGGTAGAGGAAATCAGGAAGAAAAGCGGTTGAAACGCATGCCTAAGGACGACGCGTACCCTGCAGAGGTCTTGCAGGTCTTCGGCAGGAGCGGCGTCAGGGGCGTCACCCAAGTGAGGTGCCGGGTGCTCGAGGGCCCGGACAAAGGCAAAGTACTGGTGAGGAACGTCATGGGTCCGGTTAGAGTCGGGGATGTGCTCATGCTGAGGGAGACGGAGATGGAAACGGCGCTCAAGCTCGAAACTAGGTAAGGGTGGTGTTGGTTGAAATGCTCGTTTTGCGGAAAGGAGATACCGAAGGGAAGGGGAAAGATGTTCGTCAGGCTGAGCGGAGAGATATTGTACTTTTGCAGGAAGAAGTGTGAAAGGTACTACTTCATGGGGAAGGATGCGAGGAAACTTAAGTGGACGGAGAGGTACAAAAAGAAAAGATGAGCCTCTCGTTACCCTTACCTTTTTCCTCGTTTCGGCTATTCTGTTCATGCTGATCTGTGGTTTGGTTATTGTTCTTATTCTTGGCTCGGTAAAGGGGTTGGTGGAAAAATTTCCCGCTGAGGAGGGTTGGGGTGGAAACTACACGTTGCCGTCGTTGTCGCGAAGCATCGCTCCCACCAAGCTCTCCACGGATGGTTTCAGGAAGGTCGACGACGTAACCGTAGACTTTCTTAACGATGAGGCTGTAGTCAACCTTAGGTGCGGATGCTACGTGCTGAGGGGGGTGGTTGAAAAATCGCAGGGTGTTTCCATTACCAATGCTCTTCGCAACAGAACTGGCCCCCGCGCAATCTCTCACGATTTTATCCGAGACGTCTTCAACACCCTAGGGATAAAGGTTCATATGGTAAAAATCGTAGGAATAAAGGACAGGATGTACCTCGCGAGGATCTTCCTGCAGCAGGGCAACACGCTGCTGGACTTCGACATAAGGCCTAGCGACGGTATGGCAGTAGCGCTCAGGATGGGTGCTCCGATTTACGTCAACGAAACCCTCCTCGAAACGCACGGAAGGAAGGTTTGCTGAAAGTTTCAAAACCTTTATATGTAGCCCCTACAAAATTCCTACGGAAGCATGGTGGGGGAGGCGTCCCAGGAAGAGGCGCTGAAGTTCCAGAACTACTACCAGCAACTGCAGTCGGTGCTCGTCCAGAAGGAAACCCTTAGACTCCAAGAGAGCGAGATGAAGCTCGCCTTGAAAGAATTGGAGAAGAGCGAGGAGAAATCGGCGTACAAACTCGTCGGCAACGTCCTAATCTTAAAGCCGAAGGAAAAGTTGGTGGAAGAGTTGAAGGAGGGTATAGAGAGCGTCAGGGCTAAAATCTCCAGCCTCGAAAAGATGGAAAACTTTCTTTCTCAAAAACTGGAGGAACTACAGAAGAAGCTGAAACCTTAGCGAACCCTGCGGGAACTCCTGGGCTTTCCCGCTCCTCCGAAGCGTCCGCCTGACTTTCGAAACGCTCGACCGACATTTTTATAAACCTTTCCCCGTTTCAAAATTTTTTAGGTGGGAGTTATGAAAGGGTTGGACAAGATCGTCGACATGCTCGAGACCATACTCAACGACAGGACGGTACCGAGGAACATAAAGAACGCGGTCGAGGACTCCAAGAGTGCGCTGCTCGACGAGAACCAAGAGCTCGTGGTGAGGATCAGCACCGCGATACAGATACTCGACGAGGTGATCAACGACCCCAACATGCCGATGTACACGAGAACACAGATCTGGAACATCGTAAGCTTACTCGAAGAAAAGAGGAGGGAGCTATCGTAAAACATTATTTTACGGGAGGAAATATATTGGTTAGGTGAGGTGGTGTTCAAGTTTTGGAGAGGCAAGAGAGAAGACGAGGAGGAGTACATAGAGGTTGAGGACCTCGAGAGCGAGGAGAAAATTAAGGTGAAGGTCAGTTCGATAGATAGCCTGAAGGATGTCGGAAGAATTCAGGAATTGGTAAGGAGTGGTTACATCGTTTTCGCTTACATCAAAGACCTGAAGGAGAGGGATATGGAGGAGTTGAAGAGGGCTGTTGAAAGGATAAGGATGACCTGTACGGCCATAGATGGCGACCTCGTAGGAGTTGATGACGATTATCTCATCATCACACCCACGTCTGTTAAAGTCGCAAGGTAGTTTCCATGAGGATTCCCAGCGTGAGGATTTTGGCACTGTTCATGCTATTCTTAATTTCCTTTACCGCCGTAGCGTGGTTCCTCGTTCCACAAAGGGGTGGGGTTAAAGTTTTAAAGATGGAACCGTGGGCAAGGTGCAGCAACGTCGAGGTCGGTTTCGTCGTTAACGAAGTTGACGGAAGAGAGGTACGAACTCCGCAGGAGTTTTATACGCTCGTTTCCAACCATTCCGCAGGCGATTACGTTCCCATGGTCGTGAACGGCGTCCCGGGTGGATGCTTCGTGACTGAAAGGGGAATGGGAATAAAAGTCGGTGAGATCTCGAGTAAACGGATAAGACTTTCGAGCGAGGTCGGAGGGAGCATCGTCAAAAAATACGCGGTCGAGGGCAACCCTCCTTCCGTCGATTACGTGGTAAAGATTTTGAGGGAGAGGGCGAACATCCTCGGCCTAGGATGGGTGAAAATCCGTGGCGAAGGTTCCGAAATTTCCTTCTCCGACGTGGAAAATCCAGAGGTGCTCTTTTCCCCTTGCAGGTTTTCAGTAAGGGTTGTTATCCCTTACCAAATATCCAACGGGTCCTCGATGATATTCCTCGGCGATAAACCGTTCAACGTTAGATTCATCAACGAAAGTACGTTCGAGCTCGACGGAAAGGTCTACGGGGTCGGTGAAAAATTCTTCTTGGACGGAACCGAAGTTTTCCTTACCAACGCCACCAACGCGTCGTTCCTACTAAACTCGGAAGTTGTTGGTAACGAGGACGTGCTTTCGAACCTCGTCTCGGAAGGTAACTTCTACGTCTTCTATTCTCGCCGTACTGGAAAGTACCAACTCTTTGCCCTCCTTCCGATTTCCAACTCTTCCGAGGAGAAAATACTCAAGTTGTTGAAGAACGTCGACAGCTACTCGCTGGACGGTAGGCTATACCTCTACGCAAGCTTCTCCTACACGGTCGATAACAACAGCCTGGGAAGCTTTCCCGTGTACCACGAGCTGAAGGAAAGCTGTAAGAGCGTTCCCGTCGCTGTAGTCTGCGAAACCTACGGAGAGTGTTCAGAGATTAAGAAAACACTGATGGCGTGCCTGAAAACAGGGGAGTTTCCGTACCAACTTCGCTACGTCGGCGAGGAATACAGACCTCCAACCCATAAAAACTTAGCGATCTTCCTCGCCGCACTCCCGCCCGTAATTTCCTTCTTACCCTTCCTGAAAAGGAAAGGAAAGAGGACCGTGCTTCTCTCGTCCATACTCCTCGCAGAGATTTTCATCCTCTTCGGGATAGCGTTGCTCACACAAATCTTCTTCAACCCCGGAATGGTAATAGACCTCGTCTTCCTCGCATCCCTTGCCGTTCCTCCCTTACTCACCTTCTTCGAACTTTCTGGAAGAGGAGCTAGCATTTCACGCGTAAAAATTCTCCTTCTCATCGCCTCCTTCCCGCTATTCTTCACTCCCTTCAAAAACCTTGGGTTCGTTTGCGTGTTTTGGCTCGCGCTACGTCACGCTTTAACAGAAAACTTTCTTAAAACTTTCCTTTAACATTCTAACTCTGGTCGATGCACTTCTCACCAACGTCTCGGAGCGCTTTTCCGAAAGAATGGACGGCAGAACTATACCGAGGATTGCACCGACGATTACATCGCTAGGGTAGTGTATGCCCAAGTAAAGCGCTACCATCGGTATCGAGAGTAAGTAAGCGCGGGTAACGACCTTCCACGGTAGGTTCCACCTTTTCGGTATGAATCTCCAGCAGAGGAGCGAAATGAAAGCGTGCGTGGAGGGAAACGAAGGGTCAGGTTTGTTAAGGATAACGCTGAACTCTTCCGGAGAGGGTCTTCCCCTCCTCACGAGGTACTTGATAAAGTAGATTGCGACGCACCCCACGACCAGGTTGAGCATCAGCTGGAGAAACTTTTTTCTCCTCCTCTTCCAGAAGAAGAGGAACCTCCTCTTCGTGTAGTAGTACGCGAGGAGGAACGCCAGGAAACCGTAGACCGAGTAGTACAGCGCTATCGCGAGGGTGTTCAGCCAGGGGTCCGCCGGCTTGTTCAGGAGGCTCAGCAACCATCCGTCGAAGCGTATAACCTCAGAAAACCACATACTCGGACCTTAACTTTTCGCTGTAAAACAAGAGCTCCCCCTTACACTCAACACACTTGCCTGAGAGGGGAATGGTGGAGTAAGTTTTCCTGCAAGACTTGCAGATTACGCCCTTAACGTCCTCGACCTTTATCTCCGCACTCCCCGCATCCTTCCCGTTAAACCTTTGGGTAACCTCGGCCAGCTGTAGCTGCCTGCCGAAGCTCAAAAGCTCGGACTTCTTTATCCCCATCGCCTCGAAAATCCTCTCCACGGGGGGTAGGAGTTGGCTCTCGACGTAGTACCTCGAGTCGACGGGTAAGTTGTGGAGCTTCACCCACTCCGGGTCCTCGGCCCTCTCCGAAACCTGCTCCACACCTTTCACGATCACGAACCCCACCCTATCTCCTACCCCGGGAGCTTTCACGCCCTTCCTCCTCATCATCTTCTTCACGAGCTCCACGTGGGGCTGCGTTCCCTTGTAGTCCTCGACCCTCTTGGAAAGACCCTTAACGATCACGAGCTTTTCCAGCGGTATCCTCCCCTCCTGCAGGTCCTCGACGACCTTCCTGAAGTACTTCAGGGCCTTTCCGGGGTCCTGCTCTTTGAGTATGATCTCTAGGATTTTTTCGAGCGTCTCTCCCACGAGCTCGCACCAATCCTTCCTCACCGTTTCTATCCCCTTCATCACGATCTTACCGACGAGCTTGTCCCCCTTCCTCTCGAAGCACCACCCGGCGTACCTCTTCTTCGCGTTGATTAGTAGCGTCCTGAAGACGCCCTCGAGCTTCATCTTTAGGACCTTCACCTCCCTCGTGATGAGTTCTGCGAGCTCTTCCCCTACCCTCAACGCTTCCTCCACGTCGTCGGTGTCGGTTTTTATGAAGATGGAATCTGTGTCGCCGTAGATTACCTTGTACGGCGTCTTTCCCTCGACGATGCGCTTCGTGAGCGTTATGTACTTCCTCCCCAAGCTCGTGATGGAGTTCGCGATCTCCAGCAGGTATAGCCTAGCCCGAATGAAGCCGGTGTAGCCGTAGAAGGCGTTGGCCATCCTCTTGAAAGCCTCCTGCTTCGCGTCCCATACCCTCCTCTTCGCGGGGTCTTTTTCCTCCTTCATCCTCCTTTTAAACTCCTGACGCTTCTCAATCAGCTCCTTCACTACCCTGGGGAAGATACCCAACCTTACCTTCGGTGAGACGAACCTCGAGCCGTAGGGAGTTTCTACGGACTCGACCCCCTCTCCCAACCCGTTGTCCAGCAGGATTGTGGTGGGGCATATGTTGAACGCTATTATCAGGGATGGGTACATGCTCATGAAATCTAAGTAGACGACGCACTTCGTGTGGAGCCCGACTTCCGGCTCAAGGACGAAAGCTCCCTTCAACCCCTTCTCGTCCCTCTCCTCCTCCCTCTCTTCTACCTCCTCCTTCGGTTTGCAGGGGAAGACGAACCCCTCCTTGTTGAACTCCCTCAGCAAAAGGTTTTCTATCTTCGCGGACTCCCCGGAATCCAGCGCGTCCTGTAGCAGGAGCCCCGAGACCTGCGAGATCGCCACGTACTTTTCTAAAAAACCCTTTTCCAAGAGGATTTTTAGGGCCAGCTGGGCGTCCTTCCTCGCGTAGTCCAGCAGCTTGTTGACTTCCTCCCAACTACCATTCCACAGCTTGAATATCTCGCTGTGGGCGACGTCGACTTTCTTCTCCCCAAGGAAGTACTCTGAAACGTCCCCCAAGCCGAACCTCTTCAACCCGACGAAAAACCCCCTAGCTGCCATCTCCTTTATTATCAGGTACGGGTCCACGAGGACCCTTCCGACGACAGAACACCTGTACTTACTCTCAGAGATTTTCCTCACCGAAATACACTTATCCTTACACCTTCCCAACGTCCTAGGAAGTTTGTTCTCCTTCAACCTCTCGTTGATGTACGGTATGTCGAAAGCGAGGATGTTGTAACCGGTGATTACGTCGGGGTCGTAAGCGTTCACGATCTCCACGAACTTTTCCAGCATTTCCTTCTCACTCGGAAAGACGAGGACGTCCTTATCCTTCGCCCTAACCGGTTTGGAAACCAAGACCAACGTACTCCTCCCATGGAAAGCAGGGTAGAACGCCAAGCTTATTATACCGATCTCATCCTTCTCCGGGGACGGTATCCCTCCTTTGGTGGGTACTTCGATGTCCACGGAGAGGTACTTGAACTTCACGTTCTCGTGCACCTCCTCCTCCTCGAGCTTTTTACACTCCAAGGTTATGTCGACGTTGACCCGGTTCGTCGCCGACCTCTCCCCATGAACTCTCAACCACTTCATCCCGCTGATCCCGAAGTCAGCCATGAACCTGTACCTGAAGAGTATGTCCGCCTCGTAGACCTCACAGTCGACTTTCTTTTTCAGGGTATCCCTCACCTCGGGCGTCTTCGCTGGGTTTTTGAGGGTTAGTTTGAACATCTTAACTTTGTTGGGGTTGTAGCCCAGGGGTAGGAACCTCTCCACTTCCTCCACCCCGAGCACTTCGTCGCGGAACGATTCCTCGATCACCCTGAGCAGCCCTTCCCTATCTTCCGTCCTCACGTAGAAGTACGGCCTGTAGCCACGGTAGAACGCGCAGACCGTCTTACCCTCCCTTGTCTTTCCGAAAAGCCTGAGGACCGGCCTGCCGTCCACGTTGACGTAGTCGCAATCTAACAACTGGAAGGAAACCTCCATGAGGACACCAAATGTTTTTTACACCAACTCTACTTTTATTGATTTTCGTTCCTTCAAATTCACTAAGAAAGCTATAGGTTTCGACAGAAGGTTTCCCACCGAGAACAGACTCGTGCCTTTGTAGTTACTTTCTGCACCATCACCGTCGAAACACACGACTATATCCGGGACCTCCTTGAGTAAAAGGAAGTCGTACTTCCTAACCGGGACGTACCTCCTCCTCAACACACCCTGTAGCCCACCGCTCGAGGAAGGACCGTCCAGGAGTAGGACGTTCACCCCACACACTTCAACCTGCACCGGAAGCGTCAACCTCGTACCTCCCTCCGAATCCGCATCACCATACCCACCCGTGTTGACGGTGGAGGGTAAGCACGCGTACACCCGCGCCTCCCTAAACCTTCCTAACACTTCCGCCTCACCCTCCGTGAGGTAGAGGAAGTGGAAGACGTTCTTAAAGTCGTAGTTAAGCAGGGAGGAGATTACCCTCTCCCTCCTCCCCTCCTCACAACCCTCGAGGCCGCGGAGGGAGGCAAACACACAGTAAACTTCCTCCTCTGAGAATGAGACCTTCCTTCTCAACGGGACGTCCGGGAAGTACACCCTCTCCCCGCGTATCTTCCCACCAACCCTCTTACATTTTATTCCGACGACGTCCCCCTCCGAAAGCGCGTCGAGGGTCCCCCTCCCGTCGAGCGACACCTTCACGCTACCGGTAAGGTCCTCGAGCACCACGGAGTTTTCGTGCTCCAGCTTTTCCAGCACCATACCGATCAGTATGAAGTTGTCGGAGAGTCGTGTGATCTTACCGATGGAGAGCGGCCTCATATCGCTGAGCTTTTTGGAGATTATCCCGCTCAAGAAGTTGAACCTCTCCAAGTGAAGGGTGTGGAGCTCCCTCACCTTGAGTTTTTTACGCTGGTTCTGGGGTGAGTTGACGATCTTCACCCCATTCCTTCTGTAAAATTCACCGGAAAGTAAGTTTTCTAAAATACCCTTCTCGACGACGCTGACCTTCACCCTCCTCAACCCCTCGAAGACGACGCTCAAATCCTCAACGCCCTTGGAAGTAAGGTATTCCACCGCATCCCTCTGGACGAAGTACTCCCTCTCCAAGAAACTCTCGACCACTTCCTTCTCCCTCATGCTACACCCTCACCTCTTTATCCTGTAAACGGTTAGCCCTTCCTTCCCCTCCAGCTTGGAGTGGGGTAACGGTATCGCCTCGACCCTCTCCATGGTAACGAGCTCGTCGAGGTATTTCTTAACGGTGTTCCAGCTTACCCTACCGATTCTCTCTTCAACCCTCTTTTTGATGGACAACACCGACATGGGCACCTCTACCGAGGAGAGTACGTCCAAGATCGATTGCGCTACCTCCCTCCTCTTACTCGGCCTTCCCCTCCGCATGGTATGTTTATTGTTGAAAACTTTCTGACTTAAATTGGTTTTGTGGGTAGGTAGCTCCAACTTACCGATCGTATATCCTAGTTATCTCGCTTTTAAACTAAAACTCATATGTTAAACGTCTAACATTTTGAACGAGGAACTCCTCATCCTTACTCTCTGAGAGAAGAAAGAAGAGAGCATATAGTTAGACAGAAAACAGGATGAGAAGTCACAATTTTTTCGCGGAAAGTTCACCGAAAACCCTCCGAACCTTTCGGTTTTTTCCTCCGAAAGTTCATGTAAAATATTTTTTATAAACTTTCGAAAATTTTTCTGAAAACTTTCCGACGAATTTTCCAAAACTTTCTCACTATTTTTTGAAAACATCCGCGTACTGAACCATCCCGCTGATGAGGAAGAACTTCGTTATCACGGCCCTCACGAAGTTCTCCTTTCCCCTAACCGGGATGTAGGCCGAGGGGTTAGAATTCTTCACCTTCTCCAACAACCCCAGCTTCACGAGGTTGTTCAACCTTTTCCTCAACCCCTCCACACCAATCTTTACCCTGTGGAGTTGCTTCATCTCCTTGTAGAGGAGCGGGAAGCAGTAGGGACGGATGTCGTTGGGAAACTCCTTCCCGGTAACGTAAAACTTCTTGAGGATCATGACGTCTAAAAAATCCAACCTTTCAGCGAGGTGACACACGGCTTCTATCTCACTACCCCCGAGAAGTCGGCGGGTCTCACAAACTCTCTCCTGGACCATTTTATCCCACATTTTTTGTCCCACGTTTTTTAAGTGTTTTTTTCTCTTCTTATAGTTATGTTACGTTAACTATTTTTGCCGCGGCCCTTCCATCCTCCGATATTTCTA
>Ga0190319_1000085_pt1 | contig 13796 bp, 10 predicted proteins | sample 48701145_MG_FD_165040 | JGI IMG/M metagenome (GOLD analysis project Ga0190319, IMG submission 165040) | Hydrothermal vent sediment bacterial communities from Southern Trench, Guaymas Basin, Mexico - 4870-11-4-5_MG | ecosystem: Environmental > Aquatic > Marine > Hydrothermal vents > Sediment ...
GATAAGGCCGAGAACGCTTGAGGCGGCTATCTGCCCCCAAGAAACCTCACCATACTCTCCTATGAAGTAGAAGAGATCTACGGTAAATGTGTACATTTCAGGCGATACTAGGAGTGTTAACGCGAGGATGAAGTCATTCCAGTTCGCGAGGAAGGTCAATATCGCAGCCGCCATCAGACCAGGCAGAGATAGTGGGAGTATTATTCTAAAGAAGACTCCGAGCTTACCGCATCCATCTATCAAGGCCGCGTCCTCCAGCTCTTTCGGAAGAGTCATGAAGTATCCTCTTAGGAGCCAGACGCTCAATGGAAGTGATCGTGTCACATATATTATGATCATCCCGAGATACGTGTTGACGAGACCTACATGAGCATAGAATAGGTATAGGGGGACTATGATTACAACGAGTGGTATCATCTGGACGAATAAGATGAACACCATGATGGGATTCTTACCTCTATAGTTGAAGCTACTGAATGAGTATGCTGTTATCGATGAAATCATTAGCGTTAAAAATGTGGATACTATACACAGAAATATGCTGTTCTTCAAACCCGTGGTCACAAATCCCTTTCTGAAAACATCTATAAAGTTTTGAAGGCTTGGGTTTGTGGGTATTAGGGTTGGTGGATATCGCATGGCCTCCTCTGGAGATTTGAATGCTGTGGCTATAAGCCAGTAGATGGGAGTTAATGAAAAGAGTGCAGCAAAGATCAGGAAGGCGAATGCAGCCGCCTGAAACCATCTCTCTCTAGGCATCTCTAAACTCCACCCCTTATACTTTTAAGATAAATGAGGGTGAATGTCAGGTTAACGGCAAATAATATAACCGACAGAGAGGCGCCATAGCCTAGTAGGCCGAATTCGAATGCAGACTTATACATGTAAATACTTGGAACCATGCTCGCGTATAGCGGCCCTCCCCCGGTTAGAACATATACCATATCGAACGTATTGAATGTCGCCATGGTTATCAGGATCAGGTTTACGAGTATGAATGGTTTAAGCATGGGGAGCGTGATGTAGATGAAGCGCTGAATGACGCCAGCGCCATCTATCTCCGCGGATTCGTAGAGAGTCCGTTCGATGCTTGCGAAGCCCGCTGTTTGAATGATGAATGATGTTGCGGTCCCTCTCCAAATGTTTGCAATTGTGCATGAGTATAAGGCAAGATCTTTGCTGAGCCACGCAACTCCCTTTAACCCTAGGAGGCGCAGGAAATAATTTGCTAACCCCATATATGGATCGTACATGAACCTCCATGAGTAAGCTATTATCACGCCGGATAGGGCATAAGGTAATAAGAATATAGCCCTGAAAATCTCCTTACCCCTAATAGCTATGGCATTCAGCGCGGCAGCCATAAACATTCCGAGTAGGAATTGCCCTGCAACAGACCCGCCGACAAACACAGGCGTATGCAACCATGAGAGGATATGTATAGGATCCCTAAGGAGTTCGATATAGTTGTCAATTCCGACAAATTTCCATTTGAAGATCGAGTAGAGTTTTATGTCATAAAAACTTATGTATATTGACCATATGACTGGATAAACCATGACAAACATTATTAGCGTGATGGCGGGAATTATTAAAAAATATGGAAGAAGATTTGAGGCTAGTTCTTTGATACTCAATTCCAAATCACTTGGCTCCAAGTATTAGGCGGACCTTCTCATATGCTTCATCTAAGGCGGCCTTCGGATCCGTTCCTAATGCCACGGACTGCACCATCTTGACGAATACTTCCCTCATCCTGGTGTATTCTGGTATGGATGGCCTAAAGTGTGTCCACTTAAGTTGCTCCACCTGGAGATCGTAGTATGGTAGCTTCGTCTTATAGAAGTCCTTATACTTCTCATAGCTCGACTTCCTCACCGCGATATAGCCTCTCTTCGCATAAGTTCCACAGCCATCCGTGCTGGCCATTAGCTTCAAGATCTCCCAAGCCATGTCCGGATGCTTGGTCTGGGCCATTATTCCTCCAGTCCATCCTCCGGACATAGTTGCGAATTGTCCGTCCTTCGGCCTCGGGTGTGGAGCTGCTCCGAGATTCTTCTCGAACTCCTTTATCCCCCAGCCTAGCTCCGACTCCGCTATACGGATCAGCCATCCACCCGCGCAGAACACCATGGAGAACTTATGATGGATGAAGTCTTTGTCAAATTCTGGAGTCGACATCAAGAAGTCGACTGGAATTAATGGGAATCTCTTCCCTCCTACACTCACTTCCTCCCTGCAGAGATCATATGTGAATTTGAGCGCTTCATATCCAGCCTTATCGTTGAAGACCGGCTTCCTATCTTTCAGAAGCTCTCCTCCCTTCTGCCATAAGCGTATATACCACTCATTTGCGACGAACTCGGCATAGGATGCCCCTAAGCATATCAGCAATGGATATCTCTCAGGAGGCTTGCAGACGCCTTTATCCACGAGCTTGAATGCGCAGTCGATCAATTCATCCCAAGTCTCAGGAGGCTTATCTATACCTGCTTTCTCGAAGTCCTCCTTCCACCAATAGAAGAGCCTAACGTCGGTGTCTAGTGGAAGCGTCCAGACCCTATCTTTGTGGACCGCGAACCCCTTCCAAATTCTGGGATAGAAGTCGTCGACATCTATCTCCTTCTCCACCCTATCGGTTATATCCATTAGGTATCCTCCTTCCGCGAACTCTCCAACCCAAATGCAGTCGATATGCCCTATATCTGGAGCTTTTCCAGCCGCCGCGGTCAATAGTAGCTTCTTCCTCAACTCATCTCCACTTGGAATTGGGATGAAGTTTACGGATGGACTCCGCTCCGGGAACTTCTCCTTCAACAGCTTATTCCCTTCCTTAACAACCCAATCCCAGTAAACAGGCTTCATCCAAGCCCCGCCCATTATGCTTACCGTGGCCGGAGCAGCTGGAGTTGTCGGCGCAACAGTTGTAACAGTTGTCGGTGATACGACTGTGGTTGGAGGCTTAGTCACAGTCTTGACCACGGTCTTTACCGCAGGAGCTCGGGCAAGATATCCGGCGACACCCGCCGCGACTCCAGCAACAACGGCTGTTATCGCGATCTTTCCAGCGGTTGATAAAGCATCTCTACGGGAGATCTTTTTTCCAAGGATATCAGAGGCGGATTTCTCTTTTCTTTCCCTTTTTGGCATATATTTTCAATGACCAATTTATATATAAATTTTTACAATTTCTTACCGATTTTTACAAGACTGTGATGGGAGTCCTTAACCTCCCCATGAATGCTTTATCGGAGAAAGTAGCTCCTCAGGCTGAGTCATGGCATCAACCTGATGTGATCGACCAGAGTACCGGTGAGCTTCATGGCGAACCTTATTTAATCGGCGCTGTTTTCATAGTTGTGAATCAAGTTGAGAATAACCGACGTTAGAGTATACGAGGTGTCGAGCTATATAGAGCATCCAGAACCTTTTTGGGAGGAACGGCAATGTAGGCCCGTGGACATCTATCCTGAATGCGATGCCGAACCTTTTAATGAGTGGAGTATTCAGAGGATTTCCTCAAAGCTTTACAAAGGTTAAGGGCCATTATCTAGAGATCGAGACCGATGAAGGACTAACAGGAATATTTGGGCCATTAGGGGCGCCGGTGGGAGATATAGAAGCATTCATCATCTTACGTAGATTGAAGCGGATATTGGTCGGCTCAGATCCCTTTGAAAGGGAGAGGCTTTGGGATAAGATGTACAGGTATCTCGTTCATGGCCGAAAAGGATACTCCATGATGGCCATAAGTAGTGTGGATTGCGCGCTATGGGATTTGGTTGGGAAGGCTTTGAAAACTCCCGTCTATAGGCTCTTAGGAGGGCCGACGAGAACCGAGATACCCGCCTATGCAAGCATGCTTGGCCACTCCTTAGACCCGGAAATGGTTAGTAAGAGGTGCGAGGAGCTGGTTGAAGCAGGCTTTAAGTCTATGAAGTGGTTTTTGAGATATGGGCCGAGGCACGGCCTTTCAGGGTTTGAGAAGAATCTCAATCTAGTGAAGACGATCAGAGATACAGTTGGGTATGGAATCGATTTAATGGTTGACGCATGGATGGGCTGGAACGTTGATTACGCCTTTAAGATGGCGTGCTCTCTCGATAAATATGAGGTTAAGTGGATCGAAGAACCACTACTACCAGATGATTTAGAAGGTTATGTGAGGTTAAAGAGGAGGATGAACCGCTCCGGGCTACATGTACTATTAGCGGGAGGAGAGCATGAATATACTAGATGGGGATTTCTTCAACTCCTCCAAGCAGAGGCCCTAGACATAATACAACCTGATATCGCCTGGGCTGGTGGAATAACGGAGACCCTAAAGATTTGCGCACTTGCATCATCTTACAGCATTCAAGTCATACCACATACCAAGAGCGTGCCGTTAATCCTGCATCTAGCATTTTCACGGCCGAGCTGGGAGATTCCCATCGCAGAGTACTTGATAAAATGGAATGTGGTTAACCAGGCGCCACTAAAAGTAAAGCACTTACCGGAGAGAGGTGTGTTTAAGCCGCCTGAGATTCCAGGTCTCGGCCTAGAGATAGATGAAAGCAGAGTTGAGAGAAAAGAATTCAGATTGGAGAGTTGAGAGATGGGAATGTTTTACGAGCCTCCACGAAGTCCCAGAGCTAAAGACTTATAGCCCTAGATCAACATACAATCTACATGTCTCATGATAGAGAATTTCCCGACGATTTTCTCTGGGGAACCGCGATGTCCGGCTTTCAGGTGGAGATGGGCAGGGGGCCTATAGACCCCAACTCAGATTGGTTTAAGTGGGTTCACGACCCGAAGAACATCAGATTAGGGATAGTGAGCGGTGATCTACCGGAGGATGGGCCGGGGTTCTGGGAACTCTATCGTGAGGACTTGCTCAGAGCTAAAAGAGAATTAAACAATAACGCCATCAGATTATCTGTAGAGTGGAGTAGGATCTTTCCAAATCCCACTTTTGATGTGCCGGCGAAGGTTGTGCGCGATAATAGGGGAGACATTGAGCGTGTGGATCTATCTAGGTCGAGCATGGATTATTTGGAGGAAAAAGCGAGCAAGGAGTCTGTGAAGCGATATCGGGAGATATTGGAGAAGGCTCATGAACTAGGTCTCAAAGTCCTCCTCACGATCTACCACTGGCCCTTACCATTATGGATCCACGACCCCCTAAAGCTTAGGAATGGTGTGATCCACGCCGAGAGGAGGGGCTGGCTAGATGACTCTACTATAGTTGAATTCGCCAAGTTCTCGGCTTATATCGCTAAGACATTTGGCGACTTAGTCGATATATATGCGACCATAAATGAGCCGATAGTCATAGCCTTCAACGGATACTTCAACCCAGATTCAGGATTCCCTCCAAGGCTCAAGGACCTAAACCTCATGCTAAGAGTCCTGAAAAATTTGGCGATAGCCCACGGAATAGCATACGAGCAAGTTAAGAGATGGGATAACGTATCCGTGTCAAGATATGGGCCGGCGACAGTCGGTATAGTGATATGCCCTCAAATAATCGAGCCATATGATAAGAATGTTTACGGTGATGTTGAGGCCGCTCAAATCTACAGATATACTTGGAACGAGTGGTTCCTTAACGCTATAATTCAGGGAGATTATGACATGAACTTGGATATGATCATAGACTCTGAGGAGAAGCGTCCAACCCTAGTGAAGGGTTGCGATTATATCGGGATAAACTACTATAGGAGGGTAAGGATAAGGAGCGTCGAGGATCGCGAGGGATTACACCCGATGTTTAGAGCTAAGGCCGCCCCATGTGAAGGAGACTGCACAGATTCTGGATGGGAGATCTATCCAGAGGGGATGAGAATGGTCTTGAATTGGGCCTATCAAAGGTATCGGAGGAAGATCATCGTGACGGAGAACGGTATAGCGGACGCCAGCGGGGAGAAGAGGCCGAGGTATCTCTTATCACATCTGGAGGAGGTTCATAAAGCGATTAAAGAGGATAGGATACCCGTCAAAGGATACTTTCACTGGAGCTTGATAGACAACTATGAGTGGGCTAGAGGCTTTAAGATGAGGTTTGGGCTTTATAGGGTGGACTATCAAACTAAGAGGAGGATCCCGACTAAGGCCGTCAAATTGTATAGTAAAATCTGTGAGAGAAATGCTCTGATCAGCCCAACCTCCATATAAGCGGCGATTAAGGAGGGTGAATGCGGCCGCCGGGATTTGAACCCGGGATCACTGGCTCGGGGGGCCAGTGTCCTACCAGGCTAGACGACGGCCGCCTATCTTAACTTCTATCTTTGGCTATATTTGTGGTTTTAGGGTTCTCTTGGTATTAGCTAGATATTTCTCCCGGATCTCTCACTTTCAGCCAGCTCTCTAGGATAAATTAGGTGGTCTTGGCCTCCTTGTCTTGGGCATGGCGGCGGAGATGGTCGCGGAGGAGTTTAAGGCCTTGCTGAGGAGGGTTGAGGTCGAGTTCCAGAACTCGCTTGAAGAGATAACCCTCACAAAGGATCTCCCAAAGCTCAGCCTCCCAACCGGAGCCCTAGAGAATCTTAGAGCGGGCTCGCGGCTTAGGGTCTTTAGATGGGTGGCTAGGAAGCTTATCGAGAAGGGGATCGCAAGGCCTGTCGACGAGGTGGTGGATCGAAAGAATATCTTGAAGCTCCGCTGGAAGGAGAAGAGTAACCCTAGCGAGCTTCAACCTCTCCCAGAATACTTCTATCTCAGGGTTAAAGACTTGCCGTTTGAGAGAGATGAGATTCTACCAGATCTAATGGATATCCACGCGCTTAGATTGAATAAGCTCATGAGCCTTGCCGCGAAGAGGATCTCGCCGACAATCTTAGAGAACTTGACGGCGGAGGAAAAGGTCTTCTATCAAACCCTCCTAAGCCTAGTCAACGCCTGGTTCGAGTTCATAGAGCCTAGAGGTGGGAAAGATGGGTGAAGAGTTAAACATCGAGGAGGAGTTTTCGAGATTCTTTAAGCAAGAGAAGTATAGATCTCTGATAGCAAATGCTGCCGCTCAGCGGAAGAAGTCCATAATGGTCGATCACAGCGACCTCATATCATTTAACGAAGAGCTCAGCCACCTGATAGTTGAGGAGCCGCTAAAATATCTCCCGATTCTGGATAGGGCGGCGTATAAGCAATTGCAGGTCGAGGACCCGGAGTATGCCTCGAAGATTAAGGAGTTCAAGGCCAGGATCTTCAACCTCCCTGAAAAGATTCCGATTAGAGAGGTTAGGTCGAGTCATCTAAGGAAGCTCATAGCCATAGATGGGATAATCGTTAGGGCGAGCGCGATAAAGCCCATGCTCAAGACGGCGGTCTTCAGATGCAGAAACTGTGGAACAAAATACTATGTCGAGCAGAACTCATCCAAGCTGAGGGTCCCCGAGAAATGCACGAGCATCCAGTGTAGGGGTAGGAGGAGCAGATTCGAGCTAATCGAGGAGGAGAGCGAGTATATCGATTACCAGCTCATCGGGGTTCAGGAGAAGCCTGAAGACCTCCCCCCAGGCCAACTTCCGAGAATCATCGACGTGGGGCTGAGAGGCGATATCGTCGATAGGGCTAGACCCGGCGACCGCGTGATAGTAACCGGGATACTCTTCGCGGTCCAAGAAAGGGCTGCGGAGATACCTAAGAAGACTTCGAAGATGTATCTTGAGGCGGTTAGCATCGAGACAGCGAGCAAGGAGCCCGAATCTCTTCAGATAACCCCTGAGGAGGAGAGATTGTTTAAGGAGATGGCTAGGGATCCAAACATCCATCAAAGACTGATCGAATCTATTGCTCCGAGCATCTACGGGCTGGATCATATAAAGAAGGCGATAATGCTCCTCCTATTCGGGGGGAGGCCGAAACAATTTCCAGATGGAGTGAAGGTCAGAGGAGACATACACATCCTACTCGTCGGAGACCCGGGAACCGGGAAAAGCCAACTATTGAAGTATGCGGCGATGATAGCTCCAAGAGGGCTCTACACCTCTGGAAGAGGCTCCACGGCGGCTGGCCTCACCGCGGCGGTTGTGAGAGATAAGGGCGGTGGGATGGTTTTGGAGGCAGGGGCGCTCGTCCTGGCGGATATGGGGGTTGCGTGCATCGATGAGATCGATAAGATGAGGCCTGAAGATAGGGTCGCCATCCATGAGGCGATGGCTCAACAGACGATTAGTATAGCTAAGGGTGGTATTGTTGCCACTCTTAATGCTAGGACTTCTATTCTGGCCGCTGCGAATCCCGCTTTGGGTAGGTATGATCCTTATGGTAGTTTCACGGATAACGTTAATCTCCCGATAACTATTCTCTCCAGATTCGATCTAATCTTCGTCTTGAGGGATGAGCCCGAGAAGGAGAGAGATAGGAGGATCGCCGAGCACATAATCGGATTACAGTCTAGATCCACGGCCACCGCAGCCCCTCCAATCCCACCGGATATCCTGAGGAAGTATATTGCTTATGCGAGGAGGATTAAGCCTGAGCTGACGCCGGCTGCCGCCAAGCTCGTCAAGGACTTCTATCTCCAGATGCGCTCAATCTATCAACAGACCTCAACCGTTGCGATAACCGCTAGGCAGCTTGAATCCTTGATCAGGCTCGCCGAGGCTAGGGCTAGGGCGGCTTTAAGAGATTACGTGACGGAGGAGGATGTCTTGGATGTTATAGATTTGATGAAGAGGAGCTTATCCGAGGTCGGGGTGGATGTGGAGACGGGTAAGCCGGATATAGACGTGATCTTGACGGGTAAGCCTAAGAGCATGAGGGATAAGTTTGCGATAGTGATAAAGACGATCAAGGAGTTTCAGGATGAGAAGGGTTATGCCGAGGATGAAGAGGTTAGGCAAGCTCTCAGGGAGAAGGGGCTAACGGATGATGAGATAAATAAGCTCTTAACGAGACTCTTATCGGATGGAAAGGTCTTCGCGCCCAAGCCTGGAAGATATAGATTGACCTAAAGAGAGGAGTGAATAGGCGTTGCTCGTGGAGGAACTTCCAATCCCGCAATTCCTTAAAGAGAATCTGCTCAACGCGGGTATAAGGGAGCTCTATCCACCTCAAGCCGAGGCCATCAAAGCAGGTGTATTGGATGGGGAGAACCTCATCCTCGCCACGCCCACAGCCTCCGGAAAGACCCTGATCGCCCTCATGGCCGCCTCAATACACTTAGTTAGAGGCGGGAAGATCCTGTATCTAGTTCCGTTAAGGGCGTTGGCTTCGGAGAAGCTTCAAGAGATCCAAGAACTTCTCTGTAAGGGGTCTGGTTTTAAGGTCGCCGCCTCGACCGGAGACTATGACTCAAGCGATCCATGGCTCGCGAAATACGATATCATAGTCGCGACGAATGAGAAGGCGGATAGCTTGCTGAGGCATAGAGCTGAGTGGATAGATGACCTAACCATGATCGTCTTCGATGAACTCCACCTACTCGGAGACGAGGATAGGGGGCCGACGCTTGAGATGGTTATAACGAAGCTTAAGAGGAGGCTTGGAGACTTCCAAACCCTCGGATTGAGCGCGACGATAAGCAACGCTGAGGAGCTCGCTGAATGGCTTGGAGCGAAGCCGATAATCTCCGACTGGAGGCCGGTTCCATTAAAGGAGGGGGTGCTATATGGGCTTCAAGCAGAGTTCGCCGATGGAGATGTTAGGAGACTTGAGCAGATGGATGAGAACGTGATCGTCAACGCCGTCCTAAACGTCTTGAAGGAGGGTGGTCAAGCCCTAGTGTTCGCGCCTACGAGGAGGAGCGCCGAGAACTATGCCATGAGGCTCGCCCAAGCATTCACTAGAAGACTGGGGATACTTAGAGATGATGAGAGGGAGGAGTTGAGGAGATATGCTAAGGAGTTGCTGGCGGAGGAGAGGAGCATCTTCACCGAGAACCTCGCGAAGATGATAGCCGCGGGAGCGGCATTCCATCACGCAGGCCTCTCCTATAATCAGAGGAGGATAATTGAGGAGGCATTCAGGTCAAGGGTCCTGAAGGCGGTCGTCGCCACCCCAACCCTTGCGGCGGGGGTGAATCTTCCGGCCAGACTCGTCTTAATCGCGGGGATTAGGAGGTATCAGGTTGGGAGAGGTTATGTTGGGATACCGGTCTTAGAGTATAAACAATTTTGCGGTAGGGCAGGGAGACCTGGATATGATGAGATTGGATACGCCTTGACGGTCGTTAGGAGGAGGGATGAGAAGGAGTATGTCATGGAGAAGTATGTTATGGGGGAGCCTGAGAGGATTAGGTCTAGGCTCGCCTCAGAGAGGCATCTGAGAACCCACGTCCTCGCGATAATAGCCTCAGAAGAGCCTAGAACCCTCGACGAACTCATGAAGTTCTTCGACGAGACCTTCCTCGCCCACATCTACGGCGGCTACGTGATAGAGGGTTTGATAATGGATGTGGTTGACTTCTTAGAGTCTGCTAGATTCATCGAGGTCAGGGGCGATGAGGTTAGGGCGACTAGGCTTGGGAGGAGGGTCTCTCAACTATACATAGACCCGTTGACGGCCGTTATCCTCCTAGAGATCTATGAGAGGGGAGCAAAGTCTCCAAGCGCCTTCGGACTACTCCACTCGATAGCCTTAACCCCAGACGTCCCAACCATACCGATGAAGAGGCTTGGATCTGGAATCTTGGAGTCTGAGCTCGATAGGAGGGCCGATGGCCTCATGATACCCCCACCAGATCCAGAGGAGGAGAATTACGAGGAGTATATGGAGGCGTTCAGATTAGCCCTAGTCCTAGAAGCTTGGATAAATGAAGTTCCAGAAGGAGAGTTGTATGAGAGGTTTAGGGTTCAGCCTGGAGACATGGCGGCGCTCAGGGAGCGGGCGAGCTGGATAGCCTACGCAGCATCTCAGATAGCGAAGATCGCAGGATACAGGGAATACGTTCAACCATACGATAAGCTTAGCGATAGACTGAGATATGGCGTTAGGGAGGAGCTATTGCCACTCGTAAAGCTTAGGGGTATTGGGAGGGTTAGGGCCAGAGCACTCTATCGCGCAGGCTACACATCAATTGAGAAACTCAGAGAAGCCAGACCCGAGGAGCTGATGAAGATACCTGGGATAGGTTCGAGGATAATAGAGCTCTTGAAGGAGCAACTTTGATCTCCATCGAATCAATTGTTAAATAAAATCATAAATAGAACTCTCAGCCTCTTGTGAGCCGATGAGGCTGAGGATAGCTGAGATTATTGGATCCGTCATAATAGTAGGGGCGCTCATACTCCTCGGCCTAGGGAAGGTAAGCTTCGGCCAAGCCATAACGCTTATCGCAATAGGGATATTACTAATAGCCATCTTCCAATTCTATCATAGATCATCGGCTAAGGTCGGGAGGACGGGATCAAGCTTAGCAAGGTAAGAAACTCCGGTCTAAGAGGGTCTCCATAAAGATCCTCCATCTCTTTCTTGATAAGAGTGATTCAAGGCTGGAGAGGGCTGGATTAATGAGCCCGAGGCTTACATGGGTCCATATGAGCTGAATCCTAAAAGTATTTGCGGTGAAATTCCCGAATAGACCACTCCTGAATACCCTCGATCGATCCAGGTCTAAGCTTTCTCACAAGCTCCATCGCCTCCTCCGCCGACATCCGCTTCCTCGCGATGAAGTATGCTGCGAGAACGGTTCCAGTTCTACCCAATCCCGCTGCGCAGTGGATCAATACCTTCCTCCCCTCCTCGACCTCCTCCAAGATTAAATCTACTATCTGCTTCAACTTCTCAGGGCTTGGGGCGGAGTGATCTAAGATGGGGGTGTGAAAGTATCTGAATCCAAGCTCCTCGATCCACTCCTTTGGGAGGGGGTTCTCGGTTAGGGAGATTATCGTCTCGATCCCCCGCTCCCTAATCCACTTAAGCTGTTCAAGCGTCATGGGCCTACCAGACCCTGCCACGTAGTCGTCCACCCAGCTAAACCTCGATGGACTATCCCTCACAAACGCCCTAAGCCTTCGGTAGACATCTCCCGGCAAGCTCATCCCATAGACTGCGTTTAAGCCGAATATTAAGGTAGATGCAAGGATAAAATATTGGGCATCACAGCTATTTTCGTGATCTTAGCCGTAGGACCTGCCTCAAGATACCTACTCGGAAAACTGCCGAGGATAGATGGTCTAAGGATTATGGAGGTTGAGCATAAGATCTTCCCAGATGGCGAGAGCTATATACGGTTTCCAGAGGAGGTCTCTGGAGAGGATCTGATAGTGCTTCAGGGAACTCATCCACCTCAAGATCGACATCTAATCCAAGCCATCTTGATCGGTGAAAATGCCTTAGACTTGGGGGCGAGATCAATAGTCCTAGTCTCCCCATATCTCGCTTACGCCCGTCAAGATAAGCGGTTCCTGGATGGAGAGGCCGTTAGCATAAAGACGATCCTCAAGACACTCCACCAAGTAGGTTACAAGAGGATTTACACGATCAACATACACTCTCCATGGATAGCTGAGGAGTCGCCGATACCCTTAATCGATCTGAGAGCCGAAAAGATCTTGGCCAAATATCTGAAAGAGATCGGGCTTGGGGATTCATTCATAGTCTCGATGGGTAAGAAGGGTAGGGAGATGGCGAGGATGGTCGCAGAAGAGCTGAACACGGATTACGCCTCAGCCAAGTCAAGCAGGGATAGAAGAACTGGAGAGGTCAAGATCGAGCTTGGAGAGGTATCAGCCGAGAAGGCGGTGGTCGTGGACGACATCATAAGCACCGGCGGAACCATGGCCTCAGTAGTTAAAGAGTTGAAGAGGATGGGGGTGAGGAAGGTTTACGCCGCCTGCATCCACGCCCTACTGGTCGGCGGAGCGGTTGAGAAGATAATGGGCTCCGGGGCTGAGAGGATAATAGCCTCCGACACGATACCTAATAGCTACGCGGAATATTCCATTATAGGGTTGGTTGAAGAGGCGATACGCCGTGAATTAAGATGACTAGGCGCAGATACTTCTTCCTACTTTCTGGGATCTATGAGACCCTTCCAAAGGCGGAGCTCAAGGCGGTCTTAGAAGTCCTCGATCCAAATTATAGGGTGATAGGAGAGTATTCGAGGATCGTGGTCGCCGAGACGCTTGAACGAGTTGCCAGAGAGGTCGTTTATAGGACGGCTTATACCAAGCTCGTCGGAGAATTCCTCTTAAAATGCGAGACCGACGAAGATATTATACTCAAGTCGATCAAGCAGGTCGATTTGAATGAGTTCGTGGACTCGGATGTCGAGAAGATAGCCGTGAGGGGGATGAGATTGGATGGGGTTAGGTTGAGGAAGCTCGAACTCGAAGCATCGATCGGGGAGCATATCTTAAACATGGTTCCAAGGCTTAGAGTCGATTTAGAGAGACCCGATCTCACGGTGATATTCGTGGCTCAACCCGAGCTAACCGTCATAGGAAAGTTACTTGAGGCCAAGCCCAAGCACTTCTTCGATGAGAGGATCGCTGGGAGGAGGCCGTTCTCCCTCCCCTCGACCATGCAGCCCGACTTCTCCAGAGCCATGGTGAATCTCGCGAGGGTTGGAGTCGGTGGGAGGATCTTAGATCCATTCGCTGGAGCATGTGGGATAGTGATTGAAGCCCTCCTCCTAGGCTATGAAACTTATGGGGTTGAGCTTAAGGATTGGATAGCCTTGGGAGGGTTGAAGAACCTTAAGAGATATGCTCGTGGAAAAGAGTTCATGATAGTTGGGGATACGAGGAAGCCCATGTTTAGGGAGAGGCTCTTCGACGCGATCGTGACCGATCCACCCTATGGCAGGTCGACGACCATTCCAGACAGGTCTATCAAGAACCTCTTAACCGAGTTCTTCGAGGCGGCGG
>Ga0190319_1000086_pt1 | contig 13772 bp, 16 predicted proteins | sample 48701145_MG_FD_165040 | JGI IMG/M metagenome (GOLD analysis project Ga0190319, IMG submission 165040) | Hydrothermal vent sediment bacterial communities from Southern Trench, Guaymas Basin, Mexico - 4870-11-4-5_MG | ecosystem: Environmental > Aquatic > Marine > Hydrothermal vents > Sediment ...
GTTATAAGGGGCAGGAGTGTAGGGAATGTCAGAAGTCAAATTTACAAGGCATGCGGAAGAGATGTTAATAGAGCGGAAGTTTGAGAGAGAGTTTGTAATAGATGTTGTGTTAAATCCTGAGTGAAGAGAGGAAGGGGAAGGCGATATTTGGTATGCCTTCAGGAGAGTTGGAGAAAGAGTTGTTCGTGTAGTTGTGAGGGGAAAAGAAAAACCTTATATCGTCGTTACAGTTTATTTTGATAGGAGGCTAAGGAGGAAATCAAGATGAGGGTGAGGGTGGATTTAGAGAGCGATGCTCTTTACTTCAGAATAAGCGAGGAGGAAATAGAGGAGAGTGAGGAGGTCTCGCCTGGAGTGATACTGGATTACAGCAAGGATGGAAGAGTAGTGGGCATAGAGATATTAGGTCTGAAAGGCTTCCCGCTAAAGGAGTTGGTTGAGATGAGAGTGGAACTTCCAACATTAAAGAGGGAGAGATGAGGCTGAGCGATGAAATGAAGGAAGAGATATGCAAGCGATTGATTGGATATGATAAGGATATCGTGGAGATAATCCAATTTGGTTCATCGGTTTATGCGCCTGAGTATGCGAGGGATGTGGATTTACTGGTGATAACGAGAAGGAAGAAGGAATATGGAGGTTATTTAGATTGCTTAGATGAGCTTGGTATGGATTTTGATATAGTGGTGAAGGAAGAAGGGGAGGTTTTGAGGAGTGATTTCGCATGCCAAATACTTGGTGCTTTTGAGATTTTGCATGGTGATGGAAGATATTTGGCTGAAATTACGAAGGATTTTGATCCAAGCTATGAGGAGGCAAAGTCACATTTAAGGAGAGCAAAGGAATATCTGGAATTAGCTAAGAGGAGTGCAGATGAGTATGATAAAGATGGGCATATCAGAACCGCCTTTAACGAATTATTTCATGGGTCAAGAGTTGCAGCAATGGTTTATTTATCTATGGAAAACACAAGGTGGGGACAAATAAAGAGGAGATTACCCAGACATTACAGAGATGAATTTGAGGAGTTTATAAACGTGCTGCACATTGATTATTTCTACAACGGTAATTATCCGTCGAATTACGAGGAGGAGTTTGAGAAGTGGTATAAGAGGGTGGAAGATTTCGTCAGGAGATTGGAGAGTGAGTGTAGATGAAAATATTAGTGACGGGTGGAGCGGGCTTCATATGCTCGCATTTGGTGGATACGTTAGCGGAGAAGCACGAGGTCGTCGTTCTTGACAGCTTGGAGCCTCAAGTCCATGCAGAGAAACCTGACTATCTCAATCCAAATGCAGCATACATATTCGGAGACATGCGTGATGAAGCGGTGTTGAGGAAGGCGTTGGAAGGTGTTGAAGTGATTTTCCATCTCGCTTCAGCAGTGGGCGTGGGACAGAGCATGTATGAGATAGAGAGATATGTTGAAGTGAATACGATGGCGACAGCGAGAATGCTTGACATTTTAGTGAACGAGGAGAATGATGTGAAGAAAATACATTAGGTCGTAAGCAAAAGTAGGGTGAGGGAAAAATGGTAAAGAGGGCATTGATTACTGGAATAACGGGGCAGGATGGAGCGTATTTAGCTAAATTTCTACTTGAGAAAGGTTATGAGGTCTATGGGACGTATAGAAGGTTATCATCTCCTAATTTCTGGCGCTTACAACATTTGGGAATTTTTGATGAAATTAACCTAATCCCAGTTGATCTCTCAGACACAAGCTCAATTTTGGAAGCTATAAAGATTTCTGAACCTGATGAAGTTTATCATTTAGCTGCGCAAAGTTTTGTAGGGGCATCATTTGAAACACCAATCGCAACTGGTGATGTTAGTGGTTTGGCAGTAACGAGGATTTTAGAGGTTATTAGGCAGGTGAATCCTGAAATTAAGTTTTATCAGGCATCCACATCTGAATTATATGGTAATTCAAGGAGCGAAGGATTGCTCAATGAAGAAACAAAATTTAGACCAGCATCACCTTATGCTGCAGCCAAATTATATGGTTATTGGATAACTCGTATATATAGAGAGGCTTATGGTATATTTGCTGTGAACGGAATATTGTTCAATCATGAATCACCTTTAAGAGGATTAGAGTTTGTGACAAGAAAGATTTCAAATGCCGTAGCAAAAATTGTATTAGGGTTGGAGAAAGAGCTAAGATTGGGGAATTTAGAGGCTAAGAGGGATTGGGGTTATGCTCCAGAATATGTGGAATCAATGTGGCTAATGCTTCAACAAGATGAGCCAGACGATTACGTTATTGCAACTGGCGAGGCACATTCAGTAAGAGAGTTCTGTGAAATTGCTTTTGATACAGCAGGATTGGATTGGCAGGAATATGTTAAAGTTGATAAGAGGTTTATGAGACCTTTGGATGTGAACTATTTATGTGGTGATTATTCTAAAGCTAAGAAAAAGTTGGGATGGAAACCAAAGACTAAATTCAAGCAGTTGGTTAAAATAATGGTCGAAGAGGATCTAAAAAGATGGGAAAGATGGTTAAATGGTGAAAAATTCCCATGGGACGCTCCTAACTATCCAAGCGAGGCAAAAATCTTAACGAGAGCTTTGAGGGTTTAAAATGATTCCAGTTGCTGAACCTTGTTTAGGAGAAGAAGAACTTAAGAATGTCGTTGAGGCTGTGAAATCGGGATGGATCTCATCAAAGGGGAAATTTATCGAAGAATTTGAGAGGGAATTTGCCAAATACTGTGGCGTTAGACACGGCGTTGCAACCGCTAATGGAACTGTAGCATTGCATTTAGCATTAAAAGCCTTGGGAATCAGAAAGAATGATGAAGTAATAGTTCCTACTCTAACCTTTGTTGCAACAGCAAACGCTGTAACTTATTGTAATGCGAAACCAGTTTTTGTAGATTCTCATCCAGAATATTGGTGTATAGATCCAGAAAAAATTGAAGAGAAAATTACTAAAAATACGAAGGCTATAACAGTTGTGCATCTTTATGGACATCCTTGCGATATGGATTGGATTATGGATGTTGCTGAAGATAAGGGATTGTATGTGATAGAAGATTGTGCTGAAGCTCATGGGGCGGAATACAAGGGTAAAAAGGTTGGAGCTTTTGGTGATATTGCTTGCTTTAGTTTTTACGGGAATAAAATAATTACAACTGGAGAAGGAGGTATGTGCATAACTAATAACGAAGAATTGGCTGAAAAAATGAGGCTGTTGAGAGACCATGGAATGAGCAAGCATAGGAAATATTGGCATGAGATAATAGGGTTTAATTACAGGATGACGAATTTGCAGGCAGCAATTGGTGTCGCTCAGCTCAAAAAGTTAGATGAGTTTATTGAAAAGAAGAGGCAGATAGCGAAATGGTATGCCGAAGAAATGAAAGAATTGGAGGAAAAAGGATTAATTAAGCTTCATCCAGAAATGCATTGGGCAAAATGCGCTTACTGGATGTATTCAATTCTAATTGAAGATAAAATCAAAATAAGCAGAGATGAATTGATGAAGAGGTTGGAAGAGAAAGGAATTGAAACAAGACCCTTTTTTGTCCCTATGCATCTGTTACCCATGTATAGCAGCAATGAAAAACTGCCAGTAGCTGAAGAGCTGGCAAGGAAAGGGTTAAATTTGCCAAGTAGCGTTAATCTCGAAGAGAATGCCATTAATCTTATTTGTGATACAATCAACCAAATTTTCAGGAGTGATTAATATGTTCGTTATATTTGACTTGGTTAGGCATGGGTATAAAGAATACAGAGATATGCTTTATGAGAAGATAACAGGCAAAGTTGTCCCAAAACCTTGGATGAAGTATAGAGAAATTGAAATAATAGAAGAAATCATAAAGAATTTAAAACCTAAAAAGTGTTTAGAGTGGGGAGCTGGGTATAGCACCCTTTATTTTCCGAAACTTTTAGACAGTGATGCTAAATGGATATCTATTGAGCATGAAAAAGAATGGTTTGAAAAAATCAAAAGTCTGAATAAAGACCATAGAGTTAAAATATACCTAATTCAGCCAAATAAATGTCCTTGGAGCGATGAATATGGAGATGGTGACCATTCAGATTTGAAAGATTATATTGAATATCCAAATAAGTTTGGAAAATTTGACTTTATATTAATTGATGGTAGGGCAAGAAAATATTGCCTAATGAAAGCTTATGAACTTTTGAGCGATAAAGGGGTTGTGGTTTTACATGATGCCAATAGGACATATTACCACGAACCATTTAGACTTTTTAATCATTCTTTGCTATTTACAGACTATCGTGAAGGATGGGGAGGTGTATGGATAGGTAGCAAGAAATTAAAACTTGAAAATGTTATTGATGTAGAGAAGCATACTAAACTTTGGAAAGTTATTAATAAATTTGGTAAAATTCTTAGAATATGAAAGTCGCTATAACTTCCCGTTGCGTGTTCAAATTGCATGGATACGGAGGAATGGAAAGGTATGTATATTATTTCTCAAAGCATTTAGCTGAAAATGATGTAAGTGTAGAACTTTTCACTTCAGTTACAAAAAAGCAGACTTTATGGGATTTAGAGAAGGTAAAACTAACTTTTCTAAAGCCTAATGTAAACGAAAGTATTAGGCTCTTAAGAGGTATTAATTATAGGCTATTTTTGAGGAAGGTCGCAACATACTTGAAAAAGAGCAAGTATGACATTGTTCATGCATTTGGTATATGCCCTGTAGAATATTTAAGATATAAAAGTAGAGGAAGAGTTGTCATTCAACCTTTTGGAAATGAGGAATTCAAAAGCAGAGAAAAAGAGAATTTCTTCAAAAGGATTTATTTAGATCTCCTTATGAGAAATCCAAAGTTATATAGTGTGAGAAATGCGGATGCAATAGCTTCCGAAGGCGAAATTCAAACAAAGGAGATCATGCAACTATTCGGAGTTCCAAAAGAAAAAATATTTTACCTTCCAGATGGCGTTGATTTAGATGAGATAGAGGAATATACAAAAGATGTTGAAGTTACAAGGGAAGATTACAACCTTCAAGATGCCGATATCGTTTTAATGAATGTTAACCGATTAGAGCCAAATAAAGGAGTGCAATACCTAATAGAAGCCCTGAGAATTTTGAATCAGGAGCTTAATGTTAAGCTCATTTTAGTTGGGACTGGATCCGAGGAAGAAAAAATAAAAAGACTAATAAAACATTCGGGTTTAAGTGAAGAGGTTAAACACTTCAAAAATATTCCCGACAAACTCATGTTCCAACTCTACACATTGGCAGACATTTCCGTAACTCCAACTTTATATGAAGGTTTGCCCTTGGTAGTTTTGGAGGCTATGGCTTGCGGGAAGCCAATTGTTGCGAGTAATGTTTCGGAAGTCCCTCAAGCTGTAAAAGATGGCATAAATGGTTTTTTAGTCCCACCGAGAAATCCAAAAGCAATCGCAGATGCTGTTTTAAAAATTTACGATAAAAATCTATTTATGAAGATGGGCAAAGCGTCAAAAGAAATCGTTAAAAACTACGATTGGAGTAGAATAGCGAAGATGGCTATAAGAAAATATGAGGAGTTGATTGGAAGATGACTAGTTCACGAAAGATTCAAATTTTGAATGAAGTTTATAAAAATCATTCGGGTAAAACTTGGAGGAAAGAATTTGATATAATCATCGATATGGTAGAGAGTAACTCTACTGTTTTAGATTTAGGCTGTGGTGATGGGAGCTTAGGAGAAGAGCTTATGAAGAGAAAGAAATGCAAGGTCTTTGGTATAGACATTTCGGAAGTTGCAGTAAAGCATGCAAGAAGGAAAGGGATAAATGCAAGAGTCGGAAACTTAGAAGAGCCTTTGGATTTTGAGGATAATTCTTTTGAGTATGTAATATTATGTGATGTATTAGAGCATCTTTTTGATCCTTTATTTACATTGAAAGAGGCTTTTCGTGTTAGCAAAAAATATGTTATAGTTGCATTTCCTAATTTTGCATACTTTAAATCAAGGCTTGAACTATTATTCTTTGGAATCTTTCCAAAATCTCCACTATTTGGGTATGATTGGTATAATTCACAGCATATAAGGCTCTTTTCTTATAAAGATTTCTTGAAAGCATTGAAGGATTTAAACTTTAATGTAAGAATTGTGAGAAGGGGGTATATCTCAAATAATATTATTCCGAAGTTTTTCTTAAGAATCGCATCAAACTTACTTGCGGGAGTATGTGTCTTAAAGCTTGAAAAATATTTATTTAATTATGAAAGAGTGATCCAATATAAATTTGATGTCTAGGTGGTGAAAATGAAAATATTGCTTATTAGCAGGGGCTTTAACAAGCACGGAGGAATATCAAGGTATGTGGCAGAATTAGCCGAGAGATTCGTTAGGGAACATGAAACTCATTTACTCACAACAAAATATGACTACAAAGTTGAAAATTTAATTGTTCACAAAAAACCAATGATAGAAAAGCCTTTCTGGCTTCAAATTGCTTCAAATACTTACTATAATACGAAATATGCAAAGAAGCTAAAAGAGAAATTCAATATAGATATTGTTCATTCAAATGGTGCGGAATCCCTATTTTGTGATGTTGTAACAATGCATGACTGCCATAGAGCTTGGGACGAAGAATATAGGAGTTGGGGAATTCTTCAAGTTTTGAGATCAACATTAGATCCTGTAAATAGATTTGTTCTGTATAGCGAGAGAAAGTTGGTAGAAAAATCAAAGAAAATCATCACTATTTCAAACAATGAGAAGAAGAGATTACTAAGATTTTACGATATACCTGAGGAAAAAATTGTAGTTATTCCAAATGGTGTTAATGTTGAAGAATTTAAGGTTAATGTAAACGAAAGGAGGAAAATTAGAAGTAGACTTAGAATAGAAGATAACGAAGTGGTCTTAATGTTTGCTGGTCAAGAGTTTAGAAAGAAAGGCTTAGAAATAATAATAAAGTCTTTACCTATGATAAAAGAGAATGTAAAACTTCTTGTCATCGGGAGGGATAACCCTGTTTATTATAAAAAATTGGCGTCTAAGATTGGTGTTTTAAATAAAATAGTTTTTCTTGGACTGGTGCGTGATATAAAAGAGTACTACACAGCCTCAGACATTTTTGTATTTCCAAGCCTGCATGAGGGGTTTGGATTAGTTATAACAGAAGCAATGAGTTCGGGTCTCCCAGTAATTACGACCAAACTCACAGGTGCATCTGAGTTGATAACGGATGGGTATAATGGAATCCTGCTAAATGGAGTAGACCCGGAAGAATTAGCAAGAAAAATAAATCTTCTTATAGAAGATGAAAAACTAAGGAAGCAAATAGGAAAAAATGCAAGAAAAACGGCAGAAAAATACACCTGGGATGAAACCGCAAAAAAGACTTTAGAAGTTTATGAAGAGGTGGCAAAGAGATGAGGGGGCAAGAAGCTATGGTAAAAGTCATGCAGATTTCAAGGTTTGATGAAAATAATGATGTTATAAAAGCTGTAATGTCGACAAAATTCCAGCATTACTTTATACAAATTCCGGAACCTCTTCACAATAAACATCCTTGGAGATACATTGGTGTCAAGTTAAAAGCTCTTAAGATGCTAATAAGGATAAAGCCAAATGTTCTTATCATTCACAACTATCAAGGATTACCTTACGGGTTGCTTCTATTATTGCTTTCAAAGCTCCTTAAAATAAAGACAATAATGCAGTTTGAGACAGATGACACCATGTTTCCAAGAAAGGATTTACCCCTAAAACAGTATTTTATCAAACTTTTCAGAATGCCTTTTATCATTCTTACAGCAAAACTTGCAGATAGATTGCAGGTATTTACTCAATGGGAGGTTGAGATGCTCTCTGAAAAATGTAGAGTAAACGAAAGCAAGATTAGGACAATACCATATGGGACAGATTTTGAAATAGGCACTACTAAGAAAGAAAACTTCATTTTGAGCGTAGCAAGATGGTTTGAAAGAAAAAATCTGCACACAATTTTGCGTGTATTCAAAGAAGTTTCAGAATTAAAAGAATATCTTTTATTGATTTGTGGAAGGTTTGAAAGTGAAAATTACAGACAGTATATAATGAAATTAGTTGGCGAACTCAATTTAGATAACAAGGTAAAATTTTTAGGGTTTGTTCCCGATGAAGAATTAAAGATGTTATATAGAAAAGCGAAATTATTCTATTTCCCTTCAAAGATGGAAACATTTGGCAGAGTTTATGTTGAAGCGATGGCATCTGGAACGCCGATAGTTGCAATGAAAAATTCTGCAGTTCAATATGTTGTTAAAGATGGCGTTACAGGATTTTTAAGGAATGATGAAGAAGGGCAGAAAGAGGCGATTTTAAAGCTTTTGACAGACGAGAAATTATATAAGGAAATGCAGGAGAACTGCTTGAAGGAAGCTGAAAAGTATAGATGGAAAAACGTGATAAGGAAATGGGAAAGGCTAATAGGGGAGCTTATGGGGGTGGAGAAGGATAAGTATATGAGGACTACGGGGTGATTTTATATGAGTGGTAAACCTAATATTATCATATCAGTAATAGATTGTTTTCGTGCATGCGAATTATACCATAGTAAGAGAAAATTGAACATGCCATTTCTAGATAAGTTATCAAAGATTTCATATACCTATAGAAGAGCTATAGCTCCTTCAACCTGGACATTACCTTCTTGTGCGTCAATTCTCACAGGTTTATTGCCCACAGAACACGGTCTAAATTTTGCCAATTCCAGATTGAAGGCCGGGATCCACACTTTACCTGAATTATTGAACAAATTTGGGTATAGAACTGCGTGTTTTACTGCCAATCCTCTATCTACATGCAATGGTCTTGCAAGAGGATATGATGAAATATATAATATTGTTTGTGAACCTCCTATCGAAAATTCTTTGCCCTTCAAAGAGAACGTAATAAGTCTTCAGGAAATAGAACTGCCTAAGAACTTCATGGAATGTATTCATACCTTAGGGAAGCTCAGTAGACAAGGAAATTTCATAAAGAATATGATTAACGCCATAGTGTATTTCAGTGAGTCTTCATTGGGATTATTTAAAAAGGATAAAGGAGCACAGGAGATTAAGAGTAAAATATCTGAGTGGTTAGAGTGGTGCCAATCAAGCATGAATAGCCCATTTTTCCTATACATTCATTTTATGGAGCCTCATGAGTGGTATTATCCTCTTATCTCATACAACTTCTATTATTCACTGTTAAATATGCATAAAATGGTAAAGTATATTAAGGAAGTTCGTAAGGTTCACTTTACTTCAAGAAATCTTCTTGAAAGCTATCGATACGACGAGAAGAGTATAGATTATTTAAGAGAGTTATACAGAAGAGAATTGGAGTACCTGGATAAGGTACTTCGCTCATTGTACAAGCTTATCAATTCATATGGGGAAAATGTGTTTGTAATTACCGGCGATCATGGTCAGCAATTATATGAGCATAACGTTTTAGGTCACAGTATGAAATTCTATAATGTTAACTTACACGTGCCTCTTATTATAAAGACTGTAGAGGAGCACCAAAGATATATAGATAAGTTTGTTTCGCTAAAGGATTTACCGAAAACTCTTTTAGATTATTTAGGATTACGTGAAAATTTCCCAGGACGCAGCTTCTTACCGGAAAAAATTCATAATTATCCCTCTTATGTTTTCTCACAAACCATAGCAGATCCTATTCTTGATCTCCGAATTAGAAATCCAAAGCAGTATGAATTACGTGGATATTCTTTAGAATCTATTTTGGAAAGCATGTTTGGAGGGCTATCAGTGTACTATGGAAATTACCATTATATTTTCCTTACCAATGGCAAAGTAGAAATTTATGATTTTGAAAAAGATTATTTTGAGAAAGAAAATTTATATGGGAAAATACACTTACCTAAAGAACTTCTAAGTAGCATAAAAACGCAATACCTTAAAGTTAAAATTGCCAACACTATAAGGAAGAGAATGAGGGGTAGTAAAGGTAAGATATAATGATTTAATGAAATTTACTTTCTGTTTAAAAGAGTAAAACTCTCAATACCGAAAATTGCCTTTGCATACCTCAAATCTTCAAATTCTATTCCCTTTATCAAAAACAATACGGCAAAATAGAATGCGATTGCAAAGCAGAGCTCGGAGAAGCCAAAAAGCAGTGTTTCTGGATTTGGAAGCGTTTTTAGTAAGAGGAACATTGCAATAGAAGCAAATGCTGGTTTGTAGATTGAGCTTGCATGAGGACTAACTCCAAAAATCATCTTTGCAATTATTCCTGCTGCTATTATATCAAAAAATCTTGAAGTTGTTGTAGCAATCGCAGCCCCAATCATTCCAAATTTCAGTATTAGAATGTAGTTCAGCAAAACGTTCATCACCATTGAAGCTATTGAAATTGCCGTGCCGTGCTCAGGCTTTTCCTTTGCTCCAAAAAGCACTATAAAGAAGTTTGTTGCGTTGAAGACGATTATAGGGGAAAGGATTAAGAGAGGTAGTGATGCGGGAAGATAGTTAACGCCGTAAATGACGCTTACGATTTGCGGAGAGAAGTAGGCAAGACTTACAGCGAAGGGAAAGGAAAGGATAGAGGCATACCTGAAAACCTTCTTAAATGCATCCTCCAGACTTTCTCCTTCAAGCTGAGTGAAAACAGGGAAGAGAACTCCTGCAATTCCAGTTAAGCCTGCAATTCCAAAAACTATGTTCGTCGCCGCCTTATAATAGCCAGCATATTCAGCAGGCAGGAAAATACCGAGCATTATCATGTCAACATAGCTGAAAACAACACCCGAAATCGCTCCTATGCTCACAAAACCCATGAATCTTAAAACCCTTTTAGTTTCAATCTTCTTTGCGGTATCCTTAAATAGATGGGAGTATCTTCTCCGAAAGAATGAAAACATTAAAATGAAGGTTAAAGTGGAAGCTAAAGCCAATCCAACAAATATACCGTTGAAGGAAACCAAAGCGAGAGGAATGACAAGTGCAAACTTTAAAGATTCGTTTATCGCATGCCTTATAGCAGAATACTTGAAGTTCTGAAATGCTTGAAAGCAGCAGTCTATGAAATCTGAAAGGAAGAAAAATAAAAAGAAGAAAGCGAGAATTTTAAGGGGTAAGGACATCTCAGGTTTTTTAAACACATGAAAGGCCAAGAAGTCAGCGAGAACTATAAGCAAGATTGCATAGATTAATCCAAGTGCTATTCTGAGTTTAAAGAAGAATTTGAAGTATCCCCTTGCCAGATATTCATCTCTTTCAGAAGCTGCCAAATATCTTATGGCTGAATATCCTGTGCCAAAACCTATTTGCATGATGAAAAAGCACACAGAAATTGCCAAAGCATAAATTCCGAACTGCTCAGGCGTTAGGATTCTTGCAATTACAACTGAAAACAGGAAGCCACCTATTCCCCTTATCAAAGCCGAAGAGCTGCTGAAAAACGAGTTCTTCAAAACCCTCCTTGCAAGCTCAACCATGGCAATCACTCAATATCGCATCAGCAACGCTATCCCATGTGTATTTTAAAACCGCTTTCTTACCATTCTTCCCCATTCTCTCACGCATCTTTTCATCTCTCAGCAATACTTCAATCTTTGATGCAAAGTCTTCTGCATTTCCGGGCTTTGCTAACAAACCGCATCTATTTGCTGAAATGATGTCTCTTATTATTTCCAAATCGCTCGCAACAACAGGCTTTCCACATGCCATATACTCAAAAATCTTTATGGGTGAGAAGTAAAAGCCATGCTTCTTCATTTCCTCACTCGGTTTATAGGGAGCTATTCCGACATCAGCAGCCGATATGAACTTAGGCATCTCTTCATGTTTAACGAATCCAACGAATACGAATTTGTCAGCTACTCCTCTCGCTTCCGCATCTCCTCTCAACTTCTCTAACTGCTTTCCCAAAAGCAAAAACTTCACCCCCTCTTTCAGCCTTTCCGCAATGTCTAAAAGCATATCCGCACCGTGCCACTCGCTCAGCTCCCCTACATAAACCACAACTTTCTTACCCTCCAGCCCATATTTCTCCCTCACCTCCCCCGCATCCACAGGCTTGAATTTCGCATCAACACCCGCATGCGTCAGCACAACCTTACCATGAAACTCTTTTGGAATTATATTTTTTGTGTATGCTAATATCTTATCCGCAACTTTCAATTGAAGCTTGCTGAAATCCGTATCAATTACCTCAACAACTGCTTTAACACCAAAAATTTTAGCGGGCAAAACACCTATGCCCTTTGCAGAATTCCTCTCCACTACTAAATCAAAATCACGCCTACATAAAATCAGAAAAACATAAAAAGTGAGAATCATGCGGTAAAATATAAAATAGAGGTTCTCAAAAAATTTGAATAACTTTTTCTTTTCACCACTCCCACTTCTTCCCGCACCTCCTATGGGTAAAACCAATCCCCGATAGATTCTCCTTGTCTCTATTCGCTCTGAAATTCGTTCATATTTGCGTTGTCCTCGCATCCTTCTTGAAATTATGAAAACTTCACAGTCTCTCCTCGCCAAACTTTCCGCCACTTTCAAGACATGTGTTGAACCCCCTAAGAACTCGCCAGTGTGCGGAACAGGAACATCAGACGCAATGTAAAGAATGTTCATAACAACTCAACCATGTTAACTTTTCTTTTAAGCTTTTTATCAGCAGTTATCAGCTTGCACCCCTCTTTAAGTGCCAATGTAACATATACAGCGTCATAGAAAGTTATTCCAAAATGCTTCGCATTTTTGTGAACGTCTCTTAAAATTTCTGGTTTATTGATTTCCACAATTTCCATACCGATATCAAAGAGTGCTTTAAAATCGTTCTCCACATCTTTACTATTCTTTGCAGGATGCTTCAAAAAAACATTCCCTATCTCATAAATAAGCAGTGAAGGCACTAAAACCCCAATTTCCCCTCGAACGAACTTATCTCTTATCTCAATAGCTTTCTCCGTATTTTCCTCTTCTATAAACCACTTCGCAACTACACTCGCATCTAAAACAATTTTCATCTCTTTTCTCTCAACCCTCTTATAACTTCTACCGAATCAAATTTTATACCTTCTGTTTTCTTCCGAGATTCATCCATCATTTTCGCCGCTATTTTCCTTTTTTCCTCCTTCACTTTCTCCTCTATCGCCCTCCTCAAAAAATCCTCCCAGTTCACATTCACCCTCTTCATCTCTTCTTTTAGCTCCTTAGGTATGCGAGTCGAGATTACTTCCGACATATCTGTAAAATTGAATAACAAATATAAAAATACTTATTCCCCGCTTATTCTCCGAGACAATACTCCATCCCATCCTTCGTAGGCATCTCTCCCCCTTACAAGTAAGCCTCACAATTTCCTCAATATCATCCTTTCTGCAATTCTTCTATCTATTGAGATTCGCATAAACTTTCTCCATCATCTCAACTACTTCATCCCAAGAATGAACTTTTGGCGCATCTTTCGGACTTTCCAACGCCTCCTTCACCGCCTCCGCAAGATTCCTCGCATCATAATCCCTGAAAATGTATCCATGACCCTTAACTCTGCTCCTCAAAGCCCTGCTCTCCGAAACAACAACCGTTTTGCCACGAGCCCATGCCTCTGAAAGAACGATTGAGAAAGCCTCCGTAAATTCTCCAATGCTCGGTATCACAACCACATCCGCAGCATCATAGGCAGCAATCTTCTCCTCCTCGCTCACAAATCCCAAGAAAAGAACGCTGTCTTGAACGCCTTTTTTCATCGCAAGCCTCTTCAATTCTTCAACATAACCCGCATCAGGACCTATAAAAACGGCAAAAGCATCCCGATACGCCCTTAATATC
>Ga0190319_1000087_pt1 | contig 13758 bp, 11 predicted proteins | sample 48701145_MG_FD_165040 | JGI IMG/M metagenome (GOLD analysis project Ga0190319, IMG submission 165040) | Hydrothermal vent sediment bacterial communities from Southern Trench, Guaymas Basin, Mexico - 4870-11-4-5_MG | ecosystem: Environmental > Aquatic > Marine > Hydrothermal vents > Sediment ...
GTTTTGCCCAGCTCCTTGCTCAGCCTCCTCAACAGCGATACGACGAGGCGAGCGTTCTCCCTGTCCAATTCCCCCGTGGGCTCGTCGGCGAGAATCAAGGGCGGGTCGTTGGCGAGGGCGCACGCTATCGCCACCCTTTGTTGCTCTCCTCCGGAAAGCTCGTCGGGCTTGTGGTGGGCCCGATGTTCGAGGCCCACGAGTTCTAGAAGTTCCATTGCCCGTTCTTTCCTCCGTTCTTTCCCGGCCAAGGCCATGGGCAACTCTACGTTCTCAAGGGCGGTGAGCGTGGGGACGAGATTGAAGAACTGGAAGACTATGCCCACGCCAAGCAGGCGGTATTTCTCCAGCTCCCTTTCGCTCAAGGCCGTCAATTCTCCCTTCCCTATGAAGATCTTCCCCGCCGTGGGGCGATCCAACCCGCCGATTAGGTTCAAAAGGGTCGTCTTTCCGCACCCCGAAGGGCCCATTATGGCCACGAACTCGCCGGACTTGACGCGCATGTTCAAACCCCGCAAGGCGGTCACCTTCACCTTCCCGAGCCGATACACCTTCACGAGGTCCTCGGCGGTGACGGAAACCCCCACTTCGATCACCTGAATCTAATGGTTTCCACGACGGTCTTTCTAAAGAACAGCACCAGTGGTAGCGAGTAAAAAGCTACTAAAAGTCCGAAAGTCCCGAAAAGAACGAGCCAGAAGAAAAGCGGGATGATTAAATTAGGCGAAACGGCGGAATTCCTCCCCATCATGTGTATGAGTCCATTCGCCGACACGACTCCCGAAAGTACCCCCACGACCGAGGCTAAGAAGACCACTATAACCGCCTCGTAGACTAGGGCTTTCACGGCATTTCGCCTCGAGAAGCCCCTAGAGCGCATGAGCCCCAGTTCATACATTCTCTCCCTTACGTTCACGATTGATATAAGGAGGAGGCCACAGGATGCGGCGAGCACGGTGCATATGGAGCAGTGATCGAGGAAGGCACATATGGAGGAAAGGAGCGGGGTTGTGGGGCTTTCGGCGAGCACGTCCTCCACCGTACTGATGGAAGCGACTTGATCCGGGAACTCCTCCCTTATGCGCTGGGCCACTTCGCGGGGGTCGCTCCCGTCCGTTAGCTTAACTAAGAAGTAAGGCGCCGAGAGGTCTAGGCCCATTTGCTCGGCTAGGTCGAGGCTGAGAACGATGAACGGCGTTTTCGCGAAGGGAGAAACGGCCGAACCGGGCATCGTTCTAACGATTCCGCATATCTTGACCGGGATGAATTCCCGGAGGGGGATGCACGTTTGCGAGCGTATCCAGAGGGTGTCCCCAACTCTCAAGTAGTACTCGTCGGCGAGCGCTTCGCTTATCAGGATATAGGATGAATTGGCCGACATTCGCTCGAGGCATTCTTCGAACGGGGGATCGCAGAAGTTCCTTTCTAAGTACGCCACTTGGGCGAAAGTCTCAGGATCAACCGCGTAATAATCAACCCTCCCACAGAGCTTGGCCTCAGCCCCCAATCCGTAAACTACGGGGGTCGAAACCGAAACTCCCTCGACTCGGCTGAGGTTTTCCCCGAAGGCCAGTTCGGTGCCCTCGAAGACGAAGACCCGTAAATCGGATCCCACGACGACTTTCGAAGAGCGGTAGTGGAGGTCGTTGAAGGAGGCTATGAGCAGGGCGGTCATGAGGGAAAAGGCGAGGCACACGGCCACTAGGAACGTCACCCTCGACAACCTCGCGGGATTCCTCGTTAAGTTGCCCGAGATAACCGATTTTAGAGATTTCAGAGGCCGGACGAATAGGTCGGCGACGCGGAGAAGGAAGGACTTGTTGGCTATGAGCACGCACGATATCCCGTAGATGAAAAGGACGGGACCCAAGAAGTTAAGCACAAGCGCGTCGAACATGGCGTACATGAAGTAGGGAACGATGACGAAGAAGGGAGCCCCGCGCAGGGAGGACAAGAACTCCACCGGGTCGAAATCGGCGGCCCACTCCACCATTTTGAGCGTGCCGAGGATCAACGCTAGCAAGACCCACTTGCTCACTTTGATGGCAGAAGTTTCGGCTTCGAGGTACTCCCTAGTCGCCTCCAAGGGGGAAAGCCTCGCCGCCGTCCTAGCGGGGATGATGGACGCGACGACCGAAAGGAAGCAACCTAGGCACACTTCCATGGCGAGGGTAGGCGTACTGAAGACAAGCCCCAAGAGGTTGCTCGGCAATGGGAGGTTAGCCATGGAGCAGTAGCCGTAGAACATTAAGGAGCCCAAAAGAACTCCGAGCAAGCTTCCTCCCAAGCCGATTAGCAAGGCAATGACTATGTAGGAGGCTAGAATGCTGTTAGAGGAAAAGCCTCTGACTTTGAGCAGGCCTATTTCCCGCCTTCTCGCCTGTGATATGAGGTGACCCGTCGTCACCACGAGGTACCAACAGAGGAGGAGGACGGGGAAAGAGAGAGCCCCGAGCAAAAACCTCGTAAAGTCGATCATGCCGGATAAAGCCGTTACCGCCATTCTAAGGAAGCAAAAGACCTCGGCACCGTAAGGCTGAACGGCTGTCCTAAGCCTCGCTTCGAAGAGATCCAAGCGTTCTTTGGTCGCGTCCAAGTTCCAAGGATCGACGAGCTCGCTTCGCCTAGCCCACACGTAGTGGCCAAAGGATACTTGGATGGCGAAAGGAAAGGACCTTGTGACGTTTTCTAGGAGTTCGTACGGGAAAAACATGGCGTAAAACTTCCTAGGAGGACGGACTAGGTATTTAGTCCTGTAAATCTGAGCCGTAAGGTAGGCGGTCGCATTCTCACTAGGCTCGATAACCCCTGTTATGGGGAGGGGGCAGGATGTCCAATGGATCGTGTAGTTGGGCTGTTCCATTTCGATGACGAGCCGAACCGTATCGCCCGCTTTCAAGCTCGCGTCTTCCGCGAGGTCTTTCGACACCAAAATTCCGGTGAAGTTCCAAGAGCCCTCGAGCAAGGACATGCCGACTTTACTGGGGAATTCCTCGGAGATCGCGTACATGGATAGCGTCACAAGTTTGGAGAAGTTTTCGGTGAGTTTCACGGAAGGCTTTTTGCTCCCGTCAGCGGTCAGGTAAGAGGTGGGTTGCAGGAAAAAGGGGAGGTAAGCAATGGCCTCCACATCGACGACTTCCTCGATGCTCGTAAGCGCCCTATTTATCTCCTCAATCGTCCAGTTTTCGCTCGATGAACGCTTGTAGTAGACGAGGGAATCGGCGTAAAGGTTGGAAAGGACCCCATCGAGCATGTGGGCGCCCGTCGCGGTCAGGTTTAGGTTCATGTCGCAGAACATGGACACCGCTAAGAGGACGCCCAAGGCGAGGGCAAGGGCCCTTGAAGGGGACCTCCACCACGTTTTGAGAAGATAAAGGCTCATCCTTCCAAGTAGTCGTTTATCCTCTCTGGGCGGAAGACGGGCTCCTTGAGAACCGACAAGGCGAAGTTGATGAGCTTCCTCCGCACTTCAGGCGTCATGCCAGGGTAGGTATCGGGGTAAAAGAGGGGATTCGCGATGACCACGCACCGGAAAGCGTAAAACAGGCCCATAGTTTCGAACATCTCCCGGTCTCCCGTGAGCTCCAGATACTTGTCGAGGAACGCGTAGAAAAGTTCTTCGAAGGCCCCGGAGAAGTTTCCTTCAGTGAGGATCGAATACCATATGTAGTTCACGGTGAGGCACGTCACGTCGTCGGCGGGCTCCCCCCATTCCCCTCGGCTCCTATCCAAGACGGTGAAGTCGTCGCCGTGGAAGAAGATATTGAAGGGATGGAAGTCACCGTGCACCCTGCTTAGCCGGTGCGACTTGTCCCTCAGCCTCCACCACCACTCCACCGAGAGCTTGACGAGTTCCAAGAATTCTTCGGGGCGGATCCAGCCGAGCTCGTGGATGTTCTCGTACGTGTCGACGATCCCCATTATGCACTCCCCATGCCCCACCGTGTCCCTCAGCTTCCTAACGTAGAGCCAAGGAGCGTCTTTCTTCACGGCGTGCACTTCGGCGAGGTATTCGGCGAGTTTTAACGCCCGCTCCCTGTCGAGCCGAGTGAGGGAACGTCGCTTCTTAATGGCGTTTAAATCCTCGACGTAGGGAGATCCCCTAGCCTTTTCCATGACCAGAAAAGGTTCCCTGCACTTGCCAAGGGACATTAGCCGCCCGTCTTCGGTTATGGCGCCCACGTCAATTGCCTTCACGTGCTTGGGCAGTTTGTTGAACGTGTAGTTCGCGTAGGCGAGGACTTGCAAGCGGTCGGCGAAATAATCGTGCCCAAAGTGTTTGTTCCCGAGGAACTTGATTACTAACTCAACGATTTTGCCTTCAACGTCCAAGCGGACGAGGTAACCTGCCCCATGAACCCCCTTTCCGAGCAAATCCATCCCGAGCAACTTGCAAGGCTTCGCCAGAACGTGGGAGAAATAGGCTTCAACTTCCTTTGAAGGGAGCTTTTCCATGCTAATTTCCTACGATCGGCGGATTATTATACTGAAAGGACCTCTTTAAGTGAGGTGCCCGGACTCCGAGAGAAGCTCATGGAAATCATGAGGGATTTTGAGTCCAAAAGTGGGACTATTGCTAGCGCCGTAGTCACGAGGGATGGTTTGCTCGTCGCCCACAACTTCAGAGCGGACATAGATGCAAGGAAAGTGGCGGCGATGGTTGCCAGCGCTTTCGATTCCTCGTCCAGAGCTTCTAGGGAGCTTGAACAGGGCAAGTTAAAGAGGTTGCTCCTTGAAACCGAGAAGGGAACCATTGTGGCTACTGGCGTGGGAGATAGGCTCATTTTCGTCACTTTGGCGGGCAGGGAAGCGACCTTAGGTATGATCTTCATCTTCATGGAAAAGGCAGCGGAGGAAATAGCCCGCGTAATGGGCTAAAATTATCGCTAGAAGAAGCTAGATGGAGTGGGTGCTCACCGGAAGGAGCGTAGTTACTTTCGATGAGAAAAACTCGGTCATTAAACGCGGCGCCTTGGTCGTCGAAGACGGAAAAATAGTTGATTTGGGGAAAAAAGACATCATTCTACGAAGGTATCCCCGCTACGAACGGATAGATGTCCCTCGCGGGATCATCCTGCCCGGCTTCGTAAACACCCACACCCACGCCGCGATGACTTTGCTGAGAGGTTACGCCGACGACTTGCCCCTCCACGAATGGCTCGAGGAGAAGATATTCCCCTTGGAAGCGAGGCTCACCGAGGGGGACGTTTACGTGGGGGCGAAGCTCGCGGCCGCCGAGTCCATACAGGCGGGAGTAACGACCCTCAATTCCATGTACCATTTCATGAACGGAGAAGCGAGGGCGTTCGAGGAAACGGGGATAAGGGCCGTGATAGGGCACGTTTGCTTCTCTTGGAGGAAAGAGGAGGACATTCGGGAAACCAAGAAGCTCTTCGAGAAGTGGCACGGCAGAGAGGGCAGGATAAGGGTGAGCGTGGATCCCCACGCGCCCTACACGGTGGATCCCGAGTACATGAAGGAACTCCACGCGCTTGCCGAGGACATGCAGGAGAAGTACGGAGAAAGACAGGTGATCGTCCATACTCATTTGGCGGAAACCGAGCGCGAGTTCGGCTTGGTAAAGGAGAAGTACGGGGAACATCCTGCCGTGAAAGAGTCGTCCTCCGTCGTCGAATACTTGGAAAAGCTGGGCGTTCTTTCGGAGAAGGTGGTGGCGGCCCACTGCGTATGGGTAGACGAAAGGGATGTGCAAATACTGGCGGGGAAGCGGGTAAAGGTCGTTCACAATCCCGTTTCGAACTTAAAGTTAGGCTCGGGAATATCCCCCCTCAGGAAGTTGCTAAAAGCTGGGGTAACCGTTGCTCTTGGAACGGACGGAGCGTGTTCAAATAACACGTTGGACATGCTGGAAACCGCCAAATTTGCTTCCTTGCTCGCAAAGGGCATTTCAAGGGATCCCACAAGCCTGCCAGCCACGAAAGTGGGGAGGATGCTCACCGTAGAGGGGGCGAAAGCCTTGATGTGGGACGATGAAATAGGCTCTCTGGAGGTCGGGAAAGACGCTGACGTAATCGTGCTTGACTTCTCGAGGCCAGGAGGCATTCCGCTCTACGACGAGTTCAGCCACCTAGTCTACGTGGCGAGAAGTACGGACGTGAAGTACGTCTTCGTGAAGGGAAAGCTCCTCCTCGAAGAAGGAAAACTGCTCACTTTAGACTTGGACGAATTGGAAAGAGAAGTGAATAAGACCGTCGAGAGGTTGCTATCCGCGCTCTAGCTCCTCCAATACGAACGAAGCTGCTTCTGATGGTTTTCTGTCGGATCCTATAAGCAAGATCACGATTTTCTCGCTTAGCGAATCCCTCCGCGCCAGATAGGTGAACTCACTCGCTACCGGATCCCGCAGGGGAGAGATGCAACATAGGGCAAAAGCCTTCGGCATGACGCGCTTCAGTCTTTTCAGCAACGTTCGCGGATCCTTCCTCACGCCTAGGTCGAGGGTATCGTAGCCGTGCAACATCAGAATGGCCGAAACGAGTTTCTTTAGTGGATCATGCTGGACGGTCGAGGCTACCGCAATTCGAATTCCGACTGGCGCGATGTGTTTCGATAGGATTTCGCACGCCTTCTTCAGAGCGTTAACTTTTGGAATAGCCTTTCGATAAGCCTCTTCCCTCGAGAAAAGCCACACGAACTTCGAGTATTCCTCGTTTATCCGGTCAGCCACGTTGATTAATAGCTCGGCGAGTTCCTCCCATCTAACGCCAGCTCTAATGGCCTTTTCGAGGACTATTGAGGTTATGGCCAAGTCTCCCGTCATTATTCCCTTCTCGAGGCGAGAAAGAACCTCCTCCTTCACGGGCATCTCGACGGGAGGTCCTCCTACGACCCCCCTGACGGTTATCTCGAATTCGAGCGGAGCGACGGACCTTACGCCCGTCATCTTGCGGATGACTATGAAGCGTTTGTCCTCCTTCACCTCGAATTCTATGATTCCGTCCATGAGTGATTCTATGGACTTCTCCGTGCTTTCCGGATGGGCGCCTTTCTCCAGCGTGTAAATGGCCGTATAGCCCATCGCCTTCAGCTTTTTCGTGACAAAGTTGCAGAACTTGACGACTTCCCGCTCGTCGTTGTGGAAGAGAAGGGTCGATATGGAGTCGACTACAACGCGCAGGAAGCCCTTCTTGCCCGCTTCCTCAACGGCCGAGAGAAGTTGATAGCTCACGCCCCTCGACGTGTAAGTTAAGTCAGTTATGTCGGAAACCGCGAATTTAGCCCGAGAGGTCTCGCCTACTTGGCAGGAATACGCGTCCACATAGTAAAGCAGAGGTTTCTTGAAGTCCCAGCCGAAGAACGAAGCCCTCTCCAATATGACGGGGAGGGGGTCGGTGGTGCTCATGTAGACAACGGGCTGATCGTTTTTCAGTCCCTCAAAGATGAACTGCTCGCAAAATGTCGTCTTACCAGATCCAGGGGGACCAACAATTAAAATCTGAGCCCCGCGTGGAAAACCTCCGCCCAATATGTCGTCGAGTTTCGGCATGCCCGTGCTAACTCGCACATCTTATTAAGGTTGGGGTAGGAAAAAATCTCCACGTTCGCCTAGCCGAGCGTTCCGGTTATGACTATCCCTTCTTTCTCCCGAATCTCAAACGTGTAATAGGTGAGGTCGACGGGCGTTGCCCGCATCTTCCTGACGAGCAGAGTTCTCAAAAGTTTGTTGCCTTTCCTGTGAAAACCCAAAACGATAACCCCTGACGCGAAAAGCTCCTCGGCGCCATAACGGCTAAGTTTGTTCGTGCCCGCCGGGATCTCCGAAGTGATGATTGTAGTGCATCTTAGCGTTTCCTCAATGGTGAAGATGAGTTCCCGGATGAAATCCCTGATCGTTGAAAGATCTCCGGGAGGAACTAGGGGAACTATCGTGTCTATTGCAAGCCTACGCGCGCCCATTTCATCGATTATGCTCTTTAGCTTATCGACTATCGAGTGAGCGAAATCCATGTCGGCGGGTCGCTTCTTGGCCTTCAATTCGAGGAAGTAGGGAGATATGTCGGAGAATTCTATTTTGGAGGGCAGGTTGGTGAGTTCCCAGCCTAACGAGCGGGCGTCCTCGAGCACCATGGGAATGCGTTCATCAATCCCGACGTAGAGGCCGGGTTCTCCCTTGAGGGCACCTTCTCTCAGAAACTGTAGGCAAAAAGTAGTCTTGCCCGTTCCCGCTTCGCCAGAAATCAGATATGTTCGGCCTTTGATGAAACCTCCCTTTAGGATTTCGTCGAGCTTCTTAATGCCCGTGCTTACGCGTTCGGACATTCACATAAAAGGGCTTTTCGGTTTAAAAGAAGCCCCAACCGTTTATTACTATGCCTCCTTTTCGCTTGTATGGACTACAAAGTGAAGGACGAAGGACTTGCCGAGGACGGCTTCAGGAAAATAGAGTGGGCGGAGAAGAGGATGCCCGTGCTCATGGAAATCAGAAAACGGTTCAAAGAGAGCAGGTGTTTGGAAGGACTAACAATAGGGGCTTGTCTCCACGTCACTAAAGAAACGGCAGTTCTCGTAAAGACCTTGAAAGCCGGAGGCGCCGAGGTTTGGTTATGTGGTTCCAATCCGCTTTCTACGCAAGACGAAGTAGCCGCCGCCCTCGCCAAAGAAGGAATCCACGTGTTCGCTTGGAGGGGAGAAACGACGGACGAGTACTATTGGTGCATAAACAAGGTTCTCGACGCGAAGCCCACGATCACCCTCGACGACGGGGCCGATTTGATATCGACGATCCACGCTAAGCGGAGGGAATTGGCCGGCGGGATCGTAGGGGGTTGCGAGGAAACGACGACCGGCGTCCTTAGGCTTAGGGCTCTGGCGAGGGAAGGAAAACTGCTTTACCCGATAATCGCCGTGAACGAAGCTAGGACGAAGTGGGACTTCGACAACGTTTACGGGACGGGACAGAGCACCATAGATGGGATCTTGAGGGCTACGAACGTCCTCTTAGCGGGCAAGAAGTTCGTGGTAGCGGGTTACGGGCACTGCGGGAGGGGGATCGCCATGAGGGCGAGGGGGATGGGAGCTCACGTCATCGTGACGGAAGTGGATCCCGTGAAAGCGTTGAGGGCACTCATGGACGGTTTCGAAGTCATGCCCATGTCGGAAGCGGCCAAGGTAGGGGACATTTTCGTGACGGCGACGGGCAACAAGGACGTGATCAGGAAGGAGCACATGGAAGTGATGAAGGATGGGGCGATATTGGCGAACGCAGGGCACTTCAACGTTGAGATAAGCCTCCCCGACCTCGAGTCCATTTCGGTAAGCAAGAGGAAGATCAGGGAGAACGTGGAGGAGTACACTCTCAAGGACGGAAGAAAGCTGTACTTATTGGCGGAAGGGAGGCTCGTGAACCTCGTAGCGGCCGAAGGACATCCCAGCGAAGTCATGGATATGTCCTTCTCCAACCAAGCGCTCTCGGTGAAGTACCTGAAGGAGAAGGGGAAGGAACTCCCGCCCGATGTCTACCCCGTCCCCGACGAAGTCGATTACGAGGTGGCGAGACTCAAACTGAAGACTCTAAACGTCCGCATCGATGAGCTGACACCCGAGCAAAAGAAATACCTAGAATCTTGGGAGGTGGGGACGTGAAGAAGGTTATCGTGACAGCCGCGTTGCCTTACGCCAACGGGAAGCTCCACTTGGGGCATTTAAGGTCGACGTACATACCCGCCGACGCTTTCGTGAGATACTTGCGGATGAAGGGCTACGATGCGATTTACATCTGCGGGACCGACGAGCACGGAACCCCCATATCCGTTAGGGCAGAGCAGGAAGGGAAAAGTCCTAAGGAGGTCGCCGACTACTACCACGAACTCATTAAGGAGGACTTAGTGCGCATGGGCTGTTCCTTCGACAACTTCTCCAGGACGACGAAGCCACTGCACTACGAGATAACGAGGAAGTTCTTCGAGAAACTCCTCGAAAGGGGATACGTCGAGAAAAAAGAAGTGGAGCAACTTTACTGCCCGAAGTGCGAGCGTTTCTTGCCCGACAGGTACGTCGAGGGGACTTGCCCTTATTGCGGAAACCCGAGCGCTAGGGGGGACATTTGCGAGGCTTGCGGGAGGTATTTAGTGGCGACGGAGCTGAAGGATCCGAGGTGTATTTTGTGCGGGACTACGCCGATTCTGAAGAAAAGCGAGCACTTTTTCTTCAAGTTAAGCGCTCTAGAGGGTTTCCTCAAGAAGTGGATCCAAGAAAACCCGAAGTTGCCTGCCAACGTGAAGAACTACGTCCTCAACTGGTTGAGGGGAGGGTTAAGGGACTGGTGCATAACGAGGGACATGAAGTGGGGCGTTCCCGTCCCTGGCTATGAGAACAAGGTCTTCTACGTGTGGTTCGACGCCCCCATAGGCTACATATCCTCCACGGTTGAGTGGGCTGAAAAGAAAGGCGACGAGAAAGCTTGGGAGGATTACTGGAAAGGCGGAGGCGAAATTTACCACTTCTTAGGCAAGGACAACATCTACCAGCACGCCATTTTCTGGACGGGAATGCTGAAGGCGCACGGGGAATTCGGCTTGCCGACCGCCATCGTGGCGGGCGAATTCCTGACCCTAGAAGGGAAGAAAATGTCGAAGAGCCGGGGCTGGCTCGTGGAGATCGGAGATTATTTAAGCAGGCACGATCCCGATCCGTTGCGTTATTACCTCCTAGCGTCGTCCCCGCTCAGCAAAGACGCCGATTTCTCGTGGAAGGAGTACGCTCGCCGAAACAACGACGAGCTCGCCGACATACTGGGGAACTTCGTCCACCGAACCTTGACGTTCATTTACAAGAGGTACGGCGGGAAGGTCCCCGAGCCTAAGGAACTCGACGAGAGGGACGAGGAAATCCTCGATAAAATGAAGGAAATCGTCCAGCGATTCTGCGAAGACATGGAATCCTTCGAGTTTCATTCCGCGGCCAAGAGACTGATCGAGTTGGCCGCTTTGGGCAACAAGTACCTCAACGAAAAAGAGCCTTGGAAGAAGACGGTGGAAGAAGGGAGGACGACCTTCTACATCTGCGCCCAACTCGTGAAGGCGTTGGCTTTGCTCATGGCCCCCATCATGCCCTTCTCGGCGGAGAAGTTGTGGAAGATGTTGGGGATGGAAGGAAGCGTTCACGACCAAAGATGGAGCGATATTTCGCGACCAGTCCCGCCGGGAACGTCCATAGGAAAGCCCGAGCCTTTGTTCAGGAAAATCAGCGAAAGCGAGGTTGAGGAGGAGAGGAGGAAGTTGGAGGAAAGGTCTAGAAGGGCGCTCTATGTGACGGCCCAGGAATTTGCCCGCATGGACATAAGAGTTGGGGAAATCGTCGACGCTACGCGCATCGACGAACGGAGGGTGTTGCTCAAGATAAGCATCGGAAGGACGGTGAAGCAAACCGTCGCGGGAATAGGGGAGTGGTACGACGCGAAAGAGTTGGTCGGGAGGCAAGTGGTCGTGCTAACGAACATAGAGCCTAGGCGTATCAAGGGATACGAGTCAAATTGCATGATACTGGCCGCAGAAGATGGCGAGGGGCTGAGCCTCCTAGTCCCCGATAGGAAGGTGGAAAGAGGGGCGAAGGTAAAGTAGTGCTGAAAGTGGATTTCCACGTTCACACGAAAGCTTCGGGAGATTCCAAGATTTCCGAGCAAGATCTAGTCCTTTGGGCGAAAAAAAGGGACTTAGACGGGGTGGCTTTGACCGAGCACGACGTTTTGGGTAAGGGCAACGTGGAGGGGCTCCTCATCATACCCGGAGAAGAGGTGAGCACGAAGCAAGGGCACCTCATAGGCTTAGGCCTCAAAAAACCCATCCCGAAAGGAATGGACGCTTTGCTGACGGCGGATAAGATAAGGGAACAGGGAGCACTCGTAGTCGTTCCCCACCCTATGGAGAGATTGAGAAATGGTTTAGACAAACGCACTATAGAAGCCGTACAACCAGACGCCATCGAGGTCTTTAATTCAAGGAGCTTCTTCCAGAATCCCGACAAACTCATGAAGCTAGCGGATTACTTGGACGCCGCCTTCCTCGCCGGAAGCGATGCCCACGTACCCGAGGAGATAGGCTTAGCGTATACGCTCGTCGAAACGAGCGAGAGAAGCGTTGAAGGAATTTTGGAAGCTGTAAGACGCAAGAAAACCAAGCCGATCTTAGTCCGGAGAAGCGGGCTTCTTCTCCGCGTTAAGAAGTTCTTCTAACGTTCGGAAACTAGATCGAGCAGGTCTATTAGATCTTGGCTCGTTTCATTCAACTTATAAACCCTTGTGCCGTTGTAGCGCAATTCTAGAACGATCCCGTTTTCCTTAAGATACTCCATCGCCTTCCTCGCATCATCCATGTCTAGCTTCGTCATGTGAACGATATCAGGGAGGGTTTTCAGGCCGCCTCGGTTAAGGACTTTCAGAATCTTCACGATAGCAAGGGAATTCACACTCTCTTGCCGGAGGGCGAATATATCTTTCACCTCTCCTCCATTTGGGGTATATTAAGTTCGATATTTATAAATTGCTCTCCTTCATCCGTAGCCCGAGTTTCCATGTTTACGAGCTCCAGTCCGGAATACCAAGGCACGTAAACCCCCGTTAAAAGGACGGTGACTTCAACTTCCTTTTCCAAATTGGGGTCAACGGTAACCCCCCAAGCGATCTCCACATCCTCGTTTTCTAGAAATTGACGCACCGAGAGAACGATGTCGTGGACTTCATCCATAGTGAGGTCTCTTCCTCCCTTCACGTGAATCAAGGCCTTCCTCGCCCCATAGGCTTCGTAGGGAATGTGGGAGTTGAGTAGGGCATTCTTAACTGCCTTTTCCGCCTTCCTCAAACCCTTCCCTCTCCCCACGCAAACGACGGAGAGCCCAGCTTCTGAAAGGAAGGAGGCAACTTTGCGCGTATCCAGCCTTATCACGTTGCTACGCGTTATGTCCACTATTTTTTCGACGCAAGAAGAGGCCGCTTCGTGTATCTTCTCAACGGCTAGGGGGAGCGGGAGGTGAGAGGATTTCTTCGCGATCTTGTCGCTTTCGACGAGGAAAACGGCATCGCAGGAGCGTAACAACTTGCGCAAGTACGATCGAGCGATTTCATGTCGCTTGCCTTCTTCGAATTCGAAGGGCATTAGGAAGACGCCTATCGCTTTCTTCCCCTTCTTCCTGATGCAATCAGCGATGACCGGTGATGCCCCGCTTCCCGTCCCTCCGCCTAGTCCTGCCAAGATGAAGAAGATGTTTTCTTCGCCAATAACGCGCTCTATGGCGCCGAGAGATTCTTTGGCCACTCTTTCCGCGAGCTGGGGATCACCTCCCGCTCCTTTCCCCCGAGTGATGTGCTCGCCTATGAGGATCTTTTCGTGGGCTTCGGTCTCGTTGAGCGTTTTTTTGTCCGTGTTTATCGCGACTCGACGGATTCCGTTCAGTTTCTTAGCGAGGTAGTTTAGCGTCCTATTGCCCGCACAACCGACACCTATAACGGCAAAATCTTCCATCGAAGCACTGGGGGCCTTAATATAGAAAGGAGGCGGGATTGGGGCAACCATCCGCAGGTTTTGAACGGCAAGTGTTTCTAGAAACCCGCCTATTGTTTTCCAAATTTTGGAAAAAATCAATTGGTCAAAATACCATCTTTACGAATTCGCGATGCGAGTGTACATCGAGACCTACGGGTGCGAAGCGAACAGGGCAGATAGCGAGCTGATGAAAACTATTCTAGCGGAAAGAGGGCACGTCGTGGTTAAAGAGCCGGAAAGAGCCGACGTTATTATCATAAAC
>Ga0190319_1000088_pt1 | contig 13728 bp, 13 predicted proteins | sample 48701145_MG_FD_165040 | JGI IMG/M metagenome (GOLD analysis project Ga0190319, IMG submission 165040) | Hydrothermal vent sediment bacterial communities from Southern Trench, Guaymas Basin, Mexico - 4870-11-4-5_MG | ecosystem: Environmental > Aquatic > Marine > Hydrothermal vents > Sediment ...
GGTTATGATGTGGAGGTGTTAGAAGATTCTGGTGGAGGAATGCTCCTAAAAATATTCAATCCAACAACTTCTGGAACCGTGAAAATGATTATAGACGGAAAATCTTGGCATGGCTTAGATGTAGATTTGGGGGGCTTGCTGTGGAGAGGTGGCGCCGAGGGAAAGAAGCGGAAAATCAAGCAAATGAAGCTCCAACTAGAAATCTTGGCGGAGGAGCTTTCGCAAAGCGGCTTGAACTTAAGAGATGAGCTTTCAGCTAGGTTGATGCTCTACGGCCTCATAACAGGTTTCAAAATACCTAACTTCATATGGAAAAATTGGCGTAGTTGCGCAACCATCGCTAGGATGGCGCTTGAATGGGGTATGCAATTCGAGATGAAACACTCTTCTAAAGGCTTTCCAATAATAAGTTTGAAGGGCTCCGACAAGAATATAAGAAGATTCATAGAAGAGTATGAAAGAACTTATAAAATCGACGGTTTTTTCGTGGCGGATCTAGTGACGATAATAAAGAAGGGGAGATTTGCATCGGTTCTGAAAAGTCCCAAGAGGAGGAAGATTTTATCCGAATATTTCCCGCCAAAGGTATATGCTCTGTTCGCGTTGAAAGCGGGCAATCTCACCAACAGGGATTATGAGGCTTTGAGAAATGCGCTCTTCAATTCACAACCAGCGGAAAGACAGCAAATAACGAGGACAATCATTGATGAACATGTTTACTCGAATACGTTAAGCCGTGAAGAGCTGAGAAGAATTGAAGATATACTCGTGGAATGTGTCGATAAAAAGTTTGGAAGACTGGAGATAATTCGCATCTTGAATGATCGATGGAGCTTGTTCTTCGTCACTCGAGATGTGAACGCGGAGGTCATACTTCCACGATTCTTGAAGAAATCTTTGGAAAAAGTTTTAGGAATGGAGATTGAAAGGATTTTCAAGAGCGATGAAGGGATTGAAGAATTTGTAAAATTTGGTGAATCCGTGTTGCGGAGGCGTGAGCCGAGAGGTGATACTCTAAATATTTTGACAAAGGATGGATACCAAATATTCCTGTCGATGGGAAAGGTGAATAATACTCTATATCTTAGATCGAGGAACAGGCTTTTCAGAGGAGTCTATACCAGCCTGATCGTGGCACATAGCAACCTCATAAAGAGAGAACATATCGAACTCATAAACAAATTTTTAGAGAAAAGCAAGCTATACATTAAGAGGGCGATGAAGTTGGCGAGAGAAGAGTTTGATGAGAACATCATTAAGATGGCAATCATATCTGAAGATGATGTAACGTTTTTCGCTCCGCTAGTTGGTGTGGTGATAGATACCCGTGAAAGTATGACTAAAAACGCCGAGAAAATCAGGAAAATCGAGAAGACCATGCGGAAGTCTCTAAAATCCTTGGAGATCGCCGCAGGTGATAAACTACTCCCAGCCAAGAAAATGTCTCCAGCCAAGAAATATGTAAAAATTTAATTATGAGTTATGTGGATGGTGATGTCGAATGACGCTTGAAGTCTATAGATTGTTTGGGGAGCCCGCGACCTTTCTGGTCAAGTCAGAAACCTCCTATAACCTGTTATATTCCGTCATAGTCTACACACCATATGTTTTTGAATGCGGATGCAAAGGGTATTTCTTCAAATCCATTGGAAAATATTATCCATGCAAGCACATACAAGCGGTTAACGACGAACTCGAAGCATATGCCGAGATGGGAGCCTACTTTCCACAAAGCATTCCAAAAGAGGTTATGGAGAAGGAAAAAGCGCTGTGGGATTTGCGGAGAAATCTCTACGCCTATGTCGAGGGACATGTATCAAAAAACCTCGAAAACGTGTACTCATTTTCCTTCAGGGATGTATATCCAACAGTCTATATTGGGGGAGCAGCCCTCACACTGAGCGAAATAACGTTCGATGAGAAAGGCGCATCCCTAAAGGTTTTCTCCCCATCGAGAGGAACATTCTTCGACGAGGGGAGGATCAAAACCTCGCGACTACTCGATGTGATATTCCAGCTACCGTCCACCGATGAATTCGAGCGCATGGTGAGTTTCCTTCTAGAAAAAGGGCCGAATGAAGAGATATTCCAGCCCACGAGAAAATTTCTTTTTGGGCAGAGGGTAAAGGATGAGAGTAGTGGAATAGACCCCGAATTGTTCGGGTATCGGAAGCTTCTCTCAAGGCTTTACTCGGAAATGGAAGCTCTTAAAGAACTCGACATAAAAACCTTTACAATTTTACGGCATTTCTCCAGCAGGCGTAGATCAATTAAAATTTAAATTCATGATCTTTTAAAAAGCTTCAGAACAATGCTACCGCCCTATCACTTCGCCGCCGGATACATGCTCATGGCATTCACCCCGGACAAAAATCTGAAGAAGAAGATATTTTATGGAGTATTATTCGGCCTTATCTCGATCTCACCCGACTTAGACGTTCTTTTCCGAGTGCATAGGAGTTTTTCGCACAGCTTAGTCTTCATCACGATGATAGCGCTTCCATTGATCATTCATCTGAGGGGTAAGAGCTTCTTCAGATATATGACTTTAGCATATATGGCATACGTGCTTCACATATTGCTCGATCTCCAAGACCCAGTGCCGGTGCTCTGGCCTATTTTCAACGGAGCCATCTGGATAAGCGCCAACTTCTACATTAAAGCCTCCAGCCCGCTGACTATAAACGCCTACATGACCCCGCATTTCGAGGAATATGAATTCAAAAGCTTGAGTGAATTTCTCTATAAGGCGGCTGATTACAATTCACTAACATTCGCCTTACTGGTGATATTGGCATTTACGCTTGGGGTAGCTTCAAACCTTCACAACTTCAGGTCTTCTAACTAGCCCTCCAAAAACGTATATACATTAAGTAGCTTACCGCTTCCTCAAGATTTTAGGCCTGTAGCCACCCGCCAACAACACTGCCGAAAAGGCCGCTAAAGCTATGATGACAGCGATGAAGATCGCCGTTATGGGTATTCCAGCGATGGTTGCTGGCAGTCCAAGAGTTACACCCCTAAGTAAGTTGCTTAACCTATCTTTCTCAGACGAGGCTTTCTGGAGTTCCGACCTCATATTAGCCAGTTGCGAGTTAAGCCTCTCAATCTCTCCGTTCTTCAATTCAAGTTCTTTATTTAGTCGAGAGACCTGAGATTGCAGAGTTTCAATCGTCTTTTTCAGCTCTTCGATGTAGGATGTTTTAGCTCCAGTCGCGTTCAATGATGCTTGGCATTCCTCCAGTTTCTGCTTCAACTCCTCTACCTGATCGATTAAGTCCTCCTTTTCCGCAACCACATTCTCGATTTCCACTTGACATGAAAGCAGGCTCTCATTAAGCTTATTCACCAAATTTCCCATCTTGATAAAGACTTCTCTATAAATCCTTGCAAGTTTCCAAGAACCGAGCTGACCTGGATAGGCATACCCCACCCACAGGAAAAGCCTCTTAAACAGTTCAATGGTGTCCCCACGATCGCCAAACCCCGCAGCATTCGTAATTATTATCATTCTCGTGCCGTATGGGAAGGCTTGATAGATCTTGCTCGGACCCATCTCACCTATCTTTCTCACGAATTGTCCTTCAACAGATTCTATGAACGCTCCACTCTTCCAAGCATAGACATCAACGTCGACGATATCTTCAAGGAGGAGATCATCATCTATTGCTTCTAACTTCAGTAGTATTGGGCCTGTGTAGCTTGGCGGGCTTTCAACATCTTTAACATCTACAGCTATATCTACTTCATCTAAAATTTCGTAAATATCTTCTATGGGCGCACCATCTGCTATGAAGATAACTCCTTCACCATTCATCAAAGCTTCCCTCAATACATCTTTAGACGGTGTATATTCCTCTCCAAGGCTCCAGAAAATTAAATTCATGTGACATATGTGTTTTGGAAACCCACGCCTAGCTAAAATTATCATGAAATAATGATTTTCGACCTCCCTAAGATTAAAAGATTTCAGGAATGCGTATTTATCAGTGGTATTCCAATCTTGTGGGATGTATGCGCAAATAAAGAATGGAAGCTTTATGGTTTCTCCCTGCGCGACAACCGGTTTGAGGACATATGCTGACGTCGCGGTAAGCAACATGATGGTTAAGAGTGAGGCGTATAAAGCCTTCTTCATGTCGAGGTAAAGCGGTCGGTCATCGTTTTTATATTTTTCGAGAGAAATTTGTCAAACTTCTTATAAAATTTTAATCACCTTATATGGGTGGACGATGCCCCGTAGAATACGTTACAAGTGGATAATTGTGGCCGAAAAGCCGTCGGTAGCGAGAAGGATAGAGAACTTGAGGATACCCTTCGCCCTAGTCATCCCGCTACGAGGCCACATCTTCGACGTAGATTTTCCCGAGGGATATGATTGGCACGACGTTCCTCCAAGCCAGCTCTTTGATGTGGAGGAGCTTGAGCTAGTCGTAATAGACCAAGAGACCTATAATCTCTTGAAGAAGAAATTCTCGGAGAACAAGGACGCGACCCTAGTCATAGCGACCGACAACGACCCGGAAGGCGAGCTTATCGGCTGGGAGGTAGCCCAAATCTATAAAGAGGTTCTGAAAAAGAAGGCCAAGCCATTTTACCGCATGAGGTTCAACACCACAGACTATCAAGAGCTGAAGAGAGCTTGGCGAGAGAAGGAGACCGGCTTAAGCATGAGATGGGTTGAAAAAGCATCTTTCAGGAGAAACTTCGACTTCATCACGGGGGCCGCTTTCACGAGGCTTCTCACGCTTAGCACTAGGAGGGCTGGCGCAGATGTACGCGTCCTCTCATGGGGTTCATGTCAAGCGCCAACATTATATTTCGTGGTGGAGCGCGAAAAAGAGATCTTGAACTTTAAACCCGAAAAATTCTGGAGGATTGCCGCGCTACTTGAAACAGAGGATAGAGAGAGATTTTGGGCGTTCAGCGATAAAATAAAGGTGAAGGAGAACGCCGAAAGAAACTACAACAGCATAAAAAGGGAGAAAACCGCCACAGTAAAGGAATACAAGGAGTCTATTAGAAGGATTCTGAGACCGCTTCCAACCAGAACCGATGAATTGCTTAGAGACATGTCGAAGTTATTCGGGATACCTGCGAACAAGACTTTGATGCTTGCAGAAGAACTCTATGGCCGAGGCTACATATCATATCCGAGAACGGACACGAACATGTATAGGGAAGACTTTAACTTCGTAAAATATGCGGAGATCGCCGCCAGAGGATTAGGTTTGGATCCGATGAGGTTCTTAGAGCCTAATCCGAGGCAGGGGACGCGTTATGATGGGGCTCACACGCCAATATATCCTATTAAACCATTTTACGGCGAGGGTAATTTGAGGAAGATCTGGGAACATATTGCGAGAAGGTTTCTCGCAAACGCCTTCTACAGTAATGCGGAGCAGGTGAGGCAGGAGGCAACAATCCTAATCAAGGGAATAAAACTATATGCATCTGGAACGAGGATTGTTAAGGAGGGTTTCTTCGAGGTACTGCCATATGCGAGGCCGTCGGATGATCCGATACCTAGGCTGAGAAGGGGTCAAAAGCTGAGGATAATAAAGCTGGAGCTGAGGGAACAGACAACCAAACCCCCACCAAGGCTGACCGAATCAGATCTCCTGAAGATCATGGAGAAGTGGAATATTGGAACGGATGCTACTAGGGCGATTTACCCGGCGCTGATCATAGATAGGGGCTACGCGATAAAGAGAAACAAGACATTTCACCCGACGTTCACGGGATTCAAGCTGATAGAGCAGCTCGCGAAAGTCGATGAATCATTGGTGTCTCCCGAGACTAGGAGGAGGGTTGAGGAGATGATGGAGAAGATCGAGCGAGGAGAAACCGATATGGAAGTTGCTATGAAGCAGATGATCATACTTTACAAGAAGCTTTTCGAAAAGCTTGAGAGCCGGATGGATGAGGTGGCGAGAACCTTGGCAGATGCAATAGGATATGGTAAGAAGCCGCTGATAAAAAGCGAGGTGAAAGCTTCCTGAGAAACATTTATGGAGCAATTTTAGCCGGAGGGGAAGGAAGAAGATTCAGACCCTTATCACTTTACATCGCGAAGTCGATGATACCTATAGGTAGATATGAAAAACCTCTATTAGAGTATGTCATAAGAAATATGAAGCAGAGCGGTATAAACGACATATACATCCTCGTGAAGCATAAGAAACATCAAATAATCAATTATTTTAATGATGGAAGCCGCTTCGGAGTAAAGATAAGATATGTGGAAGATCCTGCCGATAAGGTTGGAAATGGGGCGGCAATACTCAACCTGTTAAGGAAAATGAAAATAACTTGCGGGACCTTGCTGATATATTATGGAGATATAGTGACGACGTTAAACCTATCAAAAGTGGTGGAATATCATAGAGAGAAGAACGCGGATATAACCATAGTCGTATCCAAGTATCGCGCACCTGTGGGGATAATAAGATATGACCGGCGTAGCGGTAGGGTAAGTGATATTGCCGAGAAACCACTTCTCGATGTTTCCGCGTCAATTGGAATATTGGCTTCGGAGGTTGAAGTTCTTCGGAAGGCTTTTCCGCTCTTCAGCAAACTTAAATCGATAGATTTCATGGCCGATGTTCTCCCATACTTGCTCGACAAAGGCGTGAAAATATACGCCTACGATTTCAAGGGTTTTTGGTATGATGTTGGAAGCTTGGAAAGATATGAGAAACTCAAACTACCGAAATCTTTCAGATGATTCCGAAGACCATGAATTTTCTCGCAACCCATGCACCCGCATACTTAACCGCCTGAATCAACAATATGAAAGAAACCACATGCCCGAATAAGAGGACGTACATTTGAGGTGTCATGATGAAATCCATGATTGTGGCGACGATAATGCTCTTAGTAAAAGCGTTCCACATATCTAGGGAGTAACAGCTCATATATATTCCGAGCGGTAGGAAAAACACGCTGGCATATCCCAGCGCCAGCAAATATCCCCCAATAATTCTAGTCACCGGTATTAGGAGGAGAAAAGCGCCTACTATGGCGAGCATCGGAGCAATCGATAACAAGAATAGTGCGATCAGGTCGAGCGCGGCCATCACCAAGAAGGCGAGCATCGGTATAAAGATATAGAACCATAAAACCTCTCTAACGGCCCCAAACATCCAGCCGACAACGGTGATGAGGGCAGGGACAGCCTTAAAAAACCAATTGAACCAGTAGCCTATTAGAGAACCCGTTAAGAAGCCTTGGACATCCAGCACGTCGGTGCACATAGGCCCCGGCTTCGGGAGAACGGCGTTGAGATTCGAGATGACGCTTTTCGCCAAGAAATCGAAGAGATCTGGATTCACCGCGACGTAGAGGATCACGAGCCTTGGAAGGATGTAGAAGAGTTCCGCCGCCCATTTCCTAAATTCGCCGAAGATCAGGATATGCTCCCATGAGGCGAATAAATTCATCAGGACATAGCCGATGAACAACACCAATATCAGGATAAATATGATGCTGTAGATTTGGCGAGCCCACATCATCAGCACAGGATTATATGGCTGGACGCTCACTCAATCGCCCACCTCGAATACCTTTCAAAAGTGGATGCTGCCCAGCTAGCGACGCTCATGGAAAGCGTTACAAAGATATACATTAGGAAGCCGTAGGCAACTAAGGCGATGAATGTCGCAGGAATTCCCGTAATGTCGAAGAGTATCATCCCAAAAGCTTGTGGGTTGATGAAGGGAAACACTATGTTTATTCGAAGTAAGTCTTCGGTGACGTAATCGCTCCAAGCCTTTTCAAGGGCGCAGACGAGCGGCGATGCGAGAAGATACATTATCAGCCCTCCTACGCCGGCTCCGAAGAGGTATCCGCCAACACCCCTCGTCGGAGGTATTATCAATAGAATGGTTCCCAAGGGCATGAGAACTATGCTTAGCTGAAACATTATTATCATGACGACTGCCATAGCACCGATTGCCAAGATCATCACGCTTGGCAGAAGTATGAGGAGGACGAATGCTGGGCCGCCGGCTCCGAAAAAGGCGAAGATAAACATCAATATCATGACTACGGCTTTGATGAAGAGGTGGGGAAGCGACCCCATCAAATCCTTAAACACCTGAGTAGGGTCTGTGATCATGCCGTTGGAGAGACAGTTGATCGTTATGAAGTTGACGGCGACATCTACCTTATCGCCTATATTCTCGGCGACGAGATTCGACAGAGTCGAACTACCCTGAAAATATACCCATTCGATAAAGTCCGGGTTGCTCGCCGCCAAAAATCCCGCAGCAACTATGATTACTGGGATCATCGAAGCTATCCGAGCCCTCAAGTTATGGAGTATCCCAAACATGTTTATGAAAGTATAGAATATTATGACCGCCAGAAGTGTTCCCAAAGCGGCGCTGTAAATCTGCTTGGCGAAGGCTTTATAAAAGAACGGGGATTTCCCAGCCTGCAACAACAAGCCCTCGATAGTCGATGCCGCTCCCAAGATCTTTGGGAAGACCATTCAGAAAATTTATATAGACTCTTTTCTATAAAAACCTTGGGATGAAATTAATAAGAATACCGGTGCCGGCCATACCGAAGTTCTTAACAAACCTAGGTCAGAGAATAAAGTTGGAAGGCCCTCTAAAGCTTAGACTCAACCCAAAGAAGATAACATATTTGCTTAACGGGTCTGCGCCCGTGTCGAGGGCGCCCGCGGCGAGAGCCCGGTTCCCGAAGATAAAGCAACCGGGCAAGCTGGACCTCATAAGAGCTTCGCCCATCGCCGGCGTCGTTAGGAATGGTTTAGCGGCCATGGCCTTGTTCGGAACGGCGGTAACCACGAAGATACTCTCGTACATCCCGATAATAGGTCAGCCGCTCGCCGAGTTCACCGGCGCCGTAGGAAACAGGCTCCTGCAGGAAGGAAAGAAGATCGAGCTTCCAAAGAGAATCGAGTTTGAGCCGCCGAATCCGCCGGAAGAGGTTGAGAGGCCTCCAGAAAAAATAAAAGAACCAAGCTATATCACGTAGACGCGGATGAACGTGGTTTATCAAGCGGTAGCCAGCCAAGCTCTAGCTAATGCCACGGCTGGAAGCATAAACTTCGCCCCAGTTCACCCGCTCTCTTGGCAAATCTTATCAACAATATCTCATATCGCCATATTCTTGCTCCTCATAATAATCCTCTTCAAAGCATTTTTAGGAATGTTCCACGTGGAGAAGCTTTCCGCTTGGATATGGATGCATGTACCGCTCATAGTCACCTATGCCATCTTCCTAGCGTTAACCAGTCCGGAAGTGATGAAGACCATGTATAATATTTCGAGGAGCTTTTCAAGCTCGCTTGTAAGATGGGACGTTATGCAAGAATGTTATCTCATTAAAAAGCTTGGGCCAAAGGATGTGCTCACCCCAATAGACGCGGTTGCCCAAGCGATCTGGCAATGGACTGACTTCGTGGAATTCGCGTTGAAGGCGGCCGTGGTTCTCTTCTTAACGCTATTCGGCCTCGGCACGCCGATGTTCCACATGTATTTCACGTATCCAGCCATAATAGCGACGGCCCTGGTCTTCATAGGCGCGATAACCCACGTCTTCCTCTACATCTCCCCAGCGATTATAGCGCTCGGGGTGCTGGCGGTCATGTCTGGAGCATTTAAATATGCTGGCGGCTGGCTTATAGGCTTCGGAGTCGCCGCGATGACCATATTCCCGCTAGTCATACCGCTAACATGCTTCCTCATATATGCATGGAACGAAACGGTCAATTATCTAACCCAGGCGGTAACCCTTCCAGACTGGCTCACACGCGGGATAATATTCTTCGTGATAGACTTCTCGAAAATACCCATACTCGGGTTAACGCTGGGAGCTTTTGCCATCGTGTGGGCTGTCGCGATAATATTGGCGACAGGGGTTGCGGAAGTGGTTTCCGCTAGACTATAAAAGGATCAGATATTGACCTTCTGCTTATTTCTCACGTCTAAACCCTTCAGCTTCTCAATCTCTCTAATCGTGGGTATAGGGGGCTCATACTTACCGTCGATAAACCATTTCACCCTAGCCATGCCGTCTCCAAGCTCTTCGATGACTACCTCCAACCTCATCCAACTAGCCCAAATAAAATAATAAAATTTATGTTTTGTTCGGGAAAGCCTCCTGTGGCCGAAACCGTTAAATCCAAACTTCCCCATATAAGAGGCGGAGATGAGCTTCGAGGAAGACATCGGTAGCCGTATCGACAAGCTATCCTGGCCAGGTTACATGACTGTGGCGCAGCTCACGGATGTCGCCACTAGGGCTCCTGCCGCGTTCCTGCCTATCGATCCACCCCAAACGATCTTCAAAAAGGCGGTTTTGGCGCCATACGGAGTATATATAGGCAAGACCAAGCATGAGAAAGTCCAGGTCTACTGGAACTTCGACGACCTAATGAACGGGCACGTAGCCATCCTTGGAATGTCAGGTTCGGGTAAGTCCTTCCTCCAGAAACAGTTTCTCATCAGGCTTTGGAAGAGCACCGCCGGGGAGATGAATATACTTGTCATAGACCCCGAAAACGAGTATGAGAGCTGGATAAGGGAGCTTGGCGGAAGATACTTCAGAATAGGCGAGAACAGCGCCTCGAGGCTGAACATCCTAGAGCCTCCGACCGAGAAGACCAACCCATACGAGTGGGCTCTAAGCATAAGAGATATCTTCACAGCCGTCTTAAACCTCCAGAAAGCGCCCCTCCAGGCGGGCTTGCTGAAGAGCGCTTTAGAGGACGCCTTGAGAAACGCCGGGATAACCCATAACCCAAATACTTGGCGGAGAGACCGTTGGCCAACCCTCCGCCACGTCTACACCTTCCTCGAGAAAAGAGAGCAGGAGATTAGGAGATCTGGGAAGACTGGAGAATCTCAGTTGCTTCAAAGCCTATTGACCTTGAAGGAGAAGCTCCATCACTTGGTCATCCCGCCGACGGACTACTTCAGCGAGCAGGGAGACATCAACCTGAGAGGCTTCCTGGCCTCGAAGGGCAACGTCCTCGGGCTGTCCACGAATAAGCTGCCGAAATATGGTCGAGATCTCGTGAACTGGGTCATAGTCAACTACATCAGGCAATATATGGAGCATCACGGCATAGAGCCCGGTCGAATAAGCCTCCTCATCATGCTCGACGAGGCTCACATACTGTTTAAGCGAGAGGATTCGCCACTCGAAGAGATCGTCAGGCAGGCGCGTAAGTATGGATTCGCCATAATGGCCGCCACGCAAATGGTCTCAGACGTGAAGCCGGCTATACTCTCGAACATGGGAACCGTCGTGCTGTTCAGGATTACTGAGGCGAAGGACGCTAGCAGGATACTACAGGGACTTGGCGTCGACAACGAACACTATAGGAAGTTGTTGGCAAGCCTCCCGCGTGGAGAGTGTCTAATACGATTCAACTTCAGGAAGGGAGTCTGGAAGTCTCTGATACATACGAGGGTTGAGGCTGAGAGGAAGGAGCGCTGGCTGGAGGTCGTCATACCGAGGAGACCGAGGATCGAGGAGATCGTCGTGGCAAGCGAGAGAGAGGTCGCCAGAGCTGGGAGAACGTAATCGTCATAAGATCATTCCACTTCTCCATACGCCGCTTGCTCGGACGCCGCCAGCAACTGCCGCATCTCTTCCTCCCATTCCTCTATCTTCCTATGTAATCTGATGAACCTGGCATTGTATTCGCGGTACAGCTTGTATGGAAACTGGAAGTTCTTCAACTTTTGCTGAAGATCGAATAGGCTACCTCTCCTAGCAAGCCTATCGAAGTTCAGGAGATCGACCGCCCGCTTCAACCTATCCTTACCGTCAAGAGCTAGCGCTAGATCGATGATTTGGTCAAGCTCCTCCCTCGTATAGAGATACAACTTTCTCCCAACGTTTGGAAGCTCCCTGAGTATATCTTCAACATATTCTTTTGGATAACGCGAAAGCTTCCTGCGAATATACTCCACAGCCATCTTGTCATCGAGGTAGAAGCTCATAAGCTTTAAGCCGGTGATCTTCTCAATAGGCTCATCTACGCTTGCGACGACGATCACATCCTTGTCCTCTCTAAGCCATTTGGTGATAATTGTTTTAATTCTTTGGGTGACCTCGTGGGCTTCTTCCTGCCCCGATGCGCCGAAAGATTTTTTGAATCCCATCGTTCTCAAGTCGAGATGCACTACGAGTGGCGCGATGTTCTCCAATCTCCTCAATATGTTTGCCAACTTTCTCTCAGCCTCGCCGTAATACCTTGACGCAAATTGCTGGAACTCAACCTCGGTATACGGTAGCTTTAAGTCGTTTGCCAAGGCTTGTGCGAGATCTGCAGCCGTCATACCCTCAGGCACCAGCACGAAAACGTTGTTATGGGTTCTTCCCCCAACCTTTCGAATGCGCTTCCTCCTTAGAAACGGCCTAATTATCAAATTTTTCAAATACTCCGCTTCGGTGGCGCTTAAAACCAGGTCTCTGAGCCTAATATCCCGCGTCTCCGTGATCTCCACGTCCACCGTCTTAGCCATCCACTCGCGAATCCTCTTTTCATCCATCTTCCTAAACATTAAGAGCATCGACAAGTTGAAGCCGTCCGTCTTAGCGGCCAACTTCTTGGCTGTCTCCTGCTCCAAGAAAGAGGATAAAATTAGGAACCTTTCCTCCGCGGTTAAGACCTCGCCCTCTGTATAGCTTGCCATTCGGAGATCTGGATTCTCCGGCTTAAACCTGGAGATTATGAGGCATTTGTTCCCCCAAGCCGCGTTCTGAAGTATCTTAAGCTCTGACTGCGGTAGGGTATCCTCGGTGAAGAAGTCTCCAAAATAGCAGAGAAGCTTCGATTCCTCTTTCATCTCAGATTCCTCGGATGCGAAGGGGAAGCCCTCCTCCCTCGGCCAAACCTTGTGACCGTAGACGACTATCACGACGCTGTTAGGTCTAAAATACTTCGCCAGCCCCTCATAGCTTTTTAAAACGCTTAAAGCGTCGATGTTCTCTAGAACAGCCTTCGACGTGGAGACCAAATACTTCACGAGCAGGGGATCGTTAGCCCTGATCCAAACAACTGGAAAACCATGCGAGAAATAGGATAGATAGCGGTTCAGAATCTTCATCATTATGGTTGAGAAGACGCCTTCAAAAAACGGGTCTCCCTCTATCCGCCTCTCCTCCACTTCCTTGAGCTTCACGCTACTCCTCGTCCTCCCACCCATCTCAAATACTCATATCTTAAATCCTATTTCTAAAGGTTTAGCTTGAAGACGCCCAACCCTTGCGGCCTAGAAAAGCTAAAGACGGAAACTTTCCGCGCCCTCATCTAAAGCTTTATAAATTTTATTACCCGCACTCCTATAAGGCCAAAACGCCTCGAAGGATGAGATAAGTTCGACTTGCTGAGAAAATCTTATAAGCCTGAATATGTTTTAGGTTTTAAAACATAAAACTTTTTCGATTCTAGAAAAAATAAACTTAAATTCCCCCTAAACCTCTAGAATTAGTTGGAGAGCAGGACATGCCCCCCCACCTAGAGTTTAGGTTCCCCTACCGTCCACAGGATAAGGGCGCTAAATTTGAGCGAATTTCGGGGAATGCGAAGGATTTAGACAGCTTCGATGGAAAAGTCATCAAAATATTCACGGATCTGAACAAGAAGGCGATGATACTGGCCGTCAAGGCTGCAATATATTTAAAGAATGAGAGGAGGCGGAAACGATGAATAGGCTTATAAATACTGACATACTTCCGGCC
>Ga0190319_1000089_pt1 | contig 13594 bp, 34 predicted proteins | sample 48701145_MG_FD_165040 | JGI IMG/M metagenome (GOLD analysis project Ga0190319, IMG submission 165040) | Hydrothermal vent sediment bacterial communities from Southern Trench, Guaymas Basin, Mexico - 4870-11-4-5_MG | ecosystem: Environmental > Aquatic > Marine > Hydrothermal vents > Sediment ...
GCTCAAGATCATCCGTCACGATCTCTCTGAAAACATATCTGAGAAGCCACATATTAAACTCTCTGAGGTTTAACCATATCGCACCCTCATCATCTTTGAAGTGTTCGGCGAACTCTTTGAGTGTCTTCCCCCACACTACTTCAGTATTTGCTAACTCTGGATGCTCCTTCAGTAGCAGCTCAGGGCAGTCCTCATACTTCAGATAAAACCTGAGAACTTGTTCGAGATATCGCCTCAGAACCTCTTTTATTCTCTCTTTCTTCCTGGCAATCGCCTCTCTTACACCTGGAATCGCACGCTCATAAGTAGGATACTCCGCTCTCACTATTTCATCTGCCAACTCCTCTAAATCTAAAGTTTTTTCTGACATTTTTCACTCACTCACATGAGTTTTCTATCTCTTTGAAGAGTTTGAAAACGGCTTTCGTGTATGGATGATCTCTGTTAAGTGTGAAGACTTCTATGAGGATGCCTGCTTCGCAGAGGTCATCTACAATCTTACGAACAGTCTCTTTATCTTTCTGCAACATACCCATCAATCCTTCCATGCCAGTGAAAGATGCAGGCTCTTTGTAAAATGCGAGCAGTATTTTGAGTTGCGGCGTGTCTCCTAATATTCTTTTCACCTTTTCTTCTAATTTCTTCATGCTTCATCACCTGCCTCTTTATCTTCTTCCACCACTTCAACTATTACCCGCACTTTCTTCCCCTCTAAATCACAGAGAACATCATCAATCCACTTACCTTCCCGCTCTATTTCCCACAGCCGTCTGTCACACATATCTATCTCTTCTTCTGTGAGGTTTTCGCTGCGGAGCTTCCTGCGGAGTTCGTGGTATTCCTTAGCCGAATCATCACTGAACAGAACCCACCCGTCGCCTCCGTAAGGAATGCAAACAAGGCGACCTTCCAGAACCTTTTTCATTTTCTTTCACCCTACGAAACGACCTTGAATATTCTAATCTTACCGCTATCATCCATGCAGATAGCTAATCTCTCACCAATCACCCCACCAATGATAGCGCATCCTGGCTTCAATCTCGCTAAGTCTTCCTCGCTCAGTTTTCTTCCCGCTGTTCGATTGATATATACTTCAAGAATTTGCTTTATTAGCTTCCTCTTTCTGATAATTGCCTCTTTTAACCCTGGTGGTGCTTGCTCGTAGGTGGGATACTCTACCCTTATTATTTCGTCAGCCAGTTCCTCCAAGTCTAACTCAGACATTTTTACTTCTCTCCAGCTCTTCAGCTCTTTCCAACATTTCGACTGCCAGTTGGGCGAGCCGAATTAGCTCCTTGAGCTCATCTACGACTTTACCTTCTTTCTTCTGCTCTATGCCGAAATTGTTGTCCCAAATCAAGAGGTTAAAATATTTTCCTGGCAGGACAAGTGTCACCTTACACCACCTCCTTTACTATCCTACTTTCCTCCTGGTATCTTCTTTTACCTCTTCTATCGTTATCCTCACTTTCTTTCCCTCGAAATCGCTGAGAGCGGAATCTAAGAATTCTGCCCTCAGTTCTATTTCACACATTCTATCAAGCTCTCTTATCGTGATTTTATCAGACATCTTTCCATTGATTTCTCTATACTCCTTTGCTAAGCCCCCATCTTTGAGCAGAATCCAAGCGTCGCCTATGTAAGGCTTGCAGAAGAGATAGCCCTCTAAAACCTTCTTCATTTTTCTTTCACCCTATGAGTTACCTCTGTCTGAAAGAGTTTGAGACAGTAAGGACAAACGGTGACACATTGTCCTAAAGGACACTCCTCCACCTCAAACTTTCTCTCGCAGTAAGGGCAGGTGACAATCATTTGTATCACCTCTGCTCAACGGCTCAAGATTCTCTTACTCAGCCTCTATGCGAGGTGCAAGCATATAGATGACCTTTCCATTACCGTCAGCAATGTCAAACTCTATCTTAAGCGGATGGTCTGTGCTTATGTGAAGTGTGAGTGTGTCAGAAGCGAAGCCCTTAGCCATCGCTGTGAGATATTCAAGCGAGAACAGAGAGCGACAGTCGCTACCGCTGAGATGCATGAGTTCATCTTTGTGCAACGAGTAGCGCATCGTTTCCATCTCTCCTTCTGCTTCCATGAAGAAGCTCTCGTTTTGAACGCCTATCGCTACCTGATAACTGACTTTCTCCGCTGCCTTTAAGACTTTCTTAAAGTCGTTAGCATCCACGACAACTCTTGTTGAGAAGTTAAGCTCCGGTATCTTCGGTTCGGCTCGCAGCGAGGAAGGGTCTAAGAGTGAGAGTGTGTAAGCGTAGGCAGAAGATTGGAGCACCATCTTCTCGTTTATGCTTAAGGACACATCACCAGCAGCAAATCGTAGCACATCCCGTAACTTCCCGAAGGGAATACCTACAACCTTCTCTTCCTCTCCCTCGTATTCTTCGTACTCGTGGAACGCTTCTTTTCTTAGTTCTAAGTCTACTAAGGCGACATTCGCAGGGTCAACAGCACGCACTTTCCACGCTTCTTTGCCAATCTTCAGGCGAGCCTCGTCAACGACAGCAAGAACAGCATCAACACACTCTCTCAGAACAGAAGCATCTATTCTAAACATAAACTCTCACCTCCTAACAGCTTCTCAAGCTCCTTCTTATCCTCTACTAACGCATTGAAGTAGTCCTTTATTGCTTTCTCAGCTTCTTCTATCCTGTCCTTTGCATATTCTATTCGGTGTTCTATCTTCTTCCGCTGCTCCTCACTCAAAGTATTCCCGTATTTCTCCAAGAATTTTCTGAGAATTTCGAGCTCTTTTTCGTGTGCTTCTTTATCTCCTTGTGCATGTTTCCAGTTGCGATAATCCCAGTAGAAGTTGTCTGCGAGAACTCTCAACGCCATTGCATACACATCTGCTATTTCATCACACACATTACATCACCTCCCAGTCACACCCAAACACAATCTTAATTCCTCGCTTCAAGTCTCTGAGAGTTTCACGATATTCTTCAGCAGTTGTCTTTGCAGCACTTAGAGCTTCCTCTGCCTCTGCTATCTCCGCCTCAATTTCTGCTTTTAAGTCTTCGCTCAGAACATCATTGTTTTCCTCCAGGAAGTTCCTATAAAGTTGAAGTATTTTCTGGTAGGCTTCTACGACTGCCTGTGCACTTTTCCAGCCGTGATAAATCTCAAGAAAGGTTTTGGTAAGATGTTTGATTACTACTGCACACCTATTCGCAGAGCTCTCTTTTATTCTCCTATAAACTTTGAAAGAATTGAGGAATGATTGAATCTCATCCAACCCTTGATACCATCGTCCTTTTACACACAGAGCTGGCACTTTTTGTATCCCTAAATCTTTTGATGTTTTGTCTAATTCGCTCTCGTCTTTTAGCACAGTAATGTGGAGTACTTCGTCTAAAACCCCGTACCATAATGCTTCCTCTATAATCTTTTGCGCCTTCTCGCTTCCCTCATGATCCTTCATCACAATAAGCTCCACTCTTTACTCACCTCCTACTCTTCACCACACTCCTCGACAAACAAATCAAGCACTACACATGCACTAGTTGTCGTCAGATTCGTCTTCGCTTGACGGCAGTTCCGAAAGTCATCCACCATGACCTTCGGATTGCCTCCTCAGCTCCGGTAGGTTCACCTCATAGGCGCTGATAGATTCAACGCCTCGACACCCTACCTTCATCACATCAACGGAGAGCCTTTCGGGGGCGCCGCACCTCCCCACATCTAAGAGGTTCAGACACGCATTTATGTCTCTGTCTAAGCCACAGTAAGGGCACGCCCTCAGGGAATTCACAAGACCCCCGCATCGGGCGCATATTTTAGATGTGTTGTGCGGTGATTTATAATCTACGGGGCTTCCATTGAGCAGAGCCTTGTATTCTATGTAGCTCTGAATTTGGTGGAATGGTAGCAAGTTCAAGCGTCTTTTCATCTCCTTCGTTCTCACTGAGACTTCTTGTACTCTTCCACTCTTCTTGTTGTATTTCTTTACCTTTTTGTTGGCTGATTTCCTCAAGCCTTTCAGATTCTCTAAGATGAAGCTGTAACCTTTCAGGGTGTCTGCTAAGAATCTCGTCGCCTTGTGCAAGATGTCCTTTATTCTGTTTTTCTCTCGCTTGGCGTATTTCCTTAGAAGCCTATCTCTCTTCTTTCCTTTGACCTCTCTCTGAATCTTTGTCTTCTTCTGATGATAAATCTCTCTCAACCGCTTGATACCGAGATATATTTTTGCCGCTTTTCCGTCAGAGGTCACATAAGTGATGTTGTCTTCGTTCACATCCACCGCAACAAAGCCTTTAGGTTCTGACAAGTCCACATGAACCTTTACCGGAATGTAGACGAATCTCTCGCCCAAAAGAATCTCTTTCACCTCGCCCTTTGACAGCAGCTCTTTGTGATAGTCTGAGAGCTCAAGCGGAATCTCTATGCGCTCTTTAGGTCTTATTGTAAGAGCTAAGATGCTGCGCTCAACATCCAACTTGAAAGTCATTTTGTGGAGTCTCACGACCCTCTTTCTCATCACAGGCTCCTTTCCCTTGTGAGATTTCCAGCTCTTTATGATGGATTGCGCGACTCTGTATGCCTGTGCGTAAAAGGCGGAGTGGAAGTCATACCTGCTCTTGAATGTCTGATAACACTCCGCATGTAGCTTCTTGAGAGAGTAGCCTTTCTCCAAGCCTTTCTTGATGGCGTAGTTCACCATGTCTCTGAAGGCGTTCAGCAGCTCGTCTATTTCCTTGCGACCCTCTGCTTTGTGCTTGACCACCGCGCTGATTGTGACTTCCATCTTTTCTAATTAGGGGGAGTATTTAAAAGGCTTTCGGAACTACTGGTGAGAAAGATGGAGTCTGAGCTGTTGTATGAGAGTGTTCCTTCTACAATCTCACAGCCTTGCTCATTAAACAGTTTGATGGAGATTTCCTCACCTATGACTGCCTTGTGGATGCTTATGTCGCATCGCACGAGCTTTTTGTCGAGAAAGCGAGGAAGTGAGTGGGTGTGGGTGTAAAACAATGGGTCTGGTGTGATCTGGACAGTGGCGAATTTAACCCACATTTTTACTCACCTTTTTTCTGTTGCTCTTTCTCTCGCTGCTCTCTTCTTCTTTCTATCTCTTCCAAGGCCCAGAATGCTGTCGAAATCTCTCCTAATCTCTCGTTAATTGCTTTCAGTGTAGAGTTGAGCTCGCTCAATACGTCCAAAAACCGCACGATGTCTATCTCTCTCATACCTCAACACCTCCTACTCTTCATCACTTTCCTTAGCAAACAAAGCCAGCTCTACACAAGCACCAGTCGCCATTAGGTTTGACCTTGCCTGAATATATGCCGCATCATTTGTGAGAAGGAAGGAGTCTGAACCATCATGCAGGAGTGATTCTTCTATAATTTCACGACCTTGTGCATCACATATTCTGATAGAAATATCTTCACCTATGGCTCCGTTGCGAATGTTTATGTCGCACCGCACGAGCTTTTTGTCAGGGAAGTGGGGGAGTGAGTGAGAGAGAGCGTAAAACAATGGGTCAGGTGTAATCTTCATTGTGGCAAATTTAATCCATTTTTTGCTCCTTCCTTCTCTCTCTTCCTTCTCTACCTCTTGCTTCTCCTTCTCCTTCACCACATCTTCTAGAGTGTAGAGTACTCTTAGAATCTCCTCTAATTTCCTGTCGATTACCTTTAGCAGCGTGCAGACATCATTTAACATGTCTGCGAGGATTACATCTGTTTCCCTCATGCTCCAACCCCCTCTCGAATCATTACTTTTTCCACTTTTCTCCTCAACAATACCTCCCACAACGCTGCAATCAGTGCGTAAATCACCTCATCATCTCTCAGAACTCGCTTTTCTACGACCCAGCCTTCGTCGGTTAATGTTAAAAGCGGTATAATTTCGTTTTCCTTTCTGAGGACGAATTTTGTCTGCGAACCTTCTTTTAGATGCTCTACCTGTCCTTTCATCTCCTGTAGTTTTAGGTTCATCTCCACACCTTTGTAGAAAATGTCGATGAGGTCTTGGCTGAATTCTTCGTTCAACTCAAAGATTTCTTGTGCTGCTTCTGCAAGTCTGCGTGCAAACTCTCGGAGTTTTTCCTCCATTGCGGTTTGTTTTTCCATGCGACCACCCCTAAAGATACCTGTCAAGCTCCATGTTCTCACGCAGAACTGGGCAGTTCAGGCGCTCGCACTCGCTGAAAACTACGCAGCCTATACCCTTGCACGCCGAACGAGGATACAGCAGTGGACAATTCTTGCACTGTTTGAACAAGGAGCAATCCTTACAATCTTTAATGGTAGATGTATGAGGCATCCTCACCACCTCCTAACTTTAATCCTTGCTCTATTACCGACTGTGCAAGCTCAGCAGCTCCTTTTAGCGTCAGAAGCATCACCCACAGTACAACAGCTAAAGCGATGATTGTTCGTGTATCTCTCAACCTTGTTTTCTCTATGATCCACTCATCTTCTCTGATGGTTAGCAACGGTATGGTCTCGTTATCGTGTTTGAGAGCAAATCTTCGCTCTGATTCTGTTGATGAAATCGTGATGTTCTCTTCTTCCCTTTGTGCTTTCAGCACAGCTCCTAGACTCGCGAAGATGTATGCGCAGAAGCCCTCAGTCATTTCATCGTTTAGGTTGAACTCTTCCTTAGCGAGGAGTGATACTTTGTGGGCGAACTCTCGGATTTTTCTTTCGTCCTCTTTTTTCATGTTACCACCCCTCACCATACCGCTCATGCTGTGTTCTCTTCGTCAGAGTATCCTCTACTTTATTGATTCTCTCCTCCAATAGACTGATTCTCCTACTGATTTCCCCTATTGTTTGCACAAGGAAGGGTTTTTCTATCTCTAAGCTTTTCTGTAAGTCTTTTTTGAGTTTTTTAATGGCTTCTTCTCTCAGCTCTTCTAATACCTGCTCTTTAAGCCTTTCCTTGAATGTTCGGAATTGTTCGTCATCCTTCCACTCTCTTGCTATATCTTCCACCGTTCTCCTCAAATCCCAATCTATTTTCTCTAAAAAGCGCTCTTCTATGATTTCCCTCACTTCCTTGCCTCTGAATCTTGTGTCTGCAAGGGTTCTGAGAGTTCCTTCTACTCTCTCCATGATTTTCTCCTCAAGAACTTTACCCACTATTTCGTCAAAGGAGTCTGCCAGAATTCTCTGTATAGCTATGTAAGTCGCCTCTTCTATTTCGTGCTTCAAAGTTTCCTGCAATCTTCTGACCTCTAAGCGATCTAAGACATGGGGGAGAACGCTCATAATGTTCTCTCTGCTTTCTCGCAGCACAGTCATCACATCTTTTGAGGCTATTTCTAGAAGGGTTTCTTCACGCTTCCCACCTTCTTCATTCGCTTCCACTTCTTTCACCTCTTCCATTTTTCATCACTTCCTATGCTCCTTAACATGCTCCTCAAACGCCTCAATCGCAGAGCCTAAAGCTTCAAGGCTGAATCCCTCTATTTTCGCTGGAACTACATAGCGACCTTGCCTTTCGTATGTTGGAAAATCTGCATTACAGACAGGGCAGTCCACCCCTATGAGATTTGTCTCGAACTCTAGCCAGACTATTCCCACATCTGGGACTTCTACAGCCACAGCATTTTCATCCAAGTCTACTTTTACGACAGGAAGTATCTCTGCACCCCACTCTCTCAATATTTCTACAGTCTTCTTTAGTAATCGCTCCTTCATTTTCTGCGGTTTTCCGTAATTTCGCCAGGCTTCCAAAGCTCGGCCCCTAAGAGAAGCTATACCGCCGTTATTTGCACTCATCGCCAATCACCCTCTCTTCCTTCTTTTACCCCTCTTCCCCCTTGCCCCTTCTCCATCTCCTCCCGAATTTTCTCCTCAAGCAGCCGCTTCGCCACTGCGCTTGCGCTTTCGCCCTTTGAGAGGAGATACCGATACAGCTCGTCGCTCAGATACACAGATACCGTCGGCATCACCCATCACCTATTAGGTGATAGGTGTTAGGTTATTTAAGTTTTTCGATTTTCTTCGCTGTGAGGTGAACTACCCCATACCCCCTTCGCCTTCAACTTCTCCACTAATTCCCAGAGGAAATCGATGTTTCTTTTCGCAGTTTCATGCAGATAATCCACCATCTGCTCTACTGTCCAATCTTTCTCTACTGGCCTCCTCTCCTCACCGTAGAGTGTGTCTACCCAAAGCCACCTCATCCCACCCTTTAAAAGGAAGGTCTGCCAAACGTCTTCCCACTCTTCTGTAGGATCTAGCACACAGTGCATTCCTGCCTTGTTCCACTTCTTCCCGACATGCTTCACACACGCAATCTCATAAGGAATGCCTCTGTAAACATACCGCTTCCTCCAAATCTCTATGAAAGAGGGGTTTTCGCTCCTTTCTGTTTCCTCTAATCTTCTTCTGATTTCCTTTTCAGATGGTGGATACACTAGTTTTTCTTTCTTTTTCTCCCTAATCATTTCTCACTCACCCCTGCTCTCTGCAGACTTCCCACACCGGGAGCTTGTTGGCGACAATCCAAGTATAGAGCAACGCTTCGATTTTCTCCACTTTTGCTTCTGCCGAAAGTGAAGGATTTCTGAGAATTTCGTCAAGCTCAGCGATTAGAATTGATAACAACACCTTATTGCTGAGCTCACCTTCAGCTCGCTCGGTAATTACTTCACTTGCGACGCTGCTCAGCGATTTCTTCTGTTTCTTTGCTAATTCTTTGAGGTGATTGTATGCTTCTTCCTTTATTCTAACAGTTCTCCAACTCATTTTTACCCCTTTCACCCCTAATGGAGCTAGAGCTCTCACATGAGCTCAATCTATGAAAAGCCAAGCGAACTCCTCACACGAATACATGTCGGCGTCTGTGAGATTGTATTGTCGTTTGAGACGCTGAATTGTTTGCTCTATGCGATGGACTTCTCTTTCGTGCCGCTTCTTCTCTGCGATCAGAAAGGTGATTAAGGCTTTAACCTGCTCCTCAGACCAACGACATGTTGTTGGGTCGACCATTTTAATCATTAAATCTTCTTCTCTCCAGACATAAGTTGGATGAACATGGTTGCAGCGATTGATACGATGGCCTTCGCCTTTACCGCCTCGCTCACAACGAAGAGCATTTCCTCATTTACAATTTGACTTGCTTCGCTCACACACCTGCGCATCAACGCAGCGGCACGAGAGACCTCATCCTCTTCTTCTGCTGCTGCTTGTTCACCTTCCACTAATTTCGCCGCTTCCACTTCTTTTCTTACATCTTTCAGGACTTCAGCTTCTATCTTCTCGAACTCCTCACGCTCAAGCTCGTCGATGAGCTCTGATGCTTGCTTCTTCGTCAGTTTTGCGAAGTTGGTGATGTTTTTCTCTTCCTTGAATTTCTGCGGGTCTTTACCAAGTCGGCGTAAAAGGGCGTAAATCTTCTTAATCTGTGCTTGCGTTACAGGCTCTTCTTCAAAAGACTCACTAACTTCTGCCACACACACCACCTCCTATGATGCTTACTCGTTTTCTTTCATAAGAATCGTCGGTTGAAAATGATGTTTCCATCAGCTCGTATTGTGACCTCGCAGGTCCCCCACATAGTGAGCTTTGATTCTACTTCCACTTTACAGTCTCCTACATTAAAAACTGCAATGCCTCCAGTAGTTCCCAGAAACGCCATTTCTTTTCCTTCATGATAAACGCGAAGACGCCCTGTCCATGTAGAGTACTTTAGCTGTAGTCGTTCTCCATTAGGTAATTGAACCCAAACTTCAGCCATTTTTACATCACCTCCTCACACACCCACTACACTCGCACATCCACCATGACTTGCGCTTTTTTGCAAAACCTATCTCTCACTCTCTCACTCATCCTTAAGAGATGAAAGAGGAACTATCTTCCACTCAGCTCCTGGCTCCCAAACAACCGCAAATCTACCTACCTCCTCTCTTTTTGTTTGAATTACTGCACCTACTGCGATGATGATGGCTCCAGCCAAGATAGCAGTCTCTAGCATCCCTGTGCAGATTTTGGCTACGACTCCTCCAATCACAAGAGCAACTCCGCAGAAAACTGTGATTAAGCCAATCTTCTCAAGTCTTTCGTTGAAATCGTATTTAATCACCAGACTGATGTTGCAATTATCGCAGTCCCACACTTTCTTAAAGAGATCGTTGACAGTTAGTTGCATTCTCCTGCCACATTTTGGGCATCTCTTGCCGAACATTTTTATTCCTCCTCTCTCATCCTCGCCTCGTGCACTTTCTCTGCAAGCTCAGGATTTCGCTCAATCGCGCGGAGGGTTTTGATTCCGCACCAACGATGGTTTTTGTAGTGAAAGATGTGCTTCTCGTAGTCTTCTTTACTCTCAAACTTCAGACCACAGATGCCACACACGAGCATTTTTACCTGATGCGAATGTTCACAGGGCGACCTCCAACCTCATCGTAAAGGACTTCTCTGACGAGGATTTTCTGTGCTCCTCTTCTTTCAGCTTCTTCTAAGGATGCTATGACTGCTTTTCCACTCGTATTCCATCTGAATTTCCTTCCTTGATTGTCTTCGCACTCCATTATGGCGTAGTCTGTGCCTGGACGGAAACGAGATGGACGGATGTGCCAGTTGTAAATGACGAAGGGTGTTCTCGCTTTCACCTCATTAATAGGTAAGCGCTCAAGACTCCAATCCACGGTCAGCTCAGAGGCTGGAACTATGTTTTCTTCTTCCTCCTCTTCAGGATGCTCTATCCGTAGTGTTTTACCTCCTGGAAGCTTTCTCTCTATAACTTTCCCGCACTTTGGGCAGATTAGTGTGTTGTCTCGTCGCTCTGGTGTTATAAGTTCGAGGCAGTGGGGGCAACGCCTTTTCCCAAAACCTTCTAACTCTTCTTCCTCGCTCATTTCTTCTCCACCCTCTCTTCTATTATCCATCCCACCCCACCACACAACGGGCATCTCAACCGATAGAAAGGTTCGATGAGTAAGGCGTCAGGATTAATGCCTGCCCCCTTGCACTTTGGGCATTCAATCCACACACTCATTCTCACTTACCTCTCTTCTTCCAGCCTTTCCACTTCTCTCGCTCCCACACCCTCACGCTCCAAAAGCATACCGACTGCAGCTCGCACTGCCTCCGAGATGCTTCCGAACTTTCCCGCTGCTACGAGCCTCCGCAGCCCCTCATACTGCCTTTCGGAGAGAAGGATGGTCGTCGGGAAATACCGCCGCCTTACCCCAGCCATACATTTAAATATTTGATTAAGTATTTAAATATGTGTGCTTGATAGATCGGGCGAGAGGTGATGTGGATGGAAGGTCGTGCGGATGCTGCGCAGGCGGAAGACCCTGCAAGGGTTACGAGGCGGAGACATCTTGAGGAGGAGATTAAAGAGGCGAAGAGGTGTAAGACTACTTACACTGTGGCGACAGTATTCTGTATGATTCTTGCCATCGTTGCGCTGATACCGCCGATTATAGAGTTCACAGATTATGGTATGCTAGTGAGCGAGAGTACACCTGCTCTGCTGGTCGGCGCCATCATTATGATTGTACTGACGATGGTCTGCGCCTACCTGAGCGAGCGAGAGAAGAAGAGGATAAGAGAGCTAGAGATCGAGAGAGTTAGGTTGGAGTAGCAGAGCTTGCAGGGTGGAGTAATTATTTTATTTTTCCCTCTTTCTATTTTTTCTTGAGGTGGGTGTGTGTCATGTGTGCTGCGTATGACGATGAGAAGAAGATAGAAGCTTTCTCGTTCAAAGTTTTCGCTGGTGGGAACGTACTTACATCACCCATACTCGTCCCATTTGATAGCAAGTTTGTGCGGGTTGATGTCAGAGTTAAAGGTGCAATTACGGTTGGGGTTGGGTGTGTTGCCGAAGATGGAAAGATTGAAACCAGAGTTTTTGGAGAAGGCGAGCACACCTTTTTTGCGAGAAGGGAAGAAGTGACGGAGATTTTTGTGCAAGCTGCAAGTCAAGGAGCAGGTGTAGGGCATGTTAGCGTTTCTCTCGCACCTGAAGACGGCGTAAATATTTTGGAGAGGGCATTAGAGAAATATGATGGGTGAGAGACGTGAGTTGATACTCTTCATCTTCCTCGCAGAGAAGGTACGAGCATCAGACATTCATGATTTTGCGATCAAGCATAATTTATACACGCACTACGACGTGCACACAAATCTTGTTATCTTGTGTGAGAAACTCCTGTTTAGGAAGTTGTGGGATGATGAGGTATGAGGGGTGGTGCGTGTGAAAATGATGATCTTCACAGCTGAAAATGTCCGTGAGCTGCTTCTCCGAGAAGCTAAAAACCTCAAAGAAGTGCAGGAGCTCTTACAGTTCGCTGACGACGATGATGAAGTGAGTGAGGGAAGATTTGACGATGAGCTCATTGAGGAGATAAGAGCGAGAGAGCGTTTGCAATGGAGAATTGTGCAAGGGCTGAGAGATTTGCTTATCTTTTTGGGGAAGTTTGATGCGGTGGTTGTTGTGCTGACCTAACTATTCTACCCATATATCTATAAATATCACTGATTTTAACCAATCTTCTAAGTGTTTAACTCTTTCATCCTTTGGTAAAATCTTCCATCTTGTCTCCATCATTTCCAACTCATATATAATTATATCTGCTACCTGCGCTATTTTGTTCAAGTCAAAGACATCCTGTGCTGTGATTATTTTTTGTTGTAGGAATGTTTTTATCTTCCGTAAAATGTAGTATTGACCGTATGGAAAGACTTTCAGTGCTGATGCGGGAAAATACGCCAATGGAACTACGAAGTATTTTAAACCTTCACGACTGGTTTGGGAGAGTGTGTGTAAAGCTCTTATTGCATCTCTCAAATACTTCCTTTTTATTTTGTTCGCCACAAAAGTGATTTCTGCTCTTTCAATGCTCGGTTTGCGCAATGGATTCTCCTTCACTGCGTAATATTCCTCGAAAAGGGCGTAAGCTATTGCAGCTGCTCTAAGAGAAGGAAGACGAGATTTCCAATATTCTGATTTCGACAGGCAGGATTTTACCTCTTCTGGATAAAACGCAAGAGTGTACATAGTTTTATGTATATCATGAGCTTTTTGCCGCTCATGTCCCGCAAACTTCTTATGTTTCTTTCTATGGCCAAGCTCATGTCCAAAAATATGTTCTACAAAGTCAACCAATCTTATATAACTGTGTGCGCCTAGTTTCTTATAGCACATTTCCATTATATAAGGGTTGTAATATATACAATCTTCACAAACACCATATCTCATCGTGAAAAGTTGTTCTTCATCCTTTTCCACTCTTACACCATATCTTGCTGCAAGAGATCTCACTATTTCATCTATTTGTTCAACTATTTTTGCATCTTCTACTATGCTATATGGCGGGTTCCTTCTTCTTGCTTCTTCTATGATGAAGTCTTCGATCCAAGCCATCTCTTAAAAGGCTTTCGGCTACTGATCACACCTCGGCATCAGCATCAGCATCCTCTCTTCGCCAGCACCACTTCCCACGCATCCTTCCCCAATCTGATGTTTCGCAGACCTCGACAATCTCGCCGTTTTCGGCGTTCACTTTGACTTCGTAGCGTGCTCTAGGCGGACAGGAGTAAACTCTCCACGTAATTTTCCAGATGCCTTTATCAAGCGTTGCCTCTTCCACCTCAAAGCAAGCTCTCTCAAA
>Ga0190319_1000090_pt1 | contig 13564 bp, 15 predicted proteins | sample 48701145_MG_FD_165040 | JGI IMG/M metagenome (GOLD analysis project Ga0190319, IMG submission 165040) | Hydrothermal vent sediment bacterial communities from Southern Trench, Guaymas Basin, Mexico - 4870-11-4-5_MG | ecosystem: Environmental > Aquatic > Marine > Hydrothermal vents > Sediment ...
GTATTCTGTCGTCCAGCTTTTCAGTCTTAACACCATCTTCGAGCATTATCATGCAGAAAGGACAGGCTACTGCTAGTATTTCAGCGTTGGTTGACGCAGCCTCTCTGGCTCTGATGTTGTTCGGTCTGTCCTCTCCCGGGTACTCTCTCACGAGGTTTCCTCCACCTGCACCACAGCAAAAACTCCTCTCTCTGTTTCTGGGCATTTCAACAAGCTCAATCCCCGGAATAGCCTTCAGGATCTCTCTTGGGAGCTCATACATACCATTGTATCTTCCGAGATAGCATGGGTCGTGGAAAGTCACCCTCTTGTTTATTGGATGCTTCAGCTCAAGCCTACCGCTCTTTATTGCATCGTAGATGATCTCCAGAACAAATTTGACCTCATATCCATCATACTCGTTCTTGAAGGTGTTGTAGCAGTGTGGCGAGGTAGTAAACAACCTTTTAACACCATATTTCTCAAAGGTCTGCATGTTCTCTTCCATGAGCATCTGGAACAGCCCTTCCTCACCCACTCTCCTCACATCGTTTCCGCAGCATCCCTCTTCTCTACCGAGGACTGCGTAGTTTATCCCAAGATCGTTCAGAAGTCTTGCAAGTTTTCTTGCAACCGGAATGTTTCTGTTGTCAAAGCTGTGGGCACAGCCGACAAACCACAACCACTCAAATTCAGGGTTCTCCTTGACAGTTGGGATTGCTATCTCGCTCTTTTTGATCCACTGATCCCTCTTGAACTTACCCTCTCCCCACGGATTTTTCTGCTTCTGTATGTTTTGCAGGAAATCTCTTATATCTGGTGGAGTTTCACCGCTCTCCACCAACCCCCTTCTTATTTCCCCTATAATCTCCATCTGCTCCACGTAAACTGGGCACATCTCCATGCAAGCTCTGCAGGTTGTGCATGCCCAAACAGCCTCCTCGTCAATCACTGTTTCTATCAGAAGAGCATCCTCCGGATTCTGAACTTCCTGCTCAGCCCCCTCTTCACTGCCATTGCCCTTGCTCTTTCCCAGAAGGATTTTCTCTAACCTTCGTATGTTCTGCATCAGAAACATTGGATTGAGTGTTGTTCCTGAATTTGCTGCTGGACAGATGTCCTGGCATCTTCCACATCTCATGCATGCGAGGCTTGCAAGCAAGTCCCTTCTCGTGAGGTCGAGGGGAGTTACCGCTCCTGTGTAATCTTCACCGAGTGGTTCTCTCATCACCCCCGGCTTCCTCTCGCTTCTCGTGAAGATGTTAATTGGCGCAGCTATGATGTGGAGGAGCTTTGTATACGGAATGAGAGCGATAAATCCGAGGATCAATGCTGTGTGAAGGAACCAGAGCACGTAAGGTAGAGAGGTTGAGTTGAGTTCGCTAAACCGCACAAATTCTTTGAGAAGGAATCCAAAGACTGCAGCAAGGATGAAGATTACGAGAACGGGATTATCGTCCCAAGCAAACTCAAACTTCTTCGCGAATCTGCTTGGTCTAATTACATACCTGTTTACGGCCGCTATCGCCAGTCCAAGCAAGATCATAACTCCCGCTGCTGTCATCGATGCCTTCAACCATGTGTATGTGGCTCTGAAGAGATCCGGAATTGCAAATGAAATGGTGAAAATCAAAATGTTGACAAGTATTACAATTACACCCCAGAGGAAAAGGAAGTGTGACAGCCCCATTTTGGATTCACGGACATACAGTCTTACCAACAGCAGACCATCTCTTACCACGAACCAGAGTCTTTTTATGGGATTGCTTGTTCTGTCCTCCCCTTTCAAACCCATGTTTATGAACTTCCACTTCCGCCACAGGCCATAGAAGAAGACAGAAAGGCTGACGACGAGCATGATGTAGTAAATGAGTTCAAACATCATTAACACCTCCTACAACGTCAGCTTTCCTGTGTATTTCATTGATGTCTTGATGACAGCTCTGGCAGTTCTCCTCATGGACGACGACAAGATTACTCTCGTGACAGGCTTTACAGATAATCCCGTCAGAAACTGGAACAACAACATCCGGATCTGCTCCGTGGCAGAAAGGCGTTAGAGGTTCACTCTCATGACATTTTTTGCAATCAAATGTGTGGATGGGATGTACATCCGAACCATGACAATCTTCACAGTAACTGTAGCCGTCGAGATGCTTTGGGTAGATTTTCGCGTTGCTGTGGCAGTCGAAGCAGGAAAGATCAAAGCTCACTGGCTCAATTTTATCCTCATCGCTGTCGCTTATTGCCAGTGAGATCACAGGAAGCATCACAAAAATAGAAGCCAGAACAAAAACAGCCAACTTCCTCATTCTGTTCCCTCCACAAACTTCTTCTCAAATTTTTCATGTATCGTCTTTGCATCGCCGTGGCAGATCGAACAGGAGTAGTTGGGCATGTGAATTCTGAAGAGGCTCGACTCGTGACACTCGGAACAATTACCTGGCGAGATAACACCATCCACATCAGGATGCTCCTCGATTTCGTGACAGTCAAGGCAGTAGGGTGTGCCATTGACGTGCTTTGGATACTTGTAGGCAAGTTCGTGGCATTGGCAGTCCTTCAACTCTTCAACGGACGCAACCTCCTCCTGCTGAACGCATCCGAGGGCAAACACACTTAGAAGGACAACGAGGACTATTGGACTCCTATTCATCGGACAACCTCCAGTTCGGCCGTTACGGAATTTACTTATTAACCTTTCGATTTTCAAACTCACACCTCCAAAACTACTTGTGGGGGTTGTGGCAGACAACACAGTATACTCCAGGATGGTGGCTCTCGTTTACCGTTTCGATTGCTTTCCTTCCGCCCACATCCAAGTGACACTTCAGGCAGAAGTCTCTTGTTTTGTTTATCGCAATGGTATCACTCGACCTCTTGATGGTGTGTTCAGCACCACTTCCATGACAGGCTTCGCAGTTCACTCCAGAGTGGTTCTTCATTCCGATGTAAAGCTGATAGTGACACTCCTTGCAAATTTCGGTATCTGCAAATTTCGGTTCCTTGGAAAGCTCCACCTCCACCCACTTTGACTGGCTGCTGCTTGTGATCATTGGAGAGAATCCGAAAATGTAGAAAAACAGGGCTAAGTAAACAAGCACTGCAAATCCCAGTCCGAGTACCAACGTTCTCCTCCTCACACCAATCACCCTTTACTCCACAACATATGAGTCCAAACCTATGTACAGCACTCTTGGAAATGTCCCTTCTTCTGGCTTTAACACGGTAACCCTGTTCTCTTTCACCAATCTGCTCACCTCGCTGTTCTCATCGTTTATATCACCAAAAACTCTCGCTCCTGTTGGACACGCAAGAACGCATGCTGGTTTGAGCCCCCTCTTAATTCTGTGGTAGCAGAAGGTACATTTGTCCGTAACTTTCTGCTCAGGATGCATGAAGGTTGCCCCGTAAGGACAGGCGACGATACAGTATTTGCAACCAATGCAAGTATCCTTGTCCACCAGAACGACCCCTTCTTTGGTATAGAATCTTGCGTAAACAGGACAAACGTTCACGCAGGGCGCATTGGTGCAATGGTTGCATAATTTTGGAACGTAAAAGGTCTTCCGCCCCTTCGCTGTTTCAATCCAGCTTTTATCGAGGAAAGGGTTTTTGGATGTACTAAGCACTTCCTTTCTAACATCGCTTTCTTCAATCGGAATCTCCTCCTTGACAGCATAACCTTCAATCCAAGTTCTGGAAAGTTTGAAGTCCATCGGCACGTCATTTTCGGTCTTGCAGGCTACAACGCAGTTTCCGCAGCCTATGCATTTGTTTACATCTATAACCATTACGTAGCTCTTTTCCGACTCACCCGCACTCTGTCCCCTGACAATCGCCACACTTGGGAGAAATCCGGCGATTAGCTTGAGAAAGTCCCTTCTGTTCACCCTCTCACCTCCATCGGTAGTAGCTTGTAACCGACATAATAGAGGAAAATCGTGAGCACGAGGAAGCCGAGTGTTGCCATGATCTCAAAGGGATGATAGACAGGGGTCGGAAAGCTCATCCCCGTAATGAGTTTCAGAGCGAGTCCACCCATCACAAGATCAATTCTAAGGAAGAAGATGCCAATTACTGTTAGCAGAGAGGCTGCAAAAACCCCTTCAGGTCTTCTTCCAGTCTGAGGAGCTGCGAGCAGAATTAAGGGTACAATCAGACCAACTACAACTTCCATCACCCAGAAGTTGATGGCAAACTCTCCGTTTACGAATGGCAGGACACTCTCTCTTGATAGCAATGTGGAGTTGGGGTAGGCTTTAATTATGAATTTCCACGCTGTGAAGAAAATTGTCACAACGATGGCAAAACCAAGAATGACCCTCAGCATCTGAATTGCCTCATACCTCTCACCCTCGATTTTAGCACCCTTGACATAGTCAGTGATGTAGACGCCAACAACTGTAAGGGCTGCTCCGCTGACTATGGCCGAGAGAATAAAGTAGACAGGAAGTAATGGGCCATGCCAGAAGGGGAGGTAGTTAACTCCGAAAAGTGCTCCAAGGTTGCTGTGGGCGACGATGGCTGTAAAAACCGTCACGAATCCAATAACCTTCGCAAAATCCTTTGTTTCACTTGCTTTTGGAATTGTAAGTATTCTCGCAACCAAACCCCTGAGTCCGCCTTCCTCTCTTTGCTTTATCAAGTCATCGTAGAAGTAGAACCACATCTCAACGACGAGGAAGATGACATACAAGACGTAAAGCATGATCATCCAGAACATCACGCTGGTCGTGTTTACATGTCCGACTAAGGCGTAATATCCTCTCGTCACTTGCTCTATCTCAAGACCGATCGTCATCAATCCGACCAGTATTGTGACGAGAGCCATCAGCAAACCTTCCTTGACTATTGGCTCAAGCTTTGTAAACCCGAAAACCTCTCCGAGAGATGCGATTATACAGAGACCGGTGGTAGAGACCACAAAGAAGACATAGAGAGCAACCAAAAGCCTCCAGGGGATCCCCTCTGCAGATTCAAAGGGTTCGATGGGCATTATGGGTTGAGTGTGCATTTGCAGTATTCCTAATGCGCCGACCAATATTAAAAGCAACGATATTAAACCAAACGCAACCTCAATCCCTCTCACAAACATCACCTGTACTCTTTTTCAGACGTTCTGCAAATCCGGCGGGCTTGTTTGTTTCTGGTTCATTAAATAGTTTTTAAAATTTTTCTTTTTTAGTTGTCTTTGCCGAAATTACTTTATGACAGCTTATTATAACAGCTTAATTTCTGATAGAATTAGTGAAATGTGTTTTGTTTTTCTCAAAATAACTGCCAACTGCTTGACGATAGAAGAAAAATTCAAAATAATGGTGCCCGGACCCGGATTTGAACCGGGGACTATGCGGTCTTCAGCCGCACGCTCTCCCTGGCTGAGCTACCCGGGCTCTTATGATTTTCCACCAAAGGGTATTTTTAATTTTTGGTCAATTGCTCTCTCCTCTCTAAAGCATGATTTTTATAAACGTATTTCATGAAAGAAGTCTTTGGCGGTAAGTTCTGAATAAAACAATTCTCGCCTACTTTCCGTGTAGATCGAGACTTCTGTATAACTCCCTCCTGAACTCTGCAAATTCTTGCGAAGCTCTATCCCTTGGTTTTGGTAAGTTGACTTCAACGGTTCTGACAACTCTGGCTGGGCGTGGTGAAAGTACTACAATTCTGTCCGCAAGATACACCGCTTCATCAATGCTGTGGGTGACGAAAACGGCCGTTTTTCCCTTAGTATACCTCAAAAGCTCCTCCTGCATTCTCTCTCTCGTCCTCGCATCGAGGTTGGCGAATGGTTCGTCCATAAGAAGTAAGTCAGGATCTACAGTCAGAGCCCTTGCAATTCCAACTCTCTGCCTCATTCCCCCGCTCAGCTGCTTTGGGTAGTAGTCCTCAAATCCCTTCAGCCCAACAAAATCTATTATCCTCCGTACAACCTCTTCATCTCCAACACCCATGGCCTTCAGGGCAAACTGGATGTTACCGTAAACCGTTTTCCAAGGCAGAAGTCTGTCATCCTGAAAAACGAAGCCCACTCTGCTCACACCTTCAAAATTCACTCTACCCTCGTCAGGTCTTTCGAGTCCCGCTATTATCTTAAGGATGGTTGTTTTTCCACACCCGCTTTCCCCAATGAGGCAGACGAACTCGCTCTCTTCAACATTAAAAGTAACCCCATCAAGAACCTTCAGGTTTCCGTAGCTTTTCTTGAGCCCCTCAACCGTCAACGCCATGGCATCACCAGCCTTTCAGCTTTCAGCAGCAGCCAATTCATGAAGTAGCCCACCGTTCCTATCATGGCCATTCCTGCCACAATTTCGGCAGTTCTCCCTCCAACTTCGTACATGACCAATATGAAGTATCCGAGTCCCTCTCCGGATGTGGCAATCATCTCTGCCGCAATTATACTCATCCACCCTACCCCCAGTCCTATTCTGACCCCGCTCATGACTCCCTGAAGAGAGTGAGGCAAAACGATATCCCTCAGAATGAGTCTTTCGGGTGCTCTGAAGACTCTGGCCATCTCCAGAAGTTCTTCCGGAACGTTTCGGGAGTAATCGAAAACGGAAACGAAGCAAGGGAAGAAGGCTCCCACAAAGACGATGAAAATTTGCGAAACCTGTACTGTGTTCGGTAGGGGTGCGAAGATGACATAAGCTAAAGGTATCCATGCTAAAGGCGGAATTGGTCGGAGAGCCTCAACCATCGGCATTACGATCTCCGTAAGTGATCGATTCCATGCTGAAACTATTCCGAGAGGGATTGCTATTGAGAACGCAAGCAATGAGGCTGTCAGAACTCTAAAAAGACTTGCAGCAGCATGCTGAACAAGGGTTTTGCCGAGCACCGGCTCAGAATTAAAGAGCAGAATGAAGAATGTTTCCGCAACTTCGTGGGGGAGGGGTAAGTCGGTAAATGCGGAAATGAGGTACCAGAGAAAAGTAAGAAGGATTGCACCCCTCAGCCTCATACTGTTATCCTCAGTCCTGCCCTTTCAGCAACCATTCTCAGCAGAAAGTCCTGAACTGTTCCGAATCCGGGTATTGCAACCTTCTTTCCAGCTAACTCCTCTATGCTGCTCTCTATGCTGCTAACATCCTTTGCCACTATAGCAGAACCCTCGCTGTTCGCTCCCGCAATTATGCTAATTCTGATGTTGTCGTTGATCCTCTTCAGAGTTGCCGGAGCACCTCCGAGGTATCCCACCTCAATTTCTCCGTTCTTGAAGCCTTCCATCTCCATCACGCCGTTCGCAAACTCCTTTGCTTCAACCTGCAGTCCAACCTGCTCGTAATAGCCCTCTTTTATCGCCACGTAAAAGGCTAGCTGATGAAGGTCGGCTGTTAGATATCCAATTCTGACTGTCTTATTAACTTTTTCTGGCATCCAGCTTTCGTTCTCGGCCAGCTTGCCGTTGACATATTCATACACCTCTTTATAAAGAAAATCTTGAAGAAAATCATCCTCACTCTCGTATCCGAGCTCCTCCACGCTCCTCTTTAGGTAGCCACCCTTCTCAAGGTTCTCGTAGTATTTGACGAACTCTTCTTCGTCAGGATATTCAACGAACTTTATTCTCGTCATAGCTGCTTCGATAACCTCTCTGCTCTTCCCTGTAAACTCCATTGCGTACCGTATTACCTTTTCCCTATTCTCGGGATTGTTGATAAACCTCGTTGCCTTCACGTGAGCCCATACAATGGCAGTTACAAGCTCTGTGTTATCTTTTTCAGTGGTGGCAACTACGCAGCACGGATGATTTGGCCAGATGTCTGCAGAAGTTGCTATGATTTTACCGTTGCCGTTCACAACAGCCTCGCTTACGAATGGCTCCCACGCGACGAAGGCGTCAATCTCACCGAGTTTAAGCTGCTCCACCATATCGCGGGGAGACATTGCAACAACTCTGATTTCTCCCTTCTCCACCCCTGCCTGCTGACATCCGGTCAAGATTACTGCAAGTATCACTGCAAGGGCGATCAGCCTTTTCATGGTTTAACATAACTTCACCTAATTATAATTTTTTCTGACTTGACCTTAAATGTTCTAAACCAGAAAAATTTTATTAATCTATGGTCTACTTTGGCCATGATATCGAGACTTGCAGAGTGCATAGCGAGGGGGGAGGACTTCGGCAGATGCCTTGAAAGGGTGCTTGTTGAAAAGGGCATGAAACCTGCAGAATTCGCGAGAAAAGCTAGTATTCCTCAATCAACGCTTTACAAGATTCTAAGAGGCTACAAGCCGAGATACGATACGCTCGCCAAAATTTTCTCTGCCCTGCATGAGGAAAAGGAGTTCGTTGCCCTGGTCGCTGCGAGATACGTTCTGGAAGACAAGAGGTTTGATGAGAGGGTTAGAGTTTATCCTGCCACAACACTCGAAGATGCAATAGTGGCAGTTGTGAGGGCTGAGAAAGATGGTGCAAGGGCGATCATCTGTGCCCCGGTAATCAGCAGTCTGGCAGAGAAGATTGTTGACGTGCCGGTGATAACAATAAAGCCGGAAAAAAGTGTTGAAAGGGCGGTAAAGATGGCAATTGAAAAATTCAACCTCTGAGAGTTTCCCTTACGTACATCTTTACGCACGCTCTGTTCTCGATGATATGCAAAATTATGAGGATGGCTGCCGTAAGGGCAAGGTAAGTGTGTATGTCTTGCCAGACCTGCTTTTGAAAGCCGAGAACTATTAGTTGCCCCGCTCTTGGCCCGTGTGGCCAGAAATACAGTATGAACCCGGTTATAACTGTAATAATCCCGCTGAATATCATCGAGTAAAACAGAACCGCTCTTCTCAGTTTTCTCCAGCTCATGGAAGTATCTAACTGAAGAGTTTAATAACTTATGGGAAAAGTTTAAATTTACGCAAAATCAGGCAGGAAGGTATGAAACAGCAGGTTGAGGTTAGACAGCTCAGAGAAGGAGGGTACGTGGTTATTGATGATGAACCCTGTGAGATTCTCAGCATTTCCGTCAGCAAACCCGGAAAGCACGGCGCTGCAAAGGCAAGAATTGATGCGATCGGTATCTTTGACTCGCAGAAGAGGAGCATAGTTCAGCCAGTGACAGCCAAAATCTACGTGCCGATTGTGGAGAGGAAGAGGGCGCAGGTAATCAGCGTTACGGGAGGAGTGGCACAGCTCATGGATCTTGAAACGTATGAAACTTTCGAGCTTGAGATTCCCGATGAGCTTAAGGACAAAATAGAGCAGGGAAAGGAAGTCATTTATCTTGAGTCTCTTGGAAAGAGGAAAATTGAGAGAATGGCTTAATGCACATCGATTCCTACTTTTCCCTTTCCAATTGCAATGCTGAAGAGGCTGAGTACGTAATCTACGGTATCCCGTACGATGCGACGCAATCCTTCAAACCCGGTTCACGATTCGCACCCAACGCTATAAGAGAGGCGAGCTGGAACCTCGAATCATACTCAAATTTATTTGATGTTGAGCTTTCACTGGTTAAAATATCTGATGCTGGCAATATAAACTGCGATGGAAGTTTTAGCCAAATTGTGGAGAGAACCGAGAGCTTTCTTGGTAAATTAAAGGGATTTCCAATAGCCATTGGCGGTGAGCATATGATCAGCATCGCTGCAACTAGCAAGTTCAGAAAAGCCTGCTTTATCGTTTTTGATGCCCATTTCGATTTGAGAGACGAATTTGACGGTGATAAGTTCAACCACGCCTGCACTTCGCGTAGAATCTTCGATTCAGGGATGAATGTTGTGATTTTTGGTGTCAGGAGCGGTACAAAAGAAGAGAAAAAGTTTGCTGAGGATAACGGGATAAAATACCTCTACTCATGGGATTTTGACGTTGAGAGGGCAGTTGAAGTGGTTGAAGATTTTGATAGAATTTACATTTCCCTCGATATGGATGCTTTCGACCCCTCTTTTGCCCCCGGAGTTTCAACGCCAGAGCCCTTCGGTTTGTCACCAATAGATTTCCTGAAGTTTTTTGAAAGAGTTTCGGAAAGAGTTGTCGGCTTTGATCTGGTCGAAGTAGTACCCGACTCAAACAAGGTTACACAGACTCTTGCTGCCAAAATCGTATTTGAAGTAATTGCTGCAAAGAGTAAATACAAAGGGTAAAGAAAAAATTCAGCAATAACAATCTTTTTTCATGGAGGTAGAGTCATACTCCTTCGGAAGAATCAGAATTGGTGGGAAAGAGTATACTTCCGATGTTATTGTTGGCTCTGACTATCTAAAGACGAACTGGTGGAGGAGGGAGGGGCACAGGGTGGTTCTGGAAGACTTGGAAGATGTGCTAGGCCTTAAACCAGAGGTCGTTGTATTCGGAACCGGAGCGAACGGGAGAGTGGTGGTGGACAAAGGAGTGATTGAAAAGCTAAAAAATGAGGGGATAGAGGTTATCGTTGAGAGGACTGATGAGGCGGTGAAAACGTACAACAGATTGCTGAGAGAGGGTAAAAAAGTCATTCTCGCAGCTCATCTGACATGCTAAACTTTTTTAAATGCTGCATCCGCCTTATGGCATGTTCAAAAGGGAAACGAAGGATTTCATCAACATCGACCCATTGCAGACTGGGGGGAAGCTGACGGAAGAAGCTAGACAAGCGTTGCTTGAGTGGGGAGATGGCTACAGCGTTTGCGATTTCTGTACAACAGGAAGGCTTGACGAGATAAAAAAGCCCCCCATACATGATTTCATTCACAACCAGCTTCCAGAGTTTCTGGGATGTGATGTCGCGAGAGTTACGAACGGGGCGAGGGAGGCAAAGTTTGCAGTGATGCATGCTCTCGCCAAGAGGGATGCTTGGGTTGTTCTGGACGGCAACTGCCACTACTCCAGCTATGTTGCGGCTGAAAGGGCAGGGTTAAACATTGCCTTAGTTCCCAAGACGGAATATCCCGAATACGCCATAACTCCGGAGAACTTTGCCCGGACAATAGAGGAGACCAAAAGGAGAGGTGAGGTAGTTCTTTCCCTCATAACGTATCCCGACGGAAATTACGGAAACCTCCCCGATGTGAAGAAAGTTGCCAAAATATGTTCTGAATACGACGTTCCACTGCTCGTAAATGGTGCTTACGCAGTTGGGAGGATGCCTGTAAGTCTGAAGGAGATTGGGGCAGACTTCATAGTCGGGAGCGGGCACAAGAGTATGGCCGCAAGCGGACCGGTTGGCGTGCTTGGTATGAAGGAGGAGTGGGCAGACATCGTTCTCAGAAGGTCGGAGAAGTATAAGAACAAGGAGGTCGAGCTTCTGGGATGCACAGCGAGGGGAGCGACGATAATCACGCTCATGGCTTCCTTCCCGCACGTCAAAGAGAGAGTTAAGAGGTGGGAAAGAGAGGTTGAGAAGGCGAGAAGGTTTGCGGCTGGAATGGAAGAGCTTGAGATAAAGCAGCTCGGCGATAAACCGCACAACCACGACCTGATGTTCTTCCATGCTGAAGTCCTTTACGAGATATCGAAGAAGGCAAAGGGCGGGAGGTTTTTCCTCTACAGGGAACTCAAGTCCAGAAAAATACACGGCATAAAGCCCGGACTGACGAGATACTTCAAACTCTCGACCTACGGGCTCAGCGATGGCGAAATCGACTACGTGCTGAACGCTTTCAGAGAAATAGTGGAGAAGTATTCATGAACTTTTTTGGCTACCAGCTTAAATTCAGAAGTAATAGTAGTACTCACCGGCAGCTTTCTGCTCCCTGTCGAGCCTCGAATCCGGCTTGTTTACCCTCGGCCTCTTGGTCTCCTCATCCCTTCTGAAGGTTATGCCCAGCTTTGAAAGGAAGAGGTTCATCCCTTCCTTCATTCCTCTCGGTTTTCTCGCTATGCCGTGTCTTCCCGGCTCACCTTCAAAGACCATCAGCCTGTCGCTCACCATATCTATGAGGTAGATGTCGTGGTCAACAACCAATACGCTTTTTCCTGTGTTCAGAGCAAATCTCCTTATCACTCTCGCCGCTTCAGTTCTCTGCTCAACATCAAGGTGTGCTGAGGGCTCGTCCAGCAGGTAGAGGTCGGCATCTCTCAGCAAGCAGGCCACTATAGCAACTCTCTGCAACTCTCCTCCGCTCAAATCATCCAGATAGCGGTCCATCAGGTTCTCAAGCATAAGAGGCTTGATAAACTCCGTTTTGTAGTAGGAGCTGTCTACCATGGGGTTAATTTTTCTGAGAAGGATTCCAACCTGCATGTTAACGTCAGCCTTAACGTACTGTGGCTTATAGCTGACCTTCACATCCAGCTTGACCTTCTTCTCATCATCCTCTATCACTCCGGCAAGAACCTTAACGAAAGTCGACTTTCCAGTCGCGTTGGAGCCAACAACACCGAGCACTTCCCCCTGATAAATCTCTCCTCCCTCCACGTCGAGCCTGAATCCATCGTAGGATTTTTTGAAGGATGGATACTTCACCAGAACATTTTCCCCAATGCTCTCTCTCGGCTGGAAAACCTCAAACTCGATTGGCTTGTCCCTGATCCTTATGTTCTCCTCAACCAGATAACCCCTCAGATACTGATTGATACCTACTCTTGCCCCTTTTGCGTTTGTAACAACTCCGAAGACACCGGGGGTGCCGTAGGTGATGTGAACGAAGTCTGCGAGCATGTCCAGTATGGCGAGGTCGTGCTCAACTATCATTACAGTCCTCTCAGCAGCGAGCTCCCTTATAACTCCGGCAACGGCTATTCTCTGATAGATGTCGAGGTAGCTTGTAACTTCATCGAAGAAGTAGAAGTCCGCATCTCTTAGAATGCACGCTGCAATCGCAAGCCTTTGCAGTTCTCCACCACTCAAATCCTTAACGTCTCTTTTTACAGCCTCAGTAAGACTGAGCTTCTCAACAACCTGCTCAAGAATTCCTCTCTCATCAACCCTCTTCAGCAGCTCAATCGCCTTACCGCTGTAAACTTTTGAAATTGCCTCGATGTACTGCGGTTTCCGACTAACCCTTATCTTACCCTCTTTTATACCCTTCAGGTAGTCCAACAACTCTGTTCCGGCAAATCTATCAAAGATTTTCTCCCAGCTCGCATCCTCTTTGCCGAGATTCGGCTTGAGCTGTCCAGAAAGAATTTTGATGGCTGTGCTCTTTCCAGTTCCGTTGGGGCCTAGGATTCCCACGACGTAGCCTTTCCTCGGAATGGGCAGGTTGTACAAGACGAAGCCGTTCTGTCCGTACCTGTGAACTTCCCTGCCTTCTAGCTCCTCTGGCAGACCAACAATCCAGATGGCGTGCATCGGGCACTTCTTGACGCAGATTCCACATCCAACGCAGAGATTCTCGGATATGATAGCTTTATCCTCTATCTTTATAGTCTCATCTCCCGTCCTGACGCGGGGGCAGTACTTCACACACTCCTGCCCGCACTTCTTTGGCTGGCAGCGATCTCTGTCCACCACTGCAATTCTGAGAGCCATCGGTTCTCAGTGGGCTGTTTGCTATTTAAGATTTGGGCGTTTTCGGATTTTGGACATTCAATCATTTATGGTCTTCTTCATCTCACCACTCCGATAATTTCTGAACAACCCTCTTTTCCCTGAAACCGAAAGAGGACAGAAAGAGAGCACCTCTTTTTAACTGACTCGAAAGCATAGCAGTGCAA
>Ga0190319_1000091_pt1 | contig 13507 bp, 6 predicted proteins | sample 48701145_MG_FD_165040 | JGI IMG/M metagenome (GOLD analysis project Ga0190319, IMG submission 165040) | Hydrothermal vent sediment bacterial communities from Southern Trench, Guaymas Basin, Mexico - 4870-11-4-5_MG | ecosystem: Environmental > Aquatic > Marine > Hydrothermal vents > Sediment ...
ACTGAAAGGATGGATGTCCCACTTTGCGAGTGTGGAAGGATGCTTTGCACCGCCGAATATATTGAGTTTGTCGTTTCAAGGGCGAATTTCCTGCTGAATCGTGCAAAGAGGAAACTGGAAAGATTGCTTGAAAACTTGAGTTCTTTAGAGTGAATTACTCTTTTAACGGAAGGACTTACTTTCGGGCTTTTTACCCATTGTTCAGCTTCACAGCTCACTCACAATATGACATGGTATGAACTCTTTTGTTTTTCATGACCAAAGCATAATAGCGGGAATCCAATCATCATATTTATTTCCGTTTGCATCAATGAATTCTGTGCAATTTATCCATCCATTTTCCGTTTTAAGTGAAGATGTGTGATGAATCTGCGGGTAAGAGCCTGTTACTATCGTTATATTGTATGTTTTTCCTCCTTCTAATGTGAAATTCTTTGGGAAGGTAATGTTATGCCAATCTCCTTTATATCCTTTCCATTCCGCTTCTGCTATTGTTCCCGATTCATTATATATTCTGACATATTCAGTATGTCCGCCAGTCCCTTTGCATGGATAAGTATAGAGATTTTTCACGATAATTGTTTTATATGGCGTAATCGTGCCGTTGAACGTGCCTGAGATACTTGGATATGGATTTTCTGGCGCTCCCGTGTCAAAAATGTTTTCTTCTATTATAACTATCGTCTCGCTCACATCTGGACTCATTTCCTCATCTATCTGCCCATCACCATTATAATCTATGCTCATCGTATAATTCGTAACATTTGGAACTATCTCAACCGATGCTTTTGTGCTTTCAGTTACGGAAATATCCTCAAACTTCGTCATCGAAATGTCATTCCCGACTGGTGAAATCCTTGTGAAGTTGAATATGCCTGTGTCATAAGCGTCTATATCCACAGAATAAGTGAGGTCTGCTGGTAGGTAAAATATCTTTGTTTCGTTTATTATGAGCATGCTCGCATTTGGTATTTCGTTTGTGCCATTGTCTGCGATTATTCTGCCATACTGGTCGGTGATTGTGACATTGACTGGACAGTCAATAGATATAACATTCCTCTCATTAGTTAGATATATTTCACTTGGTGATACGGAATAAAATGCCAAAAACTCCTTTCCGCTTTCCCATTTATAGTGGAATTCTTCAGTTGTTTTGTTATATATACAGACTCTGTAAGAGGTTACATCTGACGATTTATATGGGTAGTTCGGATCATAAATGTATATGTATGCCTTGTCTCCATCCTCAACAACTTTATATGCTACTACTGCATGAGTGGAATTGGGATCAGGCACTACATATGGAAAAGTCGGTAAATATTCCCATAATACTATGCAGGAAGGTTTACCAGATTTCAAGGAAATTACTAAATTTTCGTATTCCTTTGATTCATTTATGTGGAGCTTTAAGTCTAATCCCCAATTCCACTCGTGTTTCTCCTCATCTAAATCTTTCTCCGCATTCTTTTGGAAATATCTTATTATTGGAGACGCCTTATCTTTTGGAATTTGATATGTGTATTCGTATTCGTCTGGGAGATCCAATCTTTTAAGATGGAAAAAGAGGCTTGAAGTGGACATCCCCCAACAATAACCTTCGCTTCCCTCCCACCAATTCACAAAATTGTATCCGTCTCTCCAGATGTGAAAGTTTGTAGTAATTAGAGAGGAGAAGTCAGGCAATTTGAAAGTCAAGTTAACATTCTCTCCTGTTTCTGTGGATTTTATCCCTATTGTGATCTCTCTTATAGATGAAGTGGTCCGATTTAAGTCAAGGAATACTGAAATGTAAACGTATTTATCGACAATTCTTGCATAATCAGGAGCGATAATTTCGTGATTTGGTTCTCTACTTAAGTCTAATTGTAACAGCAGGGGATTTGTAGTTCTCTCTTCTAAAGTTTTCTCTGTAGAAATTAAGAAGTTTGCTGTTTCGTTTTTTGTCCTGTCATTTTTTGATACAGCCTTCACAGTTATAATATCATTTCCCACATCTTTTGCTGTTACATTCAAATAAACACGCTCTGATTCCTCTGGAGATAAAGCAATGCTTGTCTTTGACAATTCAAGATGCCAAGATGCTGTATCTGTTGCAGACAACTCTATTATATCATCAGCAGTTCCTTTGTTTGTTACGTTGAATACAAATTGGAAAGTAGTGCCAACATATCCACTCTCTTGTAATGGGGCAATATCAGGAACCGACAACTTTGGATTATATTCTTCAGCAGGTTTTATTGTAAGGTCTTCTGTATCAGCGGTTGACCACACACCATCATCATCCTTCACCTTAAATGAGATGATATGAGTTCCAACTGAAAGATCAGATGCAGGCATGTCAAAGTCTTCTTCGTTACTCAGCACGCCGTCTTTATCTGATGTCCATTCGTATGCGACCACCGAACCATCTGAATCGTTTCCATGTCCCCTGAAATGAACTATATCTTTTCCTTGGATTGCAGGGTCGGGAGTTATTGAATCAATAGTTGCTGTTGGTGGAATATTCGCAGCTTCACTTATTGTGAGCAAATACACTCCTTTTTTAGTTCCAAGCAGAACATCTTTAATTCCGTCATTGTTGAAATCCACCCAAGTATCTATGCATCCCCAATAACTACGCTCATCAACACCATATTCAGCAGACCAAATCTCAGAACCATTTTCCCCGCTTACCAAAGCGAGTTTACCCGCTGAGTATTCCTCTTCCACCCAAGAAGATGTGTTTTCATCCCAGTAGTGGTAATCATAATCCCATTCCATTTCTAGGATGATGTCAGTAACGCCATCTCCGCTCAAATCCATACATCTCCATACACATGAATGCAAATGAACACACATATCTTCTGGAACTTCTACATCGATGACATGTGTAAACGAATTTCTCCACAATACACTTCCATTAACTCCATTTAAGGTTATTATTTCGTATATGTGCTTCGTTTTCTCTATCTCTGTCTCATTTACAAGCATGATATCATCTTTTTCGTCGCCATTCAAATCAGCACTTATACCCATATAATCTATATCCTCACCTTCAGCAAATGTTTTCGTCCATATAAAAAGACCATTCTTGCTATTTATCATTTGCACTTCAGCAATTCCTTGTTTTTCAAGGAATACGCATATGTCAGGTATACCATCACCATTTATGTCGTCAGAAATATCTGCATCAACATCACTCACATTGCTATATGACTTTTTCCATAAAGGAGTTCCATTATATCCCCGAATAACTAAAACTTCAGCTGTGTCGTTTCGATAATCATTGTTTTCAATTAGGACATCACTCAAACCGTCTCCATTAAAGTCATACCATTCACAACAACAGCAATAATGAGCATAACACCATCCATAGAAGTGTTTTTCCCATATTATGTGTCCATCATACCCTCTTATTGCCCAAACTCCACATTTGTTATTTTCCCAGTCCCCGCCATCCACAACTATGTCGTTTAAGCCATCCCCATTTAAATCTCCACATGCATAGTAGCAACACCCAATATCATAACCTGTAAAATCCTTTTTCCATAATTCTGAGCCTATTTTACCATCTAAAGCTCGCATTTCTGATATATCTTTATCGTTTTCTGCATCCCATCCCTCACTTTCCAAAAGAACGTCCTCAATACCATCACCATTAATGTCTTCTCCTGCTTCGTGAACCCAATTCCACCACCACTCACCTTCATATAATATTGTCTTTCCCCAAAACTCCGCTCCATTCACGCCGTTAAATGCTTTTATAATCAGATGAGTTTTCTCTTCCGTGTAATCCTCCTCCATAGTCCAATAAACAAGCACATCCATAACACCATCCCCGTTAATATCGCAGAATTCGTCCGCACATATATCTATGTCATCAAATTTTCCAGTATAACTTGACGATTCACTCCATATTTTCGTTCCATCATTACCACTTAATAATTCTACACCGAATTTTGTCTTATTAGAGGCTTCGTCATATTTGCACCAGAAAACGATCACATCGTAGATTCCATCACCGTCCGCATCGTCATCGAGGTCATCAGCCCAAACTTCAGCATCATATCTCCTGCTCCAAATAGTGATGCCATCATCTCCACTAAGCATTAGCAATTTTCCACTAGTGTCAGTTATAATTGTGTCGTAAATACCATCTCCATTCACATCCTTTATGAGATCAAAATCTACTTCTACATCCTTCTCATCATTTACATAACTCCATAACAAGTTAACATTTCCATGAAGGGAAAAGGTATAATTTGATTTTTGAGTTCCTGTTGCTCTGATCATTTGTTTGTTGAGTTCATGTTTCGGAATCGGACGTTTATAAAACGGAATATGTTTCTCATGTGCTAAATATTCCTCATCTCCATCTATCATGTGACCAAAGAGCATGCGATGGGGAGTGATTATATTGTTGTAAAAAGGCATCACTGCTTCATCCCCCACTGCATGAACCAATTGTCCTTCTTCCACATACCGTCTTGCAGACGCCACACTCACACCCACGAAAGCACAAAGTAGCACAAATGCCACGCAGATTCCAAACACAAGACTTATATTCATACCCGCCACTGCTTTTGTTCCTTTCATCATAACTCTCCCTCCCGCCGTAGCAAGATATGATTGCCCTATATAAATAATTTGCACATTTTCTCATTTTTGAGATGCCCCTCTATTTTGAGTGGAAGCATTCCCGCTTGAACATTCACTCACCGCTCAAAGTTTCCTCCGTCTTCTGTTTCTCTCCGATGACGCTACTGATCAGAAATCCTCCTGCGGCGTGAAGGTCAAGCAACAGAAAGATGCCGCAAGGACACTTCAAACTGTCTTCACTTGCGAGACACCGCCGACATTTTCTATGAGAATTAGATTGTCAGCAGCATCTTCAATCTCACGATGGTGCGTCACGACAATCATTTGCGGAAGGATGGAGGAAGAGCCTTTGAAGAAGTTTTTCAGGATTTCCACGAGCTCTCTGCGTCGTTCTTCGTCGAGGTGCGTCGTCGGCTCGTCCATGATTACGGTTGTAATTTTACCTGAGAGAGCCTTTGCGATAGCGAGTCGCAATGAAATAGCGACTGCGACCTTCTCGCCCCCGCTCATCGCCTTCACAGAGATTTCGCCGCCTTTTTTCACCGCAACGACATCAAAGTCCTCGTCAAGCACGCAATCTGAAATTTCAAGGTTGAAGCACTCAAGGAATTCTCTCGTGTATTCTGAGATGAGCGGTGCGAGACGCTCCCTTAACACACGCTGGCTCCTGTCCTTTGAGAACGCATCACGAATGCGGCGAAGAGCGTGCAAGAAATCACGAAGTCGCTCCAACTCCGCCAATTCCTTTCGCATCGCCGACAAAGATGCGGAAATCTCGGCAATTTGAGCGAGCAAAGCATCCTCACGCCTCCGCAGTTCATTCAGCGAGGATTCTACCGCTGTGAGTTTCCGCTCCGTCTCACGAAATTCCCGCTCAATTTCATCGTGCTTTTCGGGTGAGAATTCTAAAGCATCTCTCTCTCGCTCCTTCTCCTCCAATTCCTTCTTCGTGTGCTTTAAGCGCTCCCTCGCCTCAGAGAGCTCCCTCTGCAAACGCTCCCTCAAAGACGCCTTCGCAGAGAGAAACTCATACCTTTCCTTCGCTGAACGCATTTCTTTCAACGCAGCCTCCACATCCGAAGGCTTAAAGCCCATTTTCTCAACAAGCATCCCCGCTTTAGCTTCCAAATCTTGAATTTTAACCTCTAAATCCCGTATTCTACGCTCAATTTCTTCCAAATTTCTTCCACTTAACGCCTTTTTTGATGCAATATGCTCTTGATATGCTTTTTCAAGCTCACTTTTCTCCGCCTCTAAACGCTCTATTTCCGCCTGAACTTCTCGCAAACGCTCAATTTTCGGCGAGAGCTCCGCAAGAGAAGCCTCGTATTCCTTCATCTGCTCCTTCACTTCCTCCGCCTCCGCCTCTAATTTTTCTAAACGCTCAATCTCAAGAGAGCGGACAGCATCTCTTTCTCGCTGAAGTCTCTCAATTTCCGTTTGCGTAGATGCGATTTCTCTCGCTGAACGCTCAATTTCCTCCTGTAGTTTGCGTCGTTCTTCCTCAAATTCCCTCTTCACACGCTCCTTATGTTCTCGTTCAAGAGGACGCTTGCAGACAGGACATTCGCTCTCCGCATCTAAAATGCGAATGTTCTCTGCAATCTCGCAAATTCTTCCGTTGAGGCGCCCCTTCTTGCTCACAAGTTCCTGCAATTTCTCCTCTTTCTCGCTCAATTCCCGCTCTAATGCGTGCAAACGCTCTTTCTTTGCAGAGACGGTCGTGAGTGAAAAGCGCATCGCTGTCTCCCTGAGATGCTCAATTTCAGCGTTCAATTTCTTGAGCGTTGCGAGAGCCGCTTCCCTCTTCGCTTCAACATCCAAAAATCGTCTCTCATGCTCTTTCAGCGTTTTTTCCTCATCTCGCAGTGCATTTAACGCAGAAATGACATCAGAGAAGCGTTTGTATGCATGCTCTGAACGCTTAATCATCTCCGTGAGCGAGAAAACACGCTCTCTTTCCTCACGCTCACGCTTTAAATCCGCAGAAAATCGCTCAATATCCGCAAGAATCCTCGCATATTCCTCCAAAATATCCAATTTCTGCACTTTTCGCTCTAAGGAACGCATCTCATCAAACGCATTCTCCGCCTCTTCCAATTCTCGCTGAACTCGCTGAACCTCCGCAGATTCCGCTTTCAAACGCTCAGAAAGCACTTTTATCGCTTCAGAGAGCTTTTGCCACGCCTCTCGCCGACGCCTCTGCTCCTCGTATTCACACTTGACTCTCTCGTATTCTCGCCGAATTCCCTCCCTTATCTTCTCATTTTCCTCCTTCTCCTCCCTCACTGATTTCAATTCCTCATTTACTTTTCGTAATTGCTCCTCTTTTTCCTCTAAACGAGCCTTCAACACATCATACTTTTTCGCTTTCTCCTCAAAATACTGCTCAACTTCACGCATATTCTCCCAACTTTTCTCCAATTTGTCCAGACCGATGAGCTTTCCGATGATTTTCTTGCGTTCTGCAGGTGAAGCGTCAATTAAATGCGCTATTTCGCCCTGCCTCACGAAAACAGAGTTCAAAGCGGTCTCCTTGTCCATGCCGAGAATGCGTTGAACTTCTTCAGAGACCTCGTTCTGACCTCTTGCGACGAGCGTTTCTTCACCTTTGCTGTCTTCCCTGAAAAGCTCGGCATCACCGCCACGACGACCTCGCTCCCTACGAAGTGTGAATCTGCGACCTCCTTCGCTGAATTTCAGCGAAACGGTTGCTTTTCCGCTGCTACTACCTCGCCTGATTAAGTCCGTCATTTTCTCGCCTCTGACCTTCTCGTTGAACAAAGCGAATATAATTGCATCAATTAATGATGTCTTTCCCGCTCCATTCGCCCCTACAATCGCAGTCATACCCTGCGTGAAATGAATTTTCGTCTCTTTATGCGATAGAAAATCCTCAAGATGCAACTCTTCTATGAACATTTTCCCTCATTTCCCTCTCTTGTTTCGCTTCTTTTTCTACTTTTACAAATCTCCCCCTCTTCCTCTCCCCACTTCCCTCCCCGCCTCGCCTACCACCACATTTTGAACATCCACTCACGCACTCGCTTCCTGCCTTTCCGCTTCCGCTTCTCCACTTCTCTTCCTCTCGCTCTCTTTTCTGCGGACTGCGTCCCCTCGGCATCTCCCTCGCAAGCGCCGCACTTGAATTTTTCCTCAAAGAACGCCTCCGCAGTTTTAATTGCGTCCTCAATATTGCCTGCTGAGAGGTTTCTGTGCAGAGAGAGGGCGAGTTCCGCAAGTTCTTCGCCGAGAAAAGATGAGAAGATTTCACGAAGGATGCCATCTCCGCCTCCTCTGACGGTTTCAGGAAGCGTAGAAGGGGAAATACCTCGCTCTTTAAACGCAATTTTATAAGTTAGGACCTTTCCACGAAGTATTTTTTCAACATTTTCCAGCACTTTTTGCCTATTTATGTGCTTTCCTCCAACTGTTAGGTGTAAAATAGGTGGCTTCTCACTCTCGGGAATTTGCAATCCATTTAACGCTTCCGCTTCAACCTCCTCCTCAAATTGCGGTCTTATGTTCAGATTAATCGTGTGCAAAAGTGGTTCTTCACCGTCCAAATCCACTAAGTAAAACCCCTTTCCCCGCTTTTTCCAAGTGGAAATCTCATCTTTTCGCATGATTTCAGTGGAGCCTGCGTAGGCGAAAATCCCATCATTTATGCGAATACTTTGTCTTGAATGGACATGCCCAAACGCATAATAAGAAACATTTCTGGGCAATTCACCCTCTCTTAACTCATAAGCACCCTCAAAAGGAAGGAACTTTTCAACCGCTTGATGCGCAATCAGCACAGATTTCTTATATTTTGATGCGATTTTCTCAAATTTTGCCATTTCTGACCTCAAAGCAGCGGTGTATCTGCCCTTAAGGTTTGATATTCCGCCGAAGAGTATGCCGTTGATTTCAGTGCATTCAATGCCGTGAACGCCAAGCACTCGCACATCAAATAGTTTATGCGGTGGCATTCCTCGCCTACGAGGCATGTCGTGGTCTCCCAAAACAGTCAGCACTTCCATCCTTCCGTCTATTTTGCGGAGTGCTTCCTTGAAAACATGCAACGCCTTCACAGGCGGTGTCGCTGAATCAAAAGTGTCGCCTGCGAGAATCAAAACCTCAGCACGCTCTTTCAACGCAATCTCAATCGCTTCGCAGAAAGCATCATAAATGTCATTCTCCCGCTCCTCAATGTTGTATTGGCGGTATCCGAGATGCGTGTCTGCAATGTGTGCAATACGCATACTCTACCTTTTCTTTCATTTCATAATAATAAATAGAGGAACGAGCATAATAAATAGAGAACGAATAGAGGAACGAGCATAATAAATAGAGAACGAGCAGTGAGCCACGAGCAGTAGCAACACACTCACAGCAGCTATCCGTTTCTTCTTTCTCTCCGCATCTTGCACTTATTCAGAAGCCCTCAACGATGCTTCTCACAATCTCAATTTCTTTTCTTGCCTGCTCTCCGCTTGCTCTCGCCGATTCTTCCGCCTCCGCCTCCGCAGATGCCTCTCGCAAAAGTCTCACGGTGTCTATGTCTGCACCGCCTTCTCTTGTCTGCCGCTGGCGAATGCGAACCATGACTGGCGCCCTCGTCACTTCGCCTACTACCACTGCCTCGCCGACATTTAAGCCTGGTAGGTCGTTAAGCAGGCTCTCACTCATCCGCTCAGAGCTTCTTCGCACCGCATTCTGGTCTTCAGGATTCGTGATTCGCATGATTATTTGTGAGTTGCACTGGCTCAGAGCATCCGCATCTATCTTGCATGGTCGCTGTGTGATGAGCGTCAGGAATATGCCGAATTTACGACCCTCTGCGGCAATTCGCTTCAAAATGCCCTTCGCAAGCGTCTCCTCATCGTCGGGAATGAATCTGTGTGCTTCCTCCACGAACACGAACACAGGATACTTCATAACGCCATCGCCACCGCTTCTTTGCGTGAGTTTCAACGCAAGTATCTCTCGCAGGACCCTCGCAGCGATGTAATTCGCCACTTTATCGTTTAAACCTGACAAATCAAACACCGCAACATGCTTCGCCTTCAAGAATTCGCTTGCGCTTGTCGTTGAATTGCCGAATATACCTCTGAATTCTCGCAGCATCTCAACATATTTCAGCGCATCTGAAGCGTCCTTGTCGCCTGCTAAGCCTCGCTTCTGAAGCAATTCAATGAGCTCTTCAAGCGAAAAATCCCCCCCTCTTTCTTCCCACAACTCCTCCAGAGCGGAGCGAATCGCTTTTTTTATGTTCACCCAACGCTCTGAAATTCCACAGAGCATTGAAATTTCATCAATGTCCAAATCGGCGAACCGCACCTCGTAGTTCTTCACCGAGCTAATCTCCCATTCATATCTTGAAGTGCTTTCTTTTGTGCGGAAAACGCTCACTCTATCCGAAAACTTCCCGCCATTTCGGTCTTGCGAGAGGAAAATGTAGTCCGCATGTGGGTCTAAAACGACAATCGTTGCACCCTTCTTCAGCAGTTCTTCCATAAGAACGCCCGCCGTGTAGCTCTTTCCCGCACCTGTTTGAGCGATAATTGCGAGATGCCTGCGAAGACCATTCACGGAAATGCTCACTTTCACATCGCTGCGTGTGATTAAATTTCCGATGAAAAGCCCTTCTTCATCGCTGAATGAGTAGAAGCGTCGCAAAACCTCTTCAGAGGCTGCGAAGACCTCTTTGCCGGGTTTAATTGCCATTCTCGGCTGGCGAACGACGCCGTTGTGAATGTATCCGAGGACACGAGCCTTCGCAATCGTGCGGTTGTCTGCGAGACCCGCCTCAACGATTCGCTGTGCAGATTCAAACGAAAGAGAGTGAGGCAACGCCAAAGATGCTGAAAGGATTGTATGCACTTGCGCTATTACTTCAACGGGTTTGCGACCCTCATCCGTCTCTTCAACTGAAAAAACACTCACATATTCCCAGCGTGGCACCTCTCGCTCCGCAACGAAAAGGAATTCTGTTGCAGATGCCTCTCCCACAACAATACCAAGCCTCCTTGCGTTGCTAACGACCTCCTCCACTTGCACTCCCCTCATTTTCTCCATTTTCGTCTCACCCTTCTCTCTACCTGCCTCTGTCTTCCGCTCTCTGAACATCCCCTCTGAACATCTGAACTTAGGGAAATTTCACACGCCTCTCTCCTCTTGCAGTCGCTTCTATGCCCATGATTTCCTCAAATTTCCTCAAATACACGGATTCAAACACATCTTTACGCAACTTCACCGCAGAATCTACTGCAGAGAGCCATATATTGTAGTTCTCTAAACCGCAGTAGCCCGCAGAAATCAGCCTCAAAATCTCCTCCAACTTCTCATAATTTTCACATACGACCAAATCTTCGGGAAAACGAACATCTGAAAGCGTTTTATTTATGCCGAAGAACCATGCAGGCACATCTATTCGCATCGGCGTGTCGTTAAGAGCGGGAAGCACATGGAAAGAAACAATTGCAGGCAACCTTTCAAGGCTTTCCACAACCCCCCTCGCTCGCTCAAGAAATCCGTCGTCAAGTGCGGAAATGGGGAAGCGTCTCCTCAAGAAACCGACAGGGTCTTTCCGCATCGCCTCAAGCTCCCTGCGGAAGCGAGGTTTTGTCCCAAGTAGGAGCGGAGTGGTGCATCCAGTCTCATTTTTTGAACGAGCATACCTCAGAATCAGATGAAAATCAGGTCTCCGCTGTAATAAAAATGCTCTGAATAGCCTCTTAACTCCTTCGTCAAGCTCCTCTTCCGCACGCTTTAATGCAAATACAGCCGAAGAACCCCCTTCAACAGCGGAGCGAATGAGGAAATGCCTGAACTCTTGCTCAACACCCGCATTTTCCAAAATTTTTGCGAGTAGAAATGTTCTGAAGAATGAAGTTCTGCTCTCTTTGCTCACGCCCACGACTGGAACAGATGAGCGACGGGCAGCATCAAGAAATGCAGACAACACTTCAAAATAATCTACCATTAATGCCCTGTTCTTCACGAAATCTGTCTCTTTTGGGAGATGAGATAGTCTGCCGAAGAGCGAACCGTCAATAAGAATGAAACCTTCATATCCCTCTTTTAATGCATCAAGCGCAACTAAATGCTCCAAATGCTCACGAAGTCTCCCTAAAAGTGGCAAGTCTTTGAAATTTGGCGAGTATTCATGACCCACGCTCACACGCTTGTATTTACGATTTGCGGAGAGAGCAAGCGCACGGACAACATAAAAAATAGAGCCGTCTCCGAGAGAATGCTTCGCAGAACTGCTGTCAACAGCTAGAACCTCGCCGCAGAAATCCTCATGGAAGTGGAAAGGCAGCCAGAAATGCTCAATGCACGCTGCGTCAGCGTCGGGCTCAGCCTTTAACCGCTTCCTCTCCGCATGCAACTCATTCATGAATTCCGTCAGAAACGCAGGCATCCTTTATCCTACGACGAAAAATAAAATAATTGCACCGCCCAATTCATGCGAATTGAAATGAGTGTTGTGTATTTCATAGATGCTCGTGGGGGGAAGAAGCCACTCGTGGAGAGGTTGCCCGACTTAGTTGAGCGTCTGCTTCAAGGGGAAGAACTGCGAGGGAATGTCGCATTGAAAATGCACTTCGGTGAGAAGCACAACGAGACATTCATCAAACCCTTTTACATAAAAGCAATCGTTGATTCGCTGAAGAAGAGGCATGAAAATGCGAAATTCTTCCTCACAGACACAACAACAATATACAAAGGCGAGCGATATAATGCGATTGACCATATTATGTGTGCGGTTTATCATGGCTTTTCGCCCTCCTATATCGGTTGTCCCGTTATTATTGCGGATGGTTTGAGCGATGAAGGCGTTCCTGTGAGTGAAAATGTTGAGATAGCCCGTGCTATTTACGACAGCGACGCCCTAATTGTGATTTCCCACGCAACAGGACACGGCGCTTCTTCATACGGCGGGGCGTTGAAGAATGTTGCGATGGGCTGCGTCACGAAGCGAACAAAGAAGTGGCAGCATGAGGTCACGAAGCCCGTTTTCAACGATTCACTATGCAACCTTTGTGGGGAATGTGAGCGGGCGTGCAGCTTAAATGCGATAAAAATCAACGAAAAACTCGTTTTTGATGATGAAAGATGTATTGGTTGCGGCGCTTGTATCGCTGCTTGCAAGACCGGAGCGCTAAGAACAGAGGAAAAAGCATCTGAAAAAATTCAAAAAAGGATTGCGTTCGTCGCAAAAGAGGTGCTTAAGCATGTGAAAAAGGCATATTTCATCAATTTTGTGGTGAGCGTCACGCCCTTCTGCGACTGCGCTGAGATGGCACCACGATTCATTTGCGAGGACATTGGCGTTCTCGCCTCCGCTGACATTGTTTCAATTGACAACGCAACGATAGACCTCATCGGCATCTCCGCCTTTGAAGGCGACCCGAAGGTGCAAGTGCGAGAGGCTCAAAAACTCGGTCTCGGCGAAATGTCTTACGAATTACGCAAGATTTAAGTTATGTTTGCTTGCTATGGTAGTTTCTGCTATGGGAAAAATTGAGAAATGAGGGCGTGTGCATACGCACCATCGCACATTTCAGGCTTCTTTGAAATCTGCGAGAATGAGAATCCGCTGGAGAAAGGCTCTGTCGGCTGCGGTGTTCTGCTTTCCGCTGGCTGCTTCACTGAAGTGCGAGTATGCAAGTGCGAAGAGACAGAAATACGCATAAGAATAAATGGGAACGAGGAGGAGGCGCCGACAACGAGGTCTGTCGTTGAGAAGATGCTTGCATCAGCACTGTCAGCACGAAAGAGGGGAGCGTTTTGTGTTCTCGTGGACACGGGATTTGAAGTGCCTCTGCGGAACGGTTTCGGTGCGAGCGGAGCAGGCGCATTAAGCACCGCTCTCGCATTGAACGATGCACTTTCGCTGCGATTTACGCTGAATGAGCTTGCGCAGATCGCACATCTT
>Ga0190319_1000092_pt1 | contig 13361 bp, 15 predicted proteins | sample 48701145_MG_FD_165040 | JGI IMG/M metagenome (GOLD analysis project Ga0190319, IMG submission 165040) | Hydrothermal vent sediment bacterial communities from Southern Trench, Guaymas Basin, Mexico - 4870-11-4-5_MG | ecosystem: Environmental > Aquatic > Marine > Hydrothermal vents > Sediment ...
TTCCTTACACCAAGGAATTGGTTCAAGCTCAAATCTATCGCTCAGACTTTTAACAACATCCTCAACGCTTGCTTTGAGCGTATTAACTCTTATGCTCGTCCTTAGAGGTTTGGCCATGTATCTGTAGAATTCATCAGAATCGTCGATCTTCTCATACCTTTCTATGAACCTTGGATTAATCTTTCTGAACTCTTCCTTAATCTCCTTAGGTGTTAGACTCTCGCTGATCATTTGTACGTTCTTGAGAGAGATGGTAGAATAAAGCTGTTCCGATCGCACTCACAAGACCGATCAGTACGAAAGCCCAAGTTAGGCTCATGATGTCCATGATAATCCCAGTCAAGATTGGAGAACTAGTCATTCCCACACCCATGTTGAATAGACCCATAACAGCTCCATGCCCAAATTTCCTCCCAAGTTCTGCTGCTATCACTGAAGCTGAGGACATCGAAATTGTTCCACCGATGCCGATGAGCAAGCCCAAACCGGAGAATCGTTGGAAAGCTTATGCTGAGGAATGGAAGCGCTATGAAAGCTATCGTTGATAACGTAGCTCCAAAGACTACAAGCTTGACTCTATCGAATTTGTCCGCCAAGGTGCCAAATATCCTTTGAAATAGGGCGTTTGAAAGTATTATGATCGCTACGATCATTCCAATCTGAAACCTAGAAAAATGGGAAATTAAAATAGGCAGGAATGACATCACCATCGCCAATCGAAACGCGTTGGATATTCTAAATATCAAAAGAGCCTTTAACAGTCTGTTTAATATGCCTTTCGAAATTCTATTCTGGATTTTGGCTTAATGGATGGCACGAAAAGCAGAACTAGCAGAAATGCGAATGCTGTAAGGATCGGTAATGCTATGATATTGTTGATGAATTATAGTAATGTATCCACAATCTGAGGGAAAGTTCGAGCATTTTGATAGATTTAGAGGATCTGATTGTTTTTCTTGAGAAACGAGGATTATCGTTTCTCAATGCTAGAAACAAGCATTCTATGTGGTTAGTTTTTTCCTTTTTCACTATTCTCTGCTTGTAAGGGATTAAGTTATAGGCCAACGATCTGTGTAAGATATTTTACGTTTGATTTTATCTAATCCATCCCATAATCGTTTAAATGTGTTAATAGAACGATCTCCTACTGCATAACCTGTAACTTTACGAGAATTTACTTCTAAGGCCAACCAAATCCATATCTCATTCTTCCTACTTCTAACAAAACTACACATCTCGTCCAATTCTACGACAGGCCTATCTACTTCAATCTCATCCCTTAGATCTTTTTTTGAAAACTCTCTAACCCAAGCTATTACAGTCTTCGGAGAAAGCTTGAAAATCCTGCTAGCCTGCCTTATCCCAACTCCCTCCTTCACAACAGCCTTAACTACCATCTCCTTAAATTTCTCAGGATAATTCCTAGGCTTTATCGGATTTAAAACAAACGTCCCGCTTTGCACTTGTATCTTTGTCTCTTCTCTCCCGATTTAGTGAAATAATATCCCATCTTAACTACTTCCATCGACTTACAATGTGGACATATCATCACTCATTTATACACCCAATTGAATATAAACATTACGGTAACATTACCAACTCCAGTTCTCATTTTGGATGAACTTCAGAAGATCTGTGATCTGAAGATCGATGGCGAGCTCATATACGAGCTATTCAACTTCTTCGTAAGTTTAACCAAGCAGAGGCATCTGGCACATGTATTCTGTGTAACCTCAGATAGTCTATTTTTGGAAAAGATTTACAGATCTGCTGTTCTTCATGAAAAAGCCGACTTTTTGCTCGTAGATGATTTCAACCGCCCGACTCTTAAGAAAACATGGATTTAGTAACGATGAAATAGAGATAACCTGGTATTATCTCGGTGGAAAACCGGTCTATCTCATCGAAGCTATAAAGAACAGATCAAATTTACGACAATTCTGTGAAAGATTACTCAGAATGAGAATTAGACAAATTTTAGAAGCTTTGGAGGGTAAAATACCCAAGTTGTTTAAGCTGTTCAAAGATCGAAATGTAATCGAATACGATACTCTTACAGACGAGCTTAAATTATGTGTTAGGGAAAATATAGTATTTGTTGATCCTGTAAACGGAATTGTGAAACCCCAATCTCAAATAGATCTCTTAGCAATGAGATCAATAATAAATAAGTACACAGATGGCTAGATCTAATATACCGATGAAGATACCCTTGCCCACTGAAACGTGATGAAACCTACGGGATCTGAGGTCAGCTGAAGATATTTTCCAAAGCCAAAATAACCTTCCACTGCTCGTCAATCCTCTTCTCGATCTCAACTATGTCATCATTGGTTAGATGTCTGAATCTCCTCTGCCTTCTCAGGTAATCTGCCAAGGGTAATCTTTTATCCCTATCTCTATATGGTTTGCTTTGGGGAGATATCTTGAATCTTCCATCGAACTCCCAAAGGATCCAAGCTCCGCATTTAACGGCCATCCTTGCGATCTCAACTGTTTCACCGCTATCAAACCCCCACCCGGGCGGACATGGACTATGGAGATGTATGAATCTAAATCCCTCAATTTCGCTTGCCCTCTTAAGCTTGGCAATGAAATCCTGTAGATATCCGACGCTCGCAGTTGCTACATAATCGGCTTTATGCATCAGCATTATCAATGCTAGATCCTTCTTCTCTTCCCTCTTTCCAGTTGGAGATGTCGTCGTTCTTGCCTTCCAGAACGTTGTGCCACTGGTTTGAATTCCGGTGTTCATGTAAGCTTCGTTGTCGCTGACTACAACGATCATATCGTCCTTCCTGACGCAGGCACCGCTCAAAGTAGCGAAACCTATATCCGAGCCTCCATCACCCATCCAAACCACCGGAATTCCGTCCTTGCCCAACCTCTTAAAAGCTGAACCTAAGCCCGTCGCTACCGCCGGAGCGGATGCGAACGGAACGTGTAGGCATGGAAACTTGAACGCAGATTTATCCCTACTTCCGGCGATTATCGTTGTGCATCCTGCGGGAACGATCAAAACGATCCTGTCCCCTAAGGCCATTCCCAAAGCCTTCAAGCCGAGGGCATGCGGACAACCTTGGCAGGCGGTGTTTCCCGGCAGAAGGTACTTCTCCTTTGGAAGATCCTTAATCTTCACAACCACCATCCTCTCAACTCCCCTTCAACGAACCTCTTAAACATGGCAACGAAATCCTCAACTCCAACATCTACACCTCCAAGCCCGGCCATCACACTCTGAACTGAAGAATTTGCAACCGATTTAACTTCGGTGGCTATTATCCCACCCTTTCCAATCGAGCTATCCCTTTCTACAACAAGTATCTTCTTGCAATTCAACTTTGCAATCTCCTCAGCCGGGAAGGGACGAATGAATCTCAATCTCAACATACCAATCTGAATTCCCTCATCCCTGAGGATATCTATCGCATCCTTCGCATCTCCGCACCAGGCACCCATCATGATGACCACGTATTCAGCGTCATTAAGTCTATACCTCTCCACCAGATCGTAGTCCCTAACGTAACCGGAATTTCTTACCAAATCACCGACCTTCTCCATATCCTCCATCATACTCATTCTGATCTCCATCGCGCATTCGTTCGTCGTTAATCCGCCGACAGCAATTGGATTACCAGGCTCCATCACAAACGGTTTATCCCTTTTCCTTTCAGGCAAGAACCTGTCAACTTCATCTTGCTTAGGTATGTCCACAACCTCGGCAGTGTGACTAACCTGAAAACCGTCCAACCCAACTGCAAAGGGCAGATCGATCTGCTCTGCAACTTTAAATCCAATTAAAGTTAGATCGAATGCTTCTTGAGCATTTTCAGACATCGCCAAGATCCAGCCAGAATCCCTAAGCGTTAGTAAATCGGTGTGATCAGTATGTATGTTCCAAGGGGGACCGATGGTTCTCGTAACCAAAGCCATAACGATGGGAAGACGAGAGTTGGCAACCCACCAGCACATCTCGTACATGTAAAGCAACCCGTGGCTTGAAGTTGCCGTAAATGTCCTCAAACCTCCGGCTGAAGCTCCATAGGCCGCAGCCAAAGCGGAATGCTCAGACTCGACTCTGATGAATTCTGCATCCAGCTCCCCTTTCTCAACCATCTCCGCAAGTCTTTCGACTATGGTAGTTTGAGGAGTTATGGGATAAGCCGCGATGAATTCTGTTCTTGCCATCTTCACAGCTTCAGCCACTGCGTAGTTGCCAGTGAGGATCTTCTTCATGTTTCCTCCTCCCTAACCATCTCTATAGCCTTTTTGGCACATATCTTGGCACATATCCCACAACCCTTGCAGTAGTCGTAATCTATGGAGATCCCACCATCTACGACATCTATTGCATTCTCTGGGCAGTAGAGCCAGCAGAGAAGACAGCCGTTGCATTTCGTATCATCATAGATTGGCTTAAACGTTCTCCAGAGACCAGTTTTTCCGGCTGAACCTTTCGATGGCCTCGCCATCATGCATTCCATCTTTTCACCTCCTCGTAAGCCTTCTTAGCCGCTTGAACGTTTAACTCCGCTAGCTTACCTGAAAACGTTTCCTCGATGGCTACCTTTAAGGAATCGAATGAGAAATCCAAAACCTTAGCCATCGCTCCTGCCATCGCCGTGTTTACGATTGGCCAACCGGCTGAAACCAAGTTCAGATCTAGGGCTATGGATGAGGCATCCACGTAATACACCTCACATCCCTCAAGCTTTGGATGCTTCGAATTTATTACGATCGTTTCAGCTTTAACCTCAGCAATACTGAGTATCTTTTCGGAGAATATCGAAACGATATCGGGTTTTCTGACGGACGAATGTCTTCTTATCGGTTTATCAGAAATTCTTAAAAACGATCTAACCAATGCCCCCCTCCTCTCAGCCCCAAACTGAGGAATTGCCTGTGCAAACATCCCTTCATTTAACGCTGCGATCGCAAGTAGTCTCGCTGCTGTGACACCTCCCTGCCCACCGAAACTAAGGATCATAATCTCCAGCAAAGCCATCACCCAATTTTATCAGACGATGACAATACATTTATTTAAATTTCGATATTATGATTTTAATTTTTCTAATTTTATTATTGCTTTTTTTCCATTGACTGTAACTTCAAAAACACCCCTATCTACCTCCTCCACCTCAATCTCAAACTTCTTTCCAAGTACACTCACAACGTACTTCATGGCAACCCCCTGATCCTTGCAGCAGCCTTCCAGTAGCTGACACCCCTAACTACATCGTTCGGCATCTCCTTCTTATCCTTTAGATACCTGTGAATTGCAGCTATAGCTGCTAAGAACTCCTCCGGAGACATCGAATCACCTACGTATCATGTTTCTTTGGCGGTAACTTCTTCCTCTTAGTTTCAAGCATCCTCAGAGCATTAATAATTTTGCTCCTCGTCCACTTCGGATCGATTATGGCATCTATATGCCTTCTCTCTAAAGCCCTATTAGCGTTGGCCTCCCATCTCCTGTACTCTTCGAGCTTCTTCTTCCTCTCTTCTTCGCTCAGTTCTCCGTGCAGAAGCTTGACATCTGTATCTATGTCCGTTACCGCAAATTCCGCATTTGGATATGCATAGACAATGTCTGCTCCGACGAACTTACTTCCCATCGCAACGTAAGCAGCACCATATGCCTTTCTCAAAATTACCGTGATCAATGGAACCGTCGCTTCAGCGTAAGCCTGCATGAGCTTAGTTGCATAATATGGCAGTCCAGAGAGTTCTTGCTGATTGTCTGGCAGATAGCCGGGAGTATCGACGAACGTGACTATCGGAATGTTGAACGCATCACAGAATCTGATGAACCTCGCAATTTTTCTTACGGAATTCAAATCTAAGCAACCAGCGTAAACCATCGGATTGTTTGCGACTATTCCAGCCGTAACCCCATCAAATCTTCCAAAACCTACGACTGCATTCTGAGCGAAATCGGGCTGAATCTCCAAGAATTCCCCGTCATCAACAATCGCCGTGATTACGTCTCTGACGTTGTAAACCTTGTAGGGATCATCTGGAATTATACTCGCTATCTGCTCCGTTTGCCTCGAAGGCTCATCGCTCGTTTCGGCAATTGGCGGATCCTCCATGTTGTTTAGAGGTAAATAGCTCAGAAGTCTTCTTGTAAGCATCATCGCCTCTTCATCACTTTCGACGATGAAGTGTACGTTCTCGGTTCTTGCATGCTTAACTCCATCAACCTCAGCGTCCTTTCCAGTTACAAGCTTTATTATATCGGGCATAACTACACTCAGTTTGCAATCCTTCGTAGCCAGCACGAAATCTGTCTCAGCATAGCAAAAAATGCCATGGCAGTTTCCCAAGATTATCGATATCCTTGGAATCACACCGCTTGCGATTGAAATCCTTGAAAACAGGTTTGCCAAATCTGCCAACGTGCTGTGGGAAATCTTAATTCCTTCGCAATTGAATATCGTTATCAGTGGAGTTCCGGTCTTTAAGGCTAGATCTACCACCTCAGTTGAACATCCCTCAAATAAACCTTCAAAGATATAAACACAAACAGGTCGGCCATCTATGGTTCCGAATCCACCATTTTGACCTATTTCTGAAAAACTGCCCTCATCGAGTAGAATATCTAGCGTCATGATCGACCCCTAAAAACCGCCATAAAACCTTATAAATATCTTTCGAATAATAACTTAGGGCCCGTGGGGTAGCCTGGATATCCTAAGGGGCTTCGGACCCCTTGACCCGGGTTCAAATCCCGGCGGGTCCGCTGTGTACGTACATATGTACCTACACTCAACGCTTATATTTAATCGGGTTTAATTTTTCGACCTCGAAAATTTAATCGATAAATTTTTATGGTTGGAGCTCCAATAGTTGCATATGCGTGTTATATCCGAATTTTTGCAGTTGTATGCAAAAAGAAGTACAAAATCAACGTATAGATCAGCCATAATTAAGTTTTTAGAATTTATATACAATAAGAAGAGGAAAAACGCAAAAGTAACAGATGAAGAAATGAAGGAGTTTGAAAGGTTAGCGGAAGAATATTTTAAATCATATCGTGATTTTGGAAAAGATTTAATCAGATTTGCATCATGGTTATCAGAACAGGAAATTCCGCCGAAGACAGCGTCAGCATATGTTTCAGCGGTGAAGGAATGGTTTATTTGGAATGAGATAGAATTATCACAGAGAATTATAAAAGAGATTAGACATAAATTACCGAAAGGTGGAGTAAGAAGTGAGCAGGATGATTTAACGAAGGAAAAACTCCGTAAGATTTTGCAGAATTGTGATATAAGGGGTAAGGCGTTGTTCACATTTTTAGCATCAACAGGACTACGAGTATCCGAAACGCTAAGTCTGGAGATTGACGATGTTAGATTATATAACGATCCACCTGAAGTTATAGTAAGAGGTCATATTACGAAAACAGGTGAGCAAAGAATTGTATTTTTGACATTGGAGACAAAGCAGATCCTGATAGATTGGTTACAAGTGCGTGATAAATTTTTACAAGAAAGTTATGAACGAACAAGAAATTTCAGAAAAATAGGAAAGACACCGATAGATTTATCAGATAAACGGATTTTCCCGTTTCATCAGTCAACGGCTGAAAGGTTATGGAAAGAGGCATTAGAAAAATCGGGATTATTAAGATATGACAAGAGCACAGGTCGTAAAACATTGACAATTCATTCGTTAAGAAAGTTTTTCAGAACTCAATTAGTTAAGGCGAAAATTCCACAAGAAGTTATAGATGCATTAATGGGACACAATAGACAAAGTTTAGCGCAGATTTACACGAAGTTCCCAAAGGAAGAAATTATAAAAATGTGGAAAGAAAAGGCAGAGCCTGAATTGACGATTTTCAGTAGTCCAGATGCTGAAATGCTGAAAAGGAAATTGAAGGAGAAAGAAGAGGAGTTAAGAAGGAAGGAGAAGGAAATAGAGGAAAGGATAAAGGAAATGGAGCAAAAATTAATGTCAGAGCTAGAAAAAAGAATGGAAGAAAGGAGGATGGAATATAAGCAGATGCTACGAATGTTTGCAAAGGATAGTGTCGTTTTAGAGGAAAAGATTAAAAAGTTAGAGGCTCAAATCCAAGAGTTGAGAAATTACTTTGTTTTGTTAGTTAAAGGAACACCAAAAAGAGGATTTCCGCTCGCACGGAGCGATGAAGATGTTTTTGAAAAGATTAAGAATGAAATGCCAGAGTTTGTTTCGGAGGAGTAAGTATGAGTATTTCAAAGGATACAAAGAAATTGATCGAATATTTGAAACAAAAGCATCCTGAAATTTTTAGGGAATTGATTTTTACTCAAGATGGAGTTTATATCACAGTTGAGGGCATAGAACTGTTTAAAAAGCATGTTAATTTTAAGGAATTATTAGATCTGTTTGATTGTTAAGATTATATTTTTTTCAGACTGTTTTTGAAAAACGTTTGACAGATTATTTAAATTTTCCGATTCAAAATTTTATAAAAATAGTGAGAATGTAGATTTTTCTACAGAAACATTTTTAAAGTGATGTGTGTATGGCTCGATTGTATGAAGCGTGCCAGAATTATATCCTATGTCTCTCCAAAAGTTGCAGAAAGGATAAAGAAGATTGCAGAGATTGAGAAAGCAAGTATTTCGAGTATCACGGAGAAGGCTATTTTACTGGGACTAAAAGAGTTGGAGGAGATATACGGGATTAGATAATTTGAAAAAAGCAACAGGAGGTGGTGAGAGGTGGATTCGGATTTTAATGGAAATCTGAATGATCGAATATATAAATTTTCCGATATAGAAAAAGAAATATATAAGAGATTTCAGAAAAGAAAGCCAAAGATTAAGAATGCTCAGCAGATGATAAGCGTGAGTACAAATAAGTTGCAAAAGGAGATTGATGAAACGATTTGGCAGTTATTGGATATGTCATATGAGTATAACAAGGAATTCGCACAACATTTAAGATTGCAGGGAGAGAATTTGACTGAACACGACGTAAAAGTCAATACCGTCTCAGCCTTGTTCATATCACTATTCTATCATGCAGGGAAAAAATTTGGAGCAGATGCAGTAAATGACGCCGTAAACAAGTTTATACTCAAAGTGCAGACACTAGATTTAGTGAAACTGATGATGGATGAATTATCAGATTAATTTTTTTTTTAATTATTTTTATTTATTCGATGTAAGTGTAAGGAAGGCATGAAAGGGGGCGAACGGAGGGTAAATGTTAGAGATACTCCTGAAAATGTCAATAAAAAATTTGTGGAGGAAATCCGAGAAGATTCAATCATAGCGGAAGATTCGATAGTTGATCAAATATCGAAGGATCAGCAACAGCAACCTGTTACATGTAAGGAGTTCCTGGAATGGTTGTTTACAAGGAAACCAGAAGACGAACTTATCGAGGTTTCAAAACTTTTTGAATCAAAAGGAGCAAAAACAATCGAAGAGGTACTAGAAATAGCTCGAATATGGGATTATCAGGACATTTATTTCAGTCCGAGTCCGAGATTTCGATTTAGCGGAGCTAAGGGTAGAGCACGAAGGGAAGACATTGATACATGCGTGGCATTTTTCTTAGATTTCGATTTTAAGAAGGAGGTTTCAGAGGTACCAGAGGACATTAAGGCAGAATTGGACAAGAAAGGTTATGTTGAACAGGATGAGGTGTTGTGGATCAAGGATGGTGATAAGTTCGTAAAAATTGAAAAGCCAACTTATGAACACTTTGTTTCAATGATCAAGCCCAAGTTACAGGATTTAGGATTAACATTAGATCATTGTACGATTGTAGATTCAGGATACGGTTATCACGTGTATTTGCGATTACAACGACCCGTAAAGCCACAGAGTTGGATAAAAGTTCAGGAGATGTTAATCAAGCACTTTAACGCCGATGAGAAGTGCAAAGACCCCAGCAGGCTGATGAGATTGCCAGATTCATGGAATATGAAGTTCAAGAACGTAGGACTGCGAAAGTTCTGCAAAGTGCTTAAAATTGCCGAGAAGGACGTTGAATTCAACAAACTCAAAGATAGACTTAAAATCGTTCTCAAAGAGGAAAAGGAGGAAAGAAAGGAGATAGAGGTTGAGAGAAGTTTTGAGGAAGATGAAATTAAAGAGAAGGCAGAAGCACTTATTGAAATTTTAAAGCCATATTACCGAGTTGAGCATCGTCATAACATTATTCTTGGACTAAGCGGTGCACTCAGGAAAGCAGGGTGGAAACTTGAAGACGCTGAGAAATTAATTACATTGATTTGCAAGGCGTTTAACGACGAGGAACTTGAGAGCAATAGGATACCAGCGTTGCAGGGGACGTATAAAAAGGAATCGAAAGAAGTGAGTTATAGGCAGTTGATTGATGAGATTGCTAAGATCCACCAAACAGAATTGGGTATGGATGAAGATGATGCATACAACTTCGCTCACCAAAAGTTCGAAGAGATTGCAAAGATCATAGGATTACCGACACACTACGTAAAATCAGTTATTTCAATAAAGAAGGATGGAGACGAGACATACGAAACATATTTCCTTAATGGTGAGAGAATTGGCATCGTAAAAGTAGACGAGTGGACAGAAAGAACTGTATTCATTACAGATTATTACATCTCCGATGTAACTGAATATGAGGTGATAAAATTCGCAGAACAAGAAAGGGAGACGAGATTCACAATTACATTCAAGAATCGATGGACGGGAGAAGAGAAGTCGTATGAGTTCATGAAGCTCGATGATGTCATTGAAAAAGCCAAGGCAGATGGTTTGGTGAAGAATTCACGATTGTTTGAAGATGCAGTTAAATCTCTAATCCAGAAGTTCAGAGAACTAAGAAGAGTCAAGAAAGTCGCAACAGCAAATGCTCTTGGATTCTTTGAAGTCGATGGTCGAATTAAGTGGTTCAAACCTCCAAAGTCTGAAATACGTATTGAGTTACCAGAGAAATATTCAGGGAAAGATTTGCAACAAGCATTAGACCTGTTAACAGAAATCATTGAGTTTTACGATGAAAGACCAGAGATTAAGGCAATAATCGCCTCAGGATTTATATCGGCGTTTTCGTTTATAAGAAAGCAGTACAACATCGAACAGAAGTACAAGGTTCTTTATGGATTTCAGCATACAGGCAAGACGTGGATATGTAAGTGCATAGCAAGCATATGGGGAGATACTAGATATAACCTAAAGAAGTCAGGGCGATCATCAATACCACAGATTGGAGATTTTATAGGATCTACATCACTATTACTGTACTTTGACGAGTCAAGAAAGATGTTGGAAGATGAAAAAGTTATCGAGATGCTGAAGGATGCTACGCTCAATCTAACTTCCAGAGAGATTATTATCAATCCAAGAAGTCGAGAGAAAAGAGTGTTTCCAGCATACGCAAACTGCTTCTTCACAATGAATCTGTTACCTGAAAGAGCAAGAGGGACAGAGGCATTCATTGAAGAACGATGCTATCTGTTCCACTTTGACATTACTATGAAGAAACCAGAAGGCAAAGAATTTTGGGACAGGATTAGCAAGAGACTTCATAAATTGGCTGTGATTGGAGCGTTCATTAAGGACATGATTGAACTCCTAGAATCTTTAAACGAGGAAGACAGAAAAGTTCTGAAAGATAAAACAGGGTTAACAGTGGGTGATGTTAAGGCAATTATCCTTGATCCGTACAGCGAAGAATGGGAATGTGGAAGGAGATTGTTATTAGCATTGATAATGATATGGAACAAGCTCAATCCTAATGAGACTATCAACATTCCAGAATGGCTGAAAGAGGAAATCCAGTATGACTATAAGGCAGTGATCGAGGAGGAGAAGATTGATCCAATGCAAGAATTTATAAGGTGGTTTGTGAGAACTGTTAACAGTAAGATTGCAAACCTTCTTGGAAAGGAGTTCACCGAGCTACCATTTGAGAAGAAAGTTGAAAAGCTCAAAGAAATTGGAGAGTTCAAAGGATTGCTTGGATTCTCAAAAGATTTCAGTGAGGTTTACCTCAGCAAAAGATTGTTCGAAGAGTTTGTGAACGATACGGGATACGAAATTGATACAAAGCAATCGTATTGGGCTAAGGCTTTAGGAGGAACTGTGAAGAGCACACGAGTTGATAGGAAGGTGCAAAAAGTTGTAGCCGTTCCATTCGATACATTCTACAAAGTATTCAGCGAAGAAAAGATAGAGGAAGCAGATGGGGGTTGATGGAAATTTTTACATGCAAAATTATTTTTTTGCCATTTTTTATGTAAACGTATTTTTTATGGCTACCTCGGTAGCCATCACAGCTACCATAACAGTAGCTCGGTAGCTTTCTGAGAAATGATTAATATAAAAATGATAAATGTAAAAATTTTTTCACAGAGTACGGTGTATGATTGAATTTTCTTTAAATAATTGAAAATTATAGTAAATAGGGAGGCTACCAAAAAGGCTACCATCGAGAAAAACCAACCCATACAAAATCAATCGTGTTGATGTTGAGATTGTTCAGTCTGATAACTACTCAGATTGCAGATGTTATTTGTTGCTCAGGTATCAGATTCTTGATACTGCTCAGTGCCAGTCACTGCTTTCTTCTCAGACGTAAGTTTATACAACACGCACAACGCATTATAGGGGTATTTTCCCAAAGGTAGCCTCTTCGGTAGCCATAGAATATAAATATAAATATAAAACAGATGTCTCTATTATTATTATTTATAGTAGTTCTACTAATAGTTAATAACCAACATCACCCATCTGTTTTTTATTTATTTTATTTTATAGAAAATTCATACTTTTATGTAAATCCAAAACTTATGGCTACCAAGCTACCGCAAAAATTCGGACGGTAGCCACAACGGTAGCCATAAAATTTCGGCTTATATGCAAAATGCTAACACCAATTGACTGTTTCGCATCTCAAACGCAATGTGCTAACATTTGGCAATCACGATTGCATCACAATTTCCTTTAACTTAAACTATACATTTTCACCTTCAAATTCAAATTTCTTTTCTAATCTACTAATCGAAAACTGTTAAGTTAAACCAATCCATGCTAATCTATTGCAAACGCTCAAACTTAACCTTTACCATACGAACTAACTAATCGCAATTTCCGCATTCGCATAATCGTTCTGTTATAACTATGCTTTCCCATGATCCTCCCCTGAGGGGGGTATAGTGCATCGGGCATTGGAGTCGGGTTTTCCGTAACGTCAAGTACTTCAGAACTGTCTTATGATGAAATAATGGTAGGCTAACAATACACCAATTATCTTTGTCACTATGTTTCTGCGGTTCGCATGTAACGAAGTAACTACAACTCAACCTCATATAACTTAAAAATAATAAAATATTATACTATTCATAAATAATATATCAAAAAGCATATATA
>Ga0190319_1000093_pt1 | contig 13340 bp, 19 predicted proteins | sample 48701145_MG_FD_165040 | JGI IMG/M metagenome (GOLD analysis project Ga0190319, IMG submission 165040) | Hydrothermal vent sediment bacterial communities from Southern Trench, Guaymas Basin, Mexico - 4870-11-4-5_MG | ecosystem: Environmental > Aquatic > Marine > Hydrothermal vents > Sediment ...
GTGCATTGGTGAACACCTCTGATATACTGTCCGCAAATCCTTTATTTACGAGTTCCTTTGCTACGTTGTAGATTTCTTCCCTTACCCACACTACTTTACCCTTCTTTTCCATTGTCATCAATTAACCTAAGGTGCATAAGGTTTATATATCTTACCTTATGTACCTAAGGTTGAGGTGATGCATATGGGTGAAGTCGTTTTGAAACCTGTTCAAAGAAGAAAAGCTGGGAGTAGAACAACAAAGGAGATCTTTTACATAGAAAACGCGTGCATAGAAACGGCAGACAGAGTTTTTGAGATTGTAAAGGGCGATAAAGCCATAAGAATCTACGAAAATTGGAGACGAATTTGCCCTCAATAAGGGAGGAGTCCAGAAAGGACTCCGATGATTTCGGTATATTGATGACAGGGATTACTGGATTGTTTCTACTTCTACTATGGTTTGGTGTACAAGTACTTTCAATAATCTTCAGAAGAGCAAGATCGTGAAAAAGTGTTTAAAAATGATGTAAGGAGGTGATAAATGACTATGGTCGATACACCCAAAATCATGAAACTTTTAGATAAGCCAGATGAGCTAATTATCTATCTTAAACAGGAATTTGAAAGTCGACCTGAAATGAAAGTATTTATTGACAAGTTAAATGATGATATTCAGTTAGTAGATACCATCATAAGACATGCTAAAAACATAGAATCATTTGCAGATAAGTATGTAAAGGATCCAACTATTAAAGAAATCTTAAAAGGGCTTTCTATTATCTGCTGGGGATTAGGACTACAATGTAAAAACCTTCTTAACTTCTCCAAAAATACAATGTCTTTTTATCCAGCGATATCTCTGTCTCCCATCCTCCTAGCTCTCAAAGGGTATTCCGATGGACTTTTAGACATTTTTACCCTAGTATTCTCTCAGTTCAGTAATCAGATTAAAGAGCTTGAATCCCGTATTAAACCAATAGAATATCACGGTAAGGCTTTAGAATCCCTCTCTGATATAATTAAAGCCCACAAAAAGCTTTTAGAAAGACTATTTGAGGATGGAGATAAAACCATGGCCTCTGATAAAGATAAAATAGATGACAGCAATGACTTTGATCGCAATAAACACTATCAATAAATTCTTAATAATTTAATTTTTTAATTTTTTATAACTATTATTTAGGGTAGGTTATAATTCTCCTAATCTCAGCATTCTGATTAACCTTAGTGGTTAATCATGTTCAACATAAAAGGCGGAAAGGCTAAGGGATGGCTGGGTCTGGAGTTGTAACAACAACTCCACAAAACCCTTAGCCTCCCCAATTAAGATGAAAAAATAGGTTAAAAAGTTATTGTTTCTCTAATTTGGAATCGAATTCAACGATGAGGTAAAAGTTTGTGTGAAAGTAATCGATCATCGGATCGCAATCGCTGAAACGGTACCTGTTGGCTATCTTTTCGATTTCCTCTATTAACTTCTCTGCTTCTTTGGTATATTTTCTGGTGACGTAGATGCTCCGTCTCCACTTGGGATTTATCACTCTGAACGGAACTTCTTTGATGGTTATGTAGATCGACTAACCTCCCGAATAGACTTTTGATCTAACGCTGACCTTGATATCTGGAAACTTCTTCCGAATCTCCTTTTTGATCAGCTTTGCGATTTCTTTGATTGGAAGGTGCTTGGTTTCATCGTACTTGTCACCTTTCCAGCCGTAGGGAGTGTAAAACTTCACTTGGATCACCTCAAAAAATTAGGAGAAGTTTGCTGGATTGATTGCATAAGCGACATCCGCCTCAAGCATCTCTATCTTCTCTTCGAGCTTCTTTATGCGATCTTCGAGCTTGTTTGTTTGCTTAGTTATCCTCTTGACCTCTGTTTGTGTTCCTAGTACTTGAAGCACTGCAACGATGTGCTTGCATGCGAAGTTTACATCTTCGCAATGCTTCAGGAAATGTGGGCAGTTACAGAGGAATCTATAGCCATTCTGTGTTACGCAGTATTGCCTCGGCTTTCCAAATGTGCTGTCCTTACTTAAGACGATCCATTTTCCTTCTTCCATCTGCCAAACTACAAACCTTTCCGTTTTTTCCGAAACAACTCCAGACCCAGCCATAGCCGATTGTCATCGTTTTGCTCTTACGTTTTTCAGCTGAAAGCTGTAAAATTTCCTTTTATTTTTGGAAAATAAGCCCGCTCCTCGTTGCGAGCTTAGTAGTGCCCCAAATAAGATCTAAACTAAAAACTCCCGTTGCCCACTAAACCAAAAAAGTGGGCTTTTTCATGCTTTTCTTTTTGATTAGATGCTGAAAGTGTGCCGAAGGCGAAAAACCTAAGTTGTCAAAACGATGCAGGCTTATGGCTAAGGATGGAGATCGGAAAAAACGAAAAAAAGTCGTAAGAGATTTTGAAGAGAAATAGTTAGAATGTTGAAGTTAAATGTTGAAATTAGCACATCTCGACCTGCAGATTTTTTTGAATCTAAGATTTACTCAGTCACTATTAGAACCTGCTGATTTTACTTCAACGTTAAGAGAAAATTGTATCGTAAAAGATATTCCTGTTAAACCTGTTGAAATACCAACAGTTATTCCTATGTTATCTAATCCGAATTTACTACCAATACGTTTCGCAATCGAAATAGCTTCATCAATCGCCATTTCATGAAATTTTTCGAATGCATCTTCAAATATATAAATAACAAATGTTTTTAACGAATTATAAACGATATTTAAAGGATAGCGCCAAAGATATGGTACACGCAAGCGTAATCTTTCAGCTAAATCTATTAAATCAATCTTTTTAAATATTTTATGCATTATACTATCATACATCAAACTACAAATACTCGAAAACTTCTCCATTTTAAACGTTAATTGTCCGATAGATTCACTTTTCTCTAAATCTTGCAAACTTTGTCTTAAACAACCCATAAAATGTTCTAATTCTTCGTAGACTATTCTTCTGATCTCTTCTTTTTCTTCGGGTTTTAAAGCTTCGTCTATCGTTCTAAGTATGCATTGGAACTCACTCACAAATATTCCACCACTAATAATAATACAAAAGATTTTCTATAAACTACAAAGCTAAGGCAAGAGAGGATTAAGTGTAAAAAGTAAGTAGAACACTAAGTAAAACACGAGCTTTGAGCCAAGAAGGTTCCAACTGTGACATAGCACTCTACCACATCCTGCAACGAGCTTAAACCAATCACGGCAACGAACATTCTTTAGAATCTCAAAGCCTTTAATTAATCTCATTGATTATTGCTTTACTATCCAGCAAGGCAAAACTATTATTTTTAGCAAAAACATCAATCTAAGAGATGGATTTAATAAAGAAGCTGTCCAGAGTTAAGGAATTAGGTATAAAGTTTCCCAAGTATTTAGAAAAAGAATGTCGAAAAGCTATAAAAAAGTATCCACATCGAGCTCATTCTATCAATTCTACGCTTGATTTTACACTCAAATTAGCAAGAAACATTGGAGGCGAAAATTTAAGTTTAGAATTTCACGAAAACTCAGGAGATGCAGATGTTAAAGCTTATACTGACGGAAAAGTATTAGCTTTTCAAATTAAGACTATTTCTTTAGCTACTAAGCCTCATCAGCTCTTTTACGAAAGTGTAAAGATTTTAAGTGATGTAATGGGTTACGGTCGATTCCTAAAGGCTACTCTTGTAAGACATGGTGACATTCTAATACCAGTCGTTCACGAATATCGTAGGGTATCAAACCTTCAATACAGTTGTGGTGTTGTTTACTGTCCCATTGACTACTTTATCAATGAAGGAGTTAATAAAATTGAGAAAGCCCTTTGGGAAAGCAATAATCAACTACAAAAAGTTAAAGCAGACTATAAAATTGCGGTATTAGATCTTAGATACGCATTAATTAACGAATGGGATGCATATTATTATACATTTCTTCGATTACCTAAGTACACTAGCCTTAATGGAGCTATTATTATGGCATTTGATATTAACACAAATGAGAATATAACTCAAAATTGGCTTATCCCAATTACCAATATTCGAAATCCGATCGATTGGGGAACTATCTTTAAGTCATATAAAGTACCCCTTCCTGGAGGAGGACGTAAGCTATTCTTTGCTATGCCTATCAAAATTTATATCAAAAAACCAGGATGGCAAGAACTCTTCGAAGTTAAGCCAGGATATAAGATCTTTTATTTTTATAAGGGAATATACTATGGGTCCCTATAATCTCGGTTACAACTTCTTTACTCTGGTGAACTAATCTCAAAGCTTTGATTAACCGCTGTGGTTAATCAAAAGGCTAAAATAGTGGTTAACCGCAATGGTTAATCATGGCTCTGGTAAACTGGCTCAAGGTTCTGAGAGCTTTGCAGATGGCTGAAGAGATTAAGAAAAATCTCGATTACTGCATTAATCTCAGAAAGAAGGATGTGTGCAACTGTAGACATGGTGAACTCTGCCAGAGGGCTTTGGCTATAGCTACGGACCTATCGGACAATGCTATCAAAAACATGCTCTACAGGTTGGAACAGCACAGAGAGGAGTTAGGAGACTGGTTTCCGTTTGAGATAAGAAAGATTGAGGCTGGAATGAATTAGCCAAGGAAGTTCATAAGATTAAGATCTGATTAACCACAATGGTTAATCAAAAGGTGGTAAAGTGAGATGGATCACTCACATCGCTTTGGCTTTCTTTACAGTTAAAGTCGTGGAGATTGCTTTTTTAGTGGATTTACTCGAATCTCATCTGGCTTATACCGTTGTTTCAGCTTTTGCGGTTTTACTAGACGTAGACATCTACCTCAAGAAGTGGATTGGTCATAGGACATACACACATACCCTGTACAGTTCCATCGTTGCAAGCACCTTCTTAATACCATTCGGCTTGAAAATAGCTTTGGTTGGGTTTTTAGCCTATTTTAGTCATTTGATTGGAGATATGATGACTGTTAGCGGTGTTAAGCTGTTTTATCCGAATCAGACTGTTTACTACCTTTTACCGCCTAATTGGAGAATCAAGACATCATCAAGCTCAGAATTTGCGTTTTTAGGAGTTTTGATAATTTCTTCGATGCTAATCGGTTATGTAGTTACGGAAAAAGCAGAGCTAACGAGAATTTTCGAATTATCGAAGGAGAACGACGTAACGGTTAGACTCTCGTGGATTGAGAATGGCGTTATTCATGACTTGGATCGTGTGAAAGTTGTTTGGACTGACTACAAATCAAAAATAGGGTTTATTCAGAACGGTAAACTCAAGATAATCAACGATGAGCAGATTTTAAACGTTGAAGTCTTAGACTTTCAGAAAGTCGATAGAGAGATAGTTCACAAGACCGTTAGAGTTAAGGAACTCAAAAGATCCGTTTGGCGAAATAAGTTGATCATATCCTATGATGACAGAGACTTTTTAGGGACAGGAAGAGATTTATACGAGCTTTTGAAAGAAAATAGTAGCAAGAAAGTTAGGGTGGCTTACGTATGCTCAAAGAGTTCTCCATCCTCTCAAGATTTGGAGAGGAATACGTTAACCCTCACGACGTTTACCAATCTAATGGATTCTCTTTCTCAAGGGCTACATTCTATCGTAAACTGGACAAGTTGAAGGAGTTAGGTTTGATCGAGTGGAGAGTTGGTAAAGCTCGTTTAACTGAAAAGGGCTTGAAAGTTTTAGCGGTTTTGAATGGAAATTATGATAGAGCATTAATCGATGAAAAGACCAAAGAGCTAACGAATCAAGAACCCGCATCTGGACCAGAGGTTATGACTCAACCAAAAGGTGAATCATCAAGCTTCAAAATTTTCGAGTGTGAAGAGTTGAAAAAGCACATAGATGACAGCTTTGTTTTTGTTGAATATCCTACAGCTTCTTATATTTTGAAAGCTCTTCTGATAGTTGCAGGGATTGAGGAAAAAGGGCTTAAAACCAATGTTGAGAAGTTTAGGGCTTTGAAGGAGGCTGATTTTAAGGTTAAATTAGCTATTAATCATTTCGAGAATGCAAGTAAGCAGGTTTTGGTTTTCCTTGATGAATTGATAAAATTGGGTAAGATTTCCGCTTTGTATTGCGGAGTGAAAAATGAACGAAGGGCTTTAGCTAATAAAAAGCTCGTAGAGTTTTGGCAAGATTGGAATTTCGAAAATGAACGCTTTAAACTGCCAAAAGAGAGTGTTACGTTATTCCCGTTGTTTTTAATAGCCGTGATAGGAGTTATTTTAATCGTAGCCCTGCGGAGTGGTTACGAGCATGCTTCAATTTTAGCAATCTTGACGGTTGTCTATTTCATGAGATCCATGCTATTCAAAGAAATTAGAGAACTTTAAGCTTTCAAGCTTTTTACAGCATCGATAAACTTCAAAATCTCGGGAACTACTAGTTCTCTGGCTCGATGAATTTCTATTCCTATTATCTCGCCTTTTTCGTTGTATTCAACCCAGATATCATCATCTATATCTTCCATGTCCTTTACTTTTTCCTCTTTAATCGAGATGTAAAGGATGTTTGCTTCGGGATCGAATCTAACCTTCATATCTCCATCCACCTACCTCTTTTAACCCTATTTTCGGGAATATTCAACTTCGAGCTTTTTATCGCACTTATCACCTTAAAACCTCCAGACATTTCATCGAACACAACTATTATAAGCATATCTCCGATTTTCTTAACCGCTACGAAGTTTCCCTCCTTTAAATCGTAGTAAACCTTATCGGGTTTTTTCCAGAACGTCTTTAACTACATCTTCTTCGATTTCTCGCTTTTCAAGCTGTTCTCTTGCGTGTTTGGTGAAGTAAATCTTCATGTTTCAAATCCTCCATCGAATTAAATCCTCTTATCACTATTCAAATTTTAAGTGTCAGATAAAAACACTTCGGTTGGTTAACCGCTATAGTTAATCAAATGATCGAATAATTAAGCACTACGCCATTTTCTACCCAGATCTCGAACTTTCCAGATTCAAAGACGTCAACGTGGGCATGAACGGTTATAGTTGAATTCGGAGGAATTTTATCGATTATATTCCCTCTAACGTCGTGAAACTCGATTTTAACACCCTTACCCTTCCAACAAAGCTTTGCCGGCTTGTCAAAGCTCATTACTTCAAGCTTTATGACAATATGCGAGCCATTTACGGCGGAAATCTCAAGCCTGTTCGTGGATGTATGCGTGAAATGATGAATTAAGACGATTATCAAGAATGTAAGAAGGATTATCAGCTTTTTCAACCATCTTCTCCTTAAATCGGATGACATATTCCCCCGTTTTTGAAGTAATAAGGGCAACTCAAACATTCCTCCGCCGACAACTTGTCAATAGTTGTGTATATGCCCTTCTTCATACACCACCTCACCCAATACTCTTTCGGAAACTTCCGCTTAAACCGCTCTACAAGCTCATTAAATTCTATCTCATTCATCCTCATACCACCCAACGGAAACAAAAAAGGCTATGTAATGAAATTATGACTGCTTTTGCCATTTCTTCAATTTCGTCACAATTTCTTCCAAGAGGATGTAAACGTAGCAAAAAGGTGATAGAAACCATATCAACGGCTTAAGCCATCTACCGTAAAACATAGCCATCTTCACCCCTAAACCTTGAAGAAGATTGATTTTAGAAGGATTAAGTTCTAAGCTCCCTTCCATAAAGTCACCCCGATTAAAAGGCAGATCAAAACTAAAACGGAGATCGTTAAAACTTTAATCGTGTTCTTGTAGATTTTCAGAGCCTTTAAGCCCTCTTCGGCGTAATTTGAGACGTTAGAGACGAGGTTTATGTGTTCTATGATATTTTGGCTTAAGGCTTTTTGAGATTGTGTAAAGCTCGTTATCATCTCGTTCCAAGCTCTGAACGTTTTTTCGTAATCGTTTAGACTTTTTTCAATCCTATCGAGGATCTCGTTAAATCTCATTAGAGTTTGATTAAACCTATCATCAAAGCCAAAGAGGACATTGTGGACGTCTTCAACAAGAATTTTCATTTCTTTATTGAGGTTGCGAACATCGATTATCATGGCTTCAATTCTTTCCGTTCTCTTATGTGTTTCTTCAGTCCAAATCGGCTCCATAATTCGTTTATGAGCGTAAACAGTATCATTTGTTTCAAGCTCTTTGTAGCCAGGAGATTCGTCAATCCAAGCCTTAGCCTTGAAGTCTAGTTCCTCACCGAATAAGCCACGAGCGTTGTAATCAAATACGATCTCATAAGGCTCTGATGGATCGTTTTCTGGTAATTTAAAGCCGTATTCTGCGTATTTAACCTTAAAACTGAAGTTTTTCCATTCTTCTTCGGTTATGAGTCCTTCAATCTCCAAAGCCCTTCTACACTTAGCAGTGAGATTTTGTATTATCAGCATCGCATGGAGAAGATTCTTAGTCCTGAACTCAGGTAGATGTAAAACTACGGTTGTCTTTTCAGCTATGTTTATCTGAGCGGTTGCGTTGATTCCGTATTTGTCCAATTTAAGGTAGTAACAATTCCAATTTTTCATCTTAATTTCCTTACCCTTTTCTTTTGCGACAAACAGGTTTACGTCTAAGGCGTCTAAGACGACTTTACATGCGTGAACTCTAATATTACCGTCTAATCCTTCGAAAAGTCGTCTTCCGAGTATTGTAATCCTGTAAGCCCCGTTCTCCTTTCTAATCAGTTTTCCGTTTTCGAGTTTGTCTAAAAGCCGGTATGTCGTTGATCTCGGTATGCCCGTCCTCTTAATTATGTCGCTTGCTGTCAGTGGACCTACTAATAAGCACTCCAAAATCTTTATCTCCTTTTCTGACAATTCCATTATAATCCCCCGCAATCTTGAGCCTCTGAACCTGTCGAGCCTGCGACCCGGGTTCAAATCCCGGCCCGGGCGTTTTTAATCGAAAGTATTTTCTTCTTAGAGTTATTACAAAATGCAATGAAGAAGTTACTGATAACTATCTGCCTTATCCTTACGATTTCAGTAGCTAGTGCTCAATTCGAAAATCCAAAGATTGCTAGAATAAAAGCTGTAGCAGTTACAAGCGGAGAAAATCCCACAGGTGTTGTAATAAATATAACTGTAATAGTTACGGAAGGTAACGGTAAAGTATTCGTTTCTACAACGCCGTACACCGAAATAGATATGCAAGGTAGCGCACAGCTAGCAGCTTTAACTGCATGCGATTTGTTAGGAATAGACTTCACGAAGTACGACTTCTTTTACGTAATTGAAGCGGATGCGCCTATAGTTGGTGGGCCTTCTGCTGGAGCCGTGATGACAATTGCAACAATAGCCGCTTTAAAAGGTTTAAAGTTGAATCCGTACGTCTACATGTCTGGAATGATTTATCCAGATGGGTTTATTGGCCCAGTTGGAGGCTTGAACTACAAATTAGAAGCTGTAGCTAAAAGTGGAGGAAAGATATTCTTGATACCTAAAGGACAGCGGATAATCTACGTTGAGGAGAAGAAGGTTCAAAGAATTGGTTTTATTAGTATAATAACTACTGAAATTAAAAAAATGGATTTAGTCGACTACGGTAAGAGATTTGGTGTTGAGGTTTACGAGGTCGAAACGATTAACGATGCACTAAAGTTTTATACAGGATATGAAATAAAAAAGCCAACACCAACCTTTAACATAACGGAATACTCAGCAATTCTACGAAAATTAGCTGAAGGGATGAAGAAATCGATTGGAGAATTAGGAATTAGAAATGAAAGGATAGATGAACTCATAGATGAAGCGAAAGAATACTACAACAAAGGATTGTACTACACTGCAACGAGTAGGTACTTTGAAGCTAAGATATTGATGAGATATGAACTCTACAAAAATGAGATAAAAACCGCTAAGGATTTCGACAAGGAAGTTGAGAGAATATCTAAAGAAATAACGGAGATGAAGAAATACCTTAAGAACGCCAAGATTGGCATTGAATCATTTCAACTATTCGCCGCCGCTCAAGAAAGGATTGGAGAGGCTGAAAGACTTTTAGAAAAAGCAAAAACTGCGAGGAGTAACGAAGATGCTCTGTACTACTTGGCATATGCAAAAGAAAGAGTTGAGAGTGCAAAACTTTGGTTAAGTCTTTTATCAGAAATAAAAGAGGATTACGAATTGAATTCACAAGAAGTAAAAAAGAGAGCAGAGTTCTACTTTAGTCAGGCTCGTTCAATATTTGTTTATGCTTCTTCTCTTTCTGGAAATGAGTATTTACTCAATAAGGCATATCAATCGATTGAGTTATCGAGAACTCTACTTAAGGATGAACTTTACGCTGGAGCATCGGTTGTGGCTGTAGATGCAATTGTTCAGTCTAGTTTAGCGATAGAATTGAAGTATGGCTCCATAGATGTTAAAGATTCTGAGCAATCTGCTAAATTGGCTATATCGGAAGTTGAGAATTCAGTCATTCCTATACTCCCAGCAGCATACTACGAATTCGCAAAAACCTCAAATGATAGGGTTTTAAAGGTTATGTATTACAAGTTATCCGAGAGATTGGCTAAACTTTTGGGAGTTATGTCTAAGCTGAGTTCAGAGAAGAAATTGGTTTATACAGAATTTAAGCCACCAAGTGTTACAGAAACGAGAAAGATTGAGGTTACTCCGGGATTTGAGATTACCATTGGATTTATAGCTATCGTTATAACTTATTACATGAAAAGAAGGAACACGTAACAGAACAAGCCAGCACTAAGAGTTGCAAGTGCATTAACCGCTGAATTCGTTAAATATCCTTTTTCTTCTAATGTAGCTCCTAAAACACTATCAACGTGTATTGCAATAAAAGCCGATAAGGTAACGATAACAACTTGATATAGGTTTATCATTTTTAATAAAAATCCAGAAATAGATATTATTAAAGCTCCAATAATAGCTGAGACTTCACCGATCAAAGATATTCCCCCACTTGTTCCAGCTTTAACTCTCTTAAAATTCGTAATTAAGTATACATTTTTCGCCGTTTTACCTATTTCACTAGCCATAGTATCTCCCAATGCTGTAGCAACTGAAGAAACAAACGCTAACAAAAAGAACTCATTTTTTGTGACACTGTACTGTAACGCAAAGAATAATGGTGCTAAGCTGTTCCCAAATACGTTGGCATAACCTCTTCCGTATTCAGCTAAACCTAAAACCTCTTTGGAACTGTATTTATATCTTGAAGAAATAGAGCCAATGATATAAAACAACAAAATCAATGTAAAAAATCTTATATCCGTGAAGAGTATGAGAATCGTCCCAACTAACGTAGCACTCATTAATCCACTCTCATCTGCAACTCTAAGCTTTAATGCAAGTAAGCTTATAAAAAACGATATGGTGAAGGCTATTGCAAGTGATTCAATCGAAGCAGATGGAACGTATATCTTAAAAATCGTAAATGTTGTAGCCATAGCTAATAATAACGTCACTCTTTTATCTGCATCTGTTTCAACGCATTCAACTATCGATGCAGAAAGTCCTCCAGCAAGTGATAAAAACAATACCTGAACGAAGTCGAATGGATACGAATTTACATAATAAAAATATATAAAATATACAAATGATAAAATTGTGAATGTAAGTATATTCCATAGGGATCTTTTCCTTATTTCATGAGCTGTAATTGAAAACACCGATGCGTAGACGATTTCTCTTGGTAGAGAAATACATGAAATTGCTGAAAGTACTGTAGCGAGTAAAAACGTGTTGAAATAAGAAGTCTTTTCATCTACGTTTCTAATGCGGATTTCTACGTTGTTCTCAACTGAATACAAAAAAGTAACGATTAAGAATAAAGAAAACGCAATTCTATCCGTTAACAACGCAGATGCCAGAGGTAGAATTAATAGTAGTAAAGCTTCATACATCGAGAAGGGTTAAGTACCTCTGCTTTTAAATTTGATCTAATGCTGATGAAGTTGTACGAGATCCTTTTGAAAAGAGAGATAAAAAAAGTTCCCAAACATATAGTTATAATCGATTCGGGGGCGATAACTGAAAAGGCTTTGATGAATTTTATCAGTTGGTGTAAGGAGTTTGGAATCGAGGAGATAAGCGTTTGTATTGAAAGGAATTTTAACATTAAAGCAAATGGGTTTAAGCTTAGATACATTAAAGATGGAAATGTCGAGGAGTTTGGAAGCGGAAACTTAACTGTAAATATCGTATATGATCATGGAAAGAAGGAAATCGTGAACGCTTTAAAGAAGTTAGCTGAGCTCGTTGTTAAAGGTGAAATAGAGCCAGATGAGGTAAATGAGGAGATGATAGAGAAATTTTTATCCGTTAAATCTAAACCAGATTTAATAATAAAAGCTGGGAACGAGATTCCAAGATTTCTGATATGGCAAAGCATATACAGTGAACTCTACTTCGCTGACATAGATTGGAAATCTTTTAGATATGTAGACTTCCTAAGAATTCTTAGGGAGTATCAGAGGAGGGAGAGGAGATATGGTAGATAACTTGAGAATCGTTAGAGTTATAGCAGATTACCAATTCGGAAAAGGAGCTGGAAAAGCTCTGTTTCCCGATTCGTGCAAGTTCCTACTCTCATCTACTGGAAGGATTAGGCAGATCTTTGATGGAAATACGAGGATTGCTACAATGAAAGCAGATTCTGGATGGTTTACACTTAGCATTGAAGGAGCTAAGAGATTGCACAGAGCCTTTAAGTATCCAAAACTTAGAGTTGTCGTAGTAGATGAAGTCTCTGAATTTATAGCTGAAGGTAGAAGTGTTTTCGCAAAGCATGTAGTAGATGTAGATAGAAGTATAAGGGCTAACGACGAAGTCATAGTAGTTAATACAAAAGACGAATTATTAGCGACTGGGAAAGCGATACTGTCTGCCTTTGAAATGCTTGAAATGGAGAGAGGTGTAGCTGTCAAAGTTAGACAAGGTGTTAAAAAATGATGCTGATAAATAAAGATAAGAATATCTTAATAATAAAGAAAAATGCGACGATAACTAAAAACTTAAGGTTCAATGGAAAAATAGTAGCTGGTGCTAACTGCTGTTTCTTGGGAAGTATAGAATGCGAAGAACTATACTTGGCTAAGGGTTGCGACGTATGCGGCGAAATCATATGTAAGAAGGCTGTAATTGGTGCATTTACGAGGTTTAATGTGATTAAGGCTGAGGATGTTTTAGTTTTAAAGGGATGTATAGGTAACAAGATAATTGCAAAAGGGGATGTTAGAATTGCTGGTGAATGTGTGATTAAAGATGTATCTACCGAAAATTACCTATTAATCGAAGGAAATTCAAAAATCGGAAAGATGAATGCAAGAAGGATTATAGCTTATGAGATGTAAAAGCACTCTCCAGTGTAAATCCTTTCACCATTGACTACTAACGCTCCATCATCATCTATTCTTTCAGCAAAACCCTCATAAACC